>OGGQ01001229.1_pt1 | contig 34324 bp, 27 predicted proteins | sample 1571191 | NCBI WGS metagenome assembly OGGQ01 (sample SAMEA2582061, study PRJEB24529) | metagenome | biome: Human gut stool | place: China | collected 2011
AAATACCGGGCGGAGCTGGGAGTTGGTCCCTCCAGCGCCAGGAGGCAGTAAGGGAATTACCTTGACCATCTTTTTGCAGCAAATGATACGCAAGCCGCCGCAATCTCCGCTACACTGTTGGCCTGTCCGCACCTCTTGACAGGCACAGCAAAATGGCAGCATCTATCCCAGGCTTTGATAGATGCTTACGGCTGAGACTGCACTTTGTGGCACAGGATTTCAAACTGTCCCAAAGACGCAGGGGACTTCGCCCTGATTCCGCCCGCCGCAGAAGAAGAGACACGCCTGTAGCGTGTCTCTTCTTCTGCTATTCATCTAAATATAAGCAGGGATATCCGCTCAGACCGCCTTTTCCTCCGGAGATCCGCTGCGGCCGGGCTTCATAACTACCTCGCCCTTATCAATGGCATGCACAGGACATACCAGAACGCACAAGTGGCAGCCCACACACTTTTCGTGGTCGCAAGAGGGCTTGCGGTTCTCCTCATCCCAGGAGATCGCCTGGTGGGCGCCATCATAGCAGGAGATGTAGCAGCGTCCGCAGCCAATGCACTTGTCGGTGTCAAAGTCCGGATACACCACATAGTCCCGGTCCAGATTCTCCGCGGGAATGATATTCTGATTGGCAATGCCAACCAGCTCGCCGAGGCTGTCCACACCCTGTTCCTCCATGTAGTGCATGAGGCCGTTTTTCATGTCCTCCACAATCCGGTAGCCATACTGCATGATGGAGGTTGTGACCTGCAGGGTGGTAGAACCCAGGAGGATAAACTCCGCAGCGTCCTCCCAGGTCTCGATACCGCCGATGCCGGAGATCGCAACACCCGGAATGCCGTCCCGCAGCTGCTGGATGAAGCGCAGGGCCACAGGCTTTACCGCCTTGCCGGAGTAGCCGGAGACCGAAGACTTGCCGTTGATGATGGGCATGCCGATCTTCCGGTTCAGGTCCACATTGCAGATGGACTTGATGGTGTTGATGGCGGCAATGCCGTCCGCACCGCCCTCCAAACAGGCCTTGGCCACAGGAACCATGTCCGTGATATTGGGAGTCATCTTGGCCATCATGGGCAGCTTGGAGCCCCGTTTCACCGCAGCGCAGAAGCTCTTGCATAGTTCGGCATTGGTACCAACATCAGAGCCCATGGCATGGGAGGTCATCTGAGGACAGGAGAGGTTCATCTCAATCATGTCCGCACCAGCCTCCGTTACCAGGCGGGCCAGCTCCTCCCAGTCCTTCTCCGTGGGCCCCATGATGGAGGCAATCAAAACTTTATCAGGATAGTCCTTCTTCAGCCGCCGCAGGTCCTCCAGGTTCTGGGCCAGGGAGTGCTCCGCGATTTGCTCCATGTTCTTGAAGCCAACGAACGGAGTGCCCTCCTTGGTCAGGGCGTCAAAGCGCGGGGAGACCTCATCAATCAAAAAGTCATCCGGGCCAATCGTCTTGAATACCACGCCGCCCCAGCCGGTATCATAGGCTTTTTTGCACATGTCATAGCAGTTGCCCACAGGAGAAGAGGACAGACAGAATGGATTTTCAAAATGTACGCCAAGAAATTCGACGGATAAATCTTTCTTCACCATGTCATCTACCTCCCACAAAGTTATGGATTGCATAGGCGGCCGCTTTGCCCTTGCGAACCGCCCAGACCGCCGTCTTGTCGCCCTTGGCAATGTCGCCGGCCACAAAGACCTTGCCATCCGCCTGGAAGCCGTCGAAATCCACCTCGTTTTTGACGATGGGCAGCCCCAGCTGGTCCGCGTCAGTACTCTGACCCACGGCCAGGATGATCTTGTCAGCCTCAATTTTCAGCTCGCTGTTGAGCCTGCGGTGACGGAAGGTTACTACCTTGCCCTCCACCGCTACGGGAGCGTAACCATCCACAATGGTGACGCCCTGCGCCCGGGCGGTCTCAAGCTCCACCTTGGAAGCTCGGAAGTCAGAGAGCTCCTTGCGGGTGACTGTAGTCACATTCTGCACGCCTAGCAGCTTCAAGGTTGCAGATACGTCCATCGCCGCGTCGCCGCCGCCGATGACCAACGCATTATCCGGCAGCTCCACCTCGCCCTGCCTTTCATCCACTTCTGCCAGGAATGTGACCGCAGGCACCGCGTAGGGATTACCCTCGAACATCTCCAGCATCTGCGGCCGGCCAATGCCGACGGCCACCAGCACGGCATCATACTTCTCCTTCAGTTCCTCCATGGAGACATCCTTCCCCACCTCACGGCAGTAGAGGAAGTTCGCTCCCAGTTCCGCAATCCGGGCAACCTCTGTGTCCACCACCGCGTCGGGAAGGCGGTACTCCGGGATGCCGGTGCGCAGAAATCCGCCGGCTTTGGCGCCCTTTTCGTAAATGTCAACCTCATAGCCGAGCTGCAGCAGCGTTGCCGCAGCCTGCAGTCCCGCAGGACCACTGCCGATAATTCCAATTTTCTTTCCATTGGCCGGTCCTCTCTCCAGGACCTTCATGCCGCACTGCTCCTCAAAATCCGTGACAAAGCGCTGGATCCCGCCGATGTTGATGGGTTTATCAATTCCGCACCGGGAGCATCCCTGTTCGCAGTAGCGCTCTGTGGGGCAGATTCTGGCGCAGGCTGCGCCCAGGGCATTGTTGCTGCGAATCGTCTCCGCCGCTCCTTTAAAATTACGAAAACGGACGCTGCGGATAAATTTCGCAGGGTCCGTTCCCGCAGGGCAGGCATTGGAACATGGCGCATCGTGGCAGAGCAAACAACGTTGAGCCTCTTCCATGACCGTGCTCATGGTGTACCCCTGCACAAGTTCCTGTGAGTACTTTTTTGTCATTTCTCATTCTTCCCCTTCCATAAATGTGAGTGTCCAGCCCGCACATGTATGCAGCCTCATTGTACACTTCATACAGTTTTAATGCAATACCCTTTTCATCATTTCACATTTTGTACAAATCTGTACTGTAACTTTCTCCTATTTCCACAATTTTAGAATTTAACGGAAATTATGCTTCATTTTTGAGGGGTGAATGTTTATAATAAAAGAAGGTCTTCATGCCGTTTTTTTGATGTGTTTGTTTCTGAAAAGGTCTGGCCGACAGCCTTTTGCTCATATCCATACACCATGATAAAACAGCCATGAAGCAACGCCGGGCTGAGAACCGGGCGCGGCGGGAGTCCAGCCCCCGCGCAAAGCTGTTCCAGCCGCCGTACAGGTATGCAGGCTCATGTGATTCATTACCTGCCGCCAGGCAGTTACGAGGAGGGGGAATCAGACACATTCAGGCAAGTGGTATTTGTGTGATGATAAGAAAGGTGGATTATTTGTGGACTTGATTATTCGCAACGGCACCATCGTAACAGAAAGGGAGATGTTCAAAGCCGATCTGGGCGTGAAGGACGGCAAGATCGCGGTCATTGCCGGCGATCTCTCTGATCTTCCCTGCGAAAACGTGGTTGACGCCACCGGCAAACTGGTGCTTCCGGGTGCTATCGACGCCCATACACACCTCGCCTTCCCCTTTGGCGGGACGGTATCTTCTGACGACTTCTTCGCCGGTACCCGGGCGGCTGCCTGCGGCGGCACCACCACGGTCTTTGACTACAGCGGTCAGGCCAAGGGAGAGACGCTGCTGGAAACTGCCAAGCGCCGTGAGGCAGAGGCCAATGAAGATGGTCCCGCTGTGGACTACGCCCTGCACGTAGGCATCACGGACCTCTCTAACAATCTACTCGATACCATGCAGGAGGCCGTGGACTACGGCATCTCCTCTTTTAAAGTATATATGGTCTATGACTTTGGCGTGAAGGACGGCGATTTCTATCAGGTCCTGCAGAAGTCCAAGGAGACCGGCTCTTTGATCTGCGTCCATGCGGAAAACAAAGAGGTCCTCACCACCCTCACGGAACAGTTTGCCGCGGAGGGCAAGCTCAGCCCCTGGTATCACTATGCCTCCCGGCCTGAGTTTGTAGCCGGAGAGGCAGACCGGCGAGCCATTGCCTGGGCCAGGAGCCTGAACGCCCCTCTTTACATCGTACATATGTCCGACAAGGAGGGTGTGGAAGCCGTCACGGCGGCCAAGGACGAGGGTCTGGAAATCTATATGGAGACCTGCCCCCACTACCTGCACTTCACCCGGGATGTCTTCAAGCGGGAAGACGGCCGGAATTTCGTCTGCTCTCCGCCTATGAAGGGCCAGGAGAGTCTGGATGCCCTGTGGGAGGCTGTAAAGCGGGGCGATGTGGATACCATCGCCACCGACCACTGCCCGTTCCAGCAGTCTGAAAAGGACTGGGGCAAGGACGACTTCCGTAAAATTCCAAACGGCTGCGCAGGCGTTGAAAATATGTACCCCTACATCCTGTCCAAGGCCAACGAAGGCGTCATCTCCTTCCCTCGGGCCGTTCAGATCTGCGCCGCCAATCCAGCCCGTATCTTTGGCTGCACCCAAAAGGGCAGTTTGACTGTGGGCAAGGATGCAGATATCGTGATCTACGACCCCACCAAAGAGTTCACTGTCCATCAGGAAAATATGCACTCCGATTCCGACCATACCATTTGGGAGGGTTTGGAGCTGCACGGCTACCCCGTTCAAACTTACTCCCGCGGCCGACTGGTCTATGACAACGGCGCGTTTGTGGGAGAGCGCGGCTGGGGCAAGCTGATTAAGCGCGCTTCCAGAAAGTAATCCCGGTCCAGCACAGCAGGACGGCGCGGCGCTAAAAACCGCGCTGTCCCGTGATTCCAGCGGTCGTCGGCGGATACACGCGTGACGGCGGAACCAATCGTACCGGACTTCAATCGGATGAAAGTGGAGGGAACCTATGAAGACACAAATTCGGCGCAACGACGAGCTCTATGAGCTGACACCTGAAATCGAGGCGGAGCTTCTGGACTCCAAGCACTATAACCCGGACCTGGCGCCCACCAAAGTCAGCGACCGCACTTGGCGCACCAAAGACATTGCTGATTTCTGGCTGGGGCTCTCTGTCTCCATCCCCGCTCTGGCCCTGGCCTCCTCGCTGGTGGCGCTGGGCGTTTCTCCCGTGCTGGCGGTCATCAACGTCATTCTTGGCAACGTAATCGTACTGATTCCCATTCAGCTTAACTCCCATGTAGGCACAAAATACGGCATTCCATACCCCATCTTTGCCCGGATGACCTTCGGCAATAAGGGCGCGAAACTGTCCACCATCTCCCGCTCCATCATCGGTTGCGGCTGGACATCCATTCAGTCCTGGGTTGGCGGCGGCGCTTTGGCCGCGCTGATCGGCATTGTGATTCCATTCTTTTCCGATCAATCCCAGACCATCTCCATGCCCGGCAATGACAATGTGATGGTTGGCCAGCTGATCGGCTTTGCTGTCTTCGTGCTGGTGTGCGGCTGGGTAGCTTACAACGGCATGGAGAAAATCAAATGGGTTCAGAACATCAGCGCCCCTCTGCTGATCGTTGTGATCACAGGCCTGATTATCTGGAGCATTTATACCATCTACGCCACTGGGCACAGCTTTATGGACGTGTTCCGCGTTGGCAACAACGAGGCCTTGATTGAGCAGAACGGCGGCTTTGCCTATGTCTACCTGGCCGGTCTGACGGCCAATATTGCCTACTGGGCAACCATGGCGCTGAACATTCCTGACTTCTCTAAAATGGCTAAGAGTCAGAAGGACCAGTTCAACGGTCAGCTCATCGGCATGCCCATCCCCATGGCGGTGTGCGCGATTGCCGGCGCCCTCTTCGCTCAGGCCACGACCTATGCCTATGGCACCGCCAGCTATGACCCCACCACAGTGTTCTTCTACATGTCCAACCCCCTGGCTGTGGCAGTGTGCGCCATTGGCGTCATCGTAGCCACTCTGACCACCTGCGTAGCTGCCAATGTGGTGGCTCCTGCTAACGGCTGGTCTGACCTGGCACCCAAGAAGGTCTCTTTCAAGAAGGGCGTTATCATCACAATCGTCATCTCTATTTTCGTGATGCAGCCCTGGTTCATTTATGGCTCCGGCTCTGCTTACGTTTTCACTTGGCTGAACAACTACGGCACCATTATTGCCCCTGTGGCGGCGATCCTGTGCGCGGACTATTTCGTTTGCAAGCAAAAGCGTGTGGATGTAGCCAGCTTGTACCACGGGGCCAACGGCCGCTACGCCTATTCCAACGGCTGGAACTGGTGTGCGGTGATCGCCTGGGCGGTATCCTTTATCATTCCGCTGCTGGGCAACACGGTGTTCCTCTATCAGTCCGGCTCTGGATTGACGCCGAACTTCCTGCAAATGATCGCCGCGAACGGCTATCTCTTCTCCTTCTTTGTGGCGTTTGTGGTGTATGTCGCTCTGATGCGCTCCAACTTCTGCGGCGCTCCAGCCAGCAAGGGCTTTGTCTCTGAGGAAGAGGACGCTGAAATTACCCTGGTTGAGGAAACCATTTCTGGCTGAGTGTGCGTTTTCATGCTCCCCCTTATGTAACAGTGATGCATCCGCCGGCTGTCACTGGCCGGCGGATGCATAGAACTTTTTTGCTTCTGCAGCGTCCTTAACCGGCACAGATTTTAAATCTGCCGATGACAGGCGCGGCACTGAACAGCGCCGCATGGTCTCTCTAAGGCAGCTGGCTATCCCATACCGTTTTTCATGGATCACATGAAGCCGTATTCCTCAGGTTTTCTCCTCAGATAGAAGTGCACCTGGAATCCCGGAAAGGAGATGACAGCATCGTGGATCAGCATATATTCCCAATTATGTCCGAGGAGTTCTTGGGTCCTCTGCTGGAAGAGCTGCTGGAAAATCCGCTCATGGGTGTGAATATCACGGATGGCCAGGGCCGCGTTCTATTTTTGAACCGGACCCACAAGCATATCACCGGTCACTCTCCAGAGCTGTATCTGGGCCGCACGATGGAGGAACTGGCAAAGGATGGCCTGGTCTCGGAGTCAGCCACGTCGCTGGTTCTCAAAACAAAGCAGGCTGTCTCCATCAATCAGGTCACATCCCACCGGGATCACTTCTATCAGGTTCACGCCGTCCCTCTGAAAGATCAGGAGGGGGGCATCCAGTATGTGATCAACTACCTTGTGAATATTTCCGATATCGTCAAGCTCAAAAACAAAATCATGGCTATGAATAGCTGGAACAAGGTGCCTGCCAACCACAGTGATCTGATCCAGATGAATTTAAACCGCACCGGAGAGCTGATTTACCAGAGCAAGGTGATGCAGGATGTGGTAGAGGCTGCCGCCAAAGTCGCGGAATATGAGGTCTCTGTCCTGCTGACCGGCCCCTCCGGCGTCGGCAAGGAGATGATCGCCAATCTGATCCATTCCCACAGCAGCCGCAGCGGGGCGCCTTTTGTCAAGATCAATTGTGCCGCAATTCCAGATCATCTCCTGGAGAGCGAGCTGTTCGGCTACGAGCCAGGCGCCTTTACAGGCGGCAATCCCAGAGGGAAAAAGGGGTTGATTGAACGCTCTAACACCGGCACCTTGCTGCTGGATGAAATCGGTGATCTGCCTCTGGGGCTTCAGTCCAAGCTGTTGCGGGTGCTACAGACCCACAGTCTCCGTCACATTGGCGGGCACAAGGACATCCAGGTAAATTTCCGTCTGATCTCCTCTACCAACGCTAATCTTCGGCAGATGATTCAGGACAAAACCTTCCGGGAGGACCTCTATTACCGGATCAACGTCATTGAAATTGCCATCCCCTGTCTGGAGGAGCGAAGGGACGATATTCCTCTGCTGGCCAACCACTTTTTAAAGCAAGCCAATCTCAAATATGGCACCGAGAAATCCTTCGATCCAGATGCCCTTCACTTTTTGAGCGCATGCCGCTATCCCGGAAACGTGCGGGAACTGCAAAATGTAATCGAGCGCGCTATGATTATGAGCAGTGGTCGTGTCATCGCCCCGGAAGATATGCAAAAGGCATTTGGAATCCCCCAGGAGGAAACAGCTCCGCGCAGTGCCTATATCGTCCCAGAGCTGGAGGAAGGGCTCTCTTTGAAGGAACTCATGGGACGCTATGAGAAACAGCTTTTGCTGGCGTACCAAGAGAAATATAAAAGTGGCGTAAAAATGGCAGAAGCCCTGCAAACAGACCAATCCACCATCTCTCGAAAACTCAGCCGCTATCACATCCGGTCGGATTAAAGGCCATCCTCGATTATGCAATTTCGCATAATTTAAGGGTGGTCTTTCTTTTTTGCATAGAAAAAATATTTAAAATGAGAGCAATGCAAGGATTTTTCAGGCTATTTTTTTCACGGTTTTTTATTTTATGCAAAAATGCATTTTTAAAATTGTGTAAAAGCCGAAACTGCTGTATTTTGTGTATTCTTATGTGAAAATCAGATTAAAACTTTATAAAACACCTTCCCTTTTGGCTCCAACTTTCACAAAAGCATCCCGGGATTTTGTTGGATAATTCACAAACTTTTTTTCCGATATGGGGAGAGAGAAATATTTGGCACAAAAATTGCTATATATTCTTTTGCGGTGATAGACACCAAATATTTGATAATGAAAAAAGGAGTGGCAAACTATGTATCGCTGTGACATGAAGAGCATGGAAGACAAGATTAAAACCTTTAGTAAATTCGGCGATGCCGGCCATGGCGGAATTACTCGCTATGCACTGTCAGAAGAGGACAAGATGGCTCGTGCAGAATGGCTGCGTCGGATGGAAGCTATTGGTGCCACAATTGAGATGGATGATCTGGCTAACATGTATGCCACGCTCCCCGGCTCCGAGCCCGGCCTGAAGCGCATCGTAATGGGATCTCACTGCGACAGCGTGAAAAACGGCGGCAACTATGACGGTATTCTGGGCGTGATGAGCGCCATGGAAGTGCTGGAAACCGTGGTGCGGGAAAACATCCCCCATCGCCACCCCCTGACTGCCATGATTTTCACGAACGAGGAGGGGTCTGAGTTCCCGCCCTGCATGATGTGCTCCGGCACCATGGCACACGATTACATGCCCGAACGTTTCCGGGATAACTTTGAGTACAGCAAGATGATGGCCTCTAAGTCTATCCTGACGCCTGATGTTACCTTTGGCGAGCGTTTGGCTGCCTTCCCCTATAAGGGCGACAAGGCCAACCGTATGAGCCCCGAGAAATACATGGCCCTCTTTGAGACCCACATCGAGCAGGGTCCCATCCTGGAGGATGCCGGCAAGGACATTGGCGTAGTCACCTGCGTGCTGGGCCAGATGCTCTATCGTGTGAAGTTCTATGGCTTTGCGGCTCACGCCGGCACCTTCCCCATGAAGAAGCGCCATGACGCCTTCCACGCTGCCGCCGAGGCCCTGTGCTACCTCCACGAGGAAATTGACAAGCTGGGCTATGAGGATTTGGTCTACACCACCGGCGAGGTTGTGATCCATCCTTGCGTGAATACGGTCATCCCCGACTTCTTTGACTTCTCCATCGATGTACGCCATGAGAATCCCGAGGTTCTCAACAAGGTCCGCGAAATTCTCTTCAGCCTGGAAAAGCGCGAGTGGCAAAAGTGCAAATGTGAGGTGGTTCTGGGCTGGAACCGTGACACCGTGTACTGGGACAAGAAGCTGGTTGGCTATGTCCGCGAGGCTGTGGAAGAGCTGGGGATCTCCCATATGGATATCAATTCTGGCGCCGGCCATGATGCGCAGTACATCTCCTATATGATTCCCACCACGATGATTTTTGCTCCTTCCGACAAGGGCCTTTCTCACTGCGAGGTGGAGCACACCTCTGTGGAGCAGTGCACCAATGCCGCCACTGTTATGCTGAACGCGGTATTAAAGGCTGACAAGGACCAGTAAAATTCCCGCGGGAATTTTCCGCCTTTCTGGAAAGGCGGGTGTTCCAGTTTGAATTGAGAAAGGAAGTGCAAATATCCAATGAATGGGTTTGTCGATACGATGACAAACGGTGGGTGGAAGGCAATTGCAAACGGAGCAGGCATGTGGATGGCAGTGATTCCGACTGTGATCGCCCTGTGTGCCCAGGCCGTTGTCTTTATCCGCCAAGCAATTAAGGCTGGCCCCATGGTGGGGCTCACCAAGGACGATATCAGCACCGCTATGAAAGCCGGTACCATCTGCACCATCGGCCCCGGTATGTCCATGTTCACTGTCATGGTGGCCTTTATGAACCTGATCGGCGCACCGTATGCGTGGCTGCGTCTTTCCATCATCGGCACCATCACCACGGAGATGCTGGGTGCCACCGCCGGCGCCACCGCCCTGGGCGTGGAGCTCGGAAGCCCCGACTATGGCATCATCGCCTTCTGCAACTCTGTTTGGGTCATTGCTTTGAATACCTGGGGCTTCTTCCTGGTAAACCTCCTCTTTGCTCACCGGATTGAAGGCCTCAAGAATGTCCTTGACCGTCATGATACTCAGATCTTCAGCATCGTCGGGACTTGCGTCATGATTGGCTGCATTGCTCAGTTTATGGCTGGTCAGATGGTAAACGGCATTCCGTATGTCGTCGCGGGCGTTGCAGGCTTCTGTATCATGCTTGCTTTCTTGAAGATTGCAGACAAGAAGCCCAAGTTCGGCGAGTTTGCGCTGGGTCTGGCGATGCTGGCCGCGATCTTTATCGCCCAGGTAGTCAAGAATATGGGGGTGTAATACAATGGCAAACGATCACATGTCCAATAACTCCGCCTCTATGGATCAGGAGTTTCATGACAAGTATACCGTCAAGATGATCCGCAACGGCCGTCTGACCACCTTGATTGCGGCTCTTTTGACTCTGGTCCCCCCTCTGTATCTGTGGCTGGTCGTCGGCTTTAAGCCCACCTGGGGCCAGATTGGTGCCGGCTGGAGTATCATGTTCTCTGCCTATTTCCTATTGTACTTCTTTGAGCCCTTAGGGTTCTATCCCCAGATGGGACTCTCCGGCATTTACATTGGCTATCTGGCCGGCAACATCCCCTCTGTCCGCCTGCCCGCCATGCTGGCGGCTCAGTCCGCCACCGGCTGTGAGGCCGGCACCAAGCGCGGCGAGCTGGTGGGAACCATTGCCATCGGTATGTCCGTGTTTGTCAACCTGGCTTTCACAACCGCGGCAGCCCTGACAGGTGTTTATATCCTGGAAATTCTGCCGGAATTTGTGCTGGACGCCTTTGATTTCTGCTTACCGGCTATCCTGGGCGGCGTACTGGCCCAGTACTGGCGGAAGAATCGGATCTTTGTGCCGGTGATTCTCGTGATCTGCCTGGGGCTGCAGCTGGCGCCGATCCCCAATTTCCTCCGGTTCCCCGGCGCGATTGTCATCAGCATCATCCTGGGCGCTTTCCTGTATTCTCAGAAGAAAAAGAAAGCTGCGTAACACAGTTGTTTTACCGGGGCTGGTTCCGCGCTCTGCGCGAAACCAGCCCCTCCGCCTTGATTTCCGAAGCGGCGGAGGAAAGATGAAAGGAGCATTCCCTTGAAAAAATCCCGCCTTTGTTTATTCGCCTTCCGGCCAGAACACTACCGCGAAATGGAGGCTTATCTGCAAGATATGTCACAGCAGGGCTGGCGCCTGAAATGGTGCAGAGGCATTCTCGCCGGCTTTGAACAGGAAGCCGGCGAACCCGTGCGCTATGCGGTGGACCCCTATGCCATGACCTCCCTGATCCATTTCAGAAGATACCCTGGGTCTCGTCTCTATGAGCGCATGCAGGAGGGCTGGACAGGGGCCGGACGGAGCAAAGGCTGCCAGATTCTCCGCACCACAAACACCTCGCTGCAAAGCCCTGTCCCCGCCGAGGACCAAACATCTCTCATTCGAAATACCTGCCGGCTGGCATCTTTGCTCATTGTGTTGTTTATCCTGGGCATGGGTGGCTTTTTACTTTCCAAGCCAGCGGTGGTCTATACCCTGATCCTGACAAATTTGTACCTGGTGGTGGCGGCAATCGCGGCATTTCTGCTGGTGTATCATGCCTGCAACCTTCTGTTGCTTCTCCTGCCTGAACGCTCACCCAGCAACCCGCGCCTTTGCAAGCGCTATCTGCTGCACAGCGGAATTCTGCTGCTGTTGCTACTTGCGGCAGTTTTACTGATGCTGGGTGGCCGCAACGACATGATGATATACCTGCTTCTTCCCATTCTGGTCATCATCATTGGCTCTATAGCCCTGAAAATACTCTCTCACCATGTGGACTCCCACAAGCTTTTTCCCGCCGTGGTATTCATGGGTGTTGTGTTATTTGGTCTGATTATTTTTGCCAACACTCGTCTGAGCGCCTCCAGCACACAGTGGACCGCTCAGCGGCAGGAAGAGCTGCTCGCCCATGCGGACAGCCTGCCGGTGCTGCACTTGGCGGACTTTGGAGATACCTCTGAGATGCAGAATGCCGTACAGACCAACCAATCTCTCCTGGGCAGCAATCTGTTATACGCAGAGGAATCTGAGACTGGCTATGTTTTCACCAATTACACCACAACCCGCAGCGTTTTTCTGGCGGAGCAGATCTTCCAGTACCTCTATCAGCAGGCACAGGCGGACTTTGGAGAAGTTTTTGTTGAAAAAACAGCGGGAGACTTGAACTATTATGCCCTAGAAAACGCCAATACCTATCTCCTCCAGCGAAACGCTGCTGTTTACTTCTGTACCTTCCCCTCAGAGGCGGAGCCAGAGGAAATGTTCCAGCTCCTCTTTGCTCGGGAAACACCCTCCGCATAGACCTGCGCTCTCGCAGGAATGCGAACCGTTCATAACGTTCACCAGCCGTTTGTGAATCTTCCATCATACGAAGAAACGAAGCTGCCATCGAAGCATTATCCATATGAAGCCAACGAGATAGCGGCGAGTCATCCAAGGGATTACTCGCCGCTATTATTTTTACAAACGCTCTATATCAGATGTCTGATCGGAAGGACTCCTTATCCGAATATCCGCACAGCCAGATTGTGACGGAAGCCAGGCCCAGTTCCTATAAATTTGACACAACACAAAGCCGACAGAGATGGTCTTGCGTAAGATAAGGGCACCGCTTTATATTTGCGGGACATTGGGAAGCACATCGCAAGAACACTGCATCACTTCCCTCCAAAAGCTTTTGTATTTGACGTTCAGAAGTCAAAAGAATCGGATAAAATTTGTGCACTTCAGAAAGATTCATATCCTGCAAGCAGATGCGCTCTGGCGTAGAGAGTGTCATTGAGCGGTTGGTGCGTTTGCCTGTTGGAGGATTTGTGATCGGCTGACAGCACCCATACGCGCACCATCAATGTTAGCCTCATAGATAAACCGGTTAACGTTATTTTTCACAAAAACAAAAGGCTCTTTTGTTTATTTGGGAAAAAAGCAAAAAATATGTTGAAATGCAAAAAGTAACTCTGTATAATGCATGCTATAAGAGCTAATTTTTGGAGAAAATTCCATAATTTATAATTAGTTTTGCATTTTTATTTTTATGAAACCGATTAATCTTTAAGGGGGTAATATGATGCAATTTAACAATTATGAGGATATTGTCCAGATGACTCCCCTCTGGAAAGGTGACCGTTTTCCAGATGGCCGTCCTCGTGTGGCCGACAGCGTCTTGGCGCGTTTGCGGAGCATGAGCATTGAAGAAGTCTGGCGTTTGGCCTGGATGAAGCTAAATAATTACCAATTCCAGGGTGACTTTAAGTGCACGCATAGCACGATGAAGCCCACTGTCGGTCGGGCAGTGACCGCAACCTTTGTGCCTATCCGAGAAGATTTGGAAATCGCCATGATGCGGCAGGCGAAGTCCCAGGGTATGAAAGGCATGTACAACCAGTGGGTGGTTGATAGTTTGGTCGAGGACGATGTCTTCGTGGCCGATCTGTTTGATAAGACCGAGTACGGCACTCTTGTGGGCGGAAATCTGGCAACCGTGATTCGCCAGAAGACTAAGCGCGGCGGCGCCGTAGTGTGGGGCAGCATTCGTGATGTCCAGCAGATCCGCGATATCGACGATATCAACATCTTTTACCGTGGGTTCCACCCCTCCCCCATTCGCGACATTTGCTTGACCGGATTCAACTCCCCCTGTCGGATCGGCCACGCAACCTGCCTTCCCGGTGATGTGGTATACGCCTGCGAGTGCGGTGTGTGTTTTATTCCCCCTCACATGGCTGAGGAGGTTGCGGAGGATGCCGAGAAGGTCCATGTCCGTGATATCTTTGGTTTCCAACGCATTCACGAGGGCAAATACTCCGCCACCGCCATTGATGAGTTCCCCTGGAAAATCGAGATCTTCGAGGACTTTATGAACTGGCTGAAAACTGACGAGAGAGCCGCTCCCTATCGCCATCTCACCTGGGAAAAAGAACGCCAGCTGATCATTGACCGTCGGGATCTGGAGCACGAGCGCTACAACTTGGATTCCTGCCGCAAGGACCTTTGTGATGTCTGATTGTGGAGATTTGAGATATGAAAATCAAACATACCATCTTAGTCGGTGAGCCTATGGGATTGTTTATTGCCGATGAGCTCGGCAAGCTAGAGGATGTGAACCACTTTTCCTTTACTACTTGCGGTGCGGAGCTGAATGTGGCTATCGGCATGAAGCGCCTGGGACATGATGTCTCCTATATGACAAAGCTAGGCAACGATCCCTTTGGAGCCCGTATTGTTAACCGCATCAAAGAACTCGGCATCTCCACGGATTTGATCCAATTTTCCCCTGAACATCCAACGGGTTTCATGTTTAAGTCCATGGTTACTGACGGCGATCCCAGTATTTTTTACTTCCGCAAGGGAAGTGCCGCCTCGACGCTCAATGCGGAGGATGTGGCTGCTCTGGATTTCTCCTCCTATAGCGCTGTACACGTAACCGGTATCACTCCAGCTCTTTCTGAGACAGCCCGGAAGGCAGTTTTTGCTCTAGCGAAGATCGCCCGGGAGCAAAATCTCCAGTTCTCTTTCGACCCCAACCTGCGGCTACAGCTATGGCCGGACCATCAGCTCATGGCCCAATGCATCAATTCTCTGGCGTTCCAGTCCGATTTGTTCCTGCCGGGTGTCAATGAGGCAAAGCTCCTGATGGGCGAAGTTGAGCCGGAGAAGATCGCTACATACTATTTGGACGGCGGCGCAAAGGCTGTGGTAGTAAAGCTGGGTGCCAAGGGCGCCTATTACGCCACCCGCGAAACCCAAGGCTATGTCCCCGGCTTTCATGTGGAGCACATTGTAGATACCGTCGGCGCCGGAGACGGTTTTGCCGCCGGCGTCCTCACCGGATTAGAGGAGGGTCTTTCTCTGGAAAAGGCTGTGCGCCGCGGCTGTGCCATCGGTGCCATTCAGCTGATGAGCAAGGGCGATAATGACGGACTCCCCTCCCGGAAGGAGTTGGAGCGTTTTATGGCCGGAGAACCAACATGGAGAGTCATATGAGCGAGGTTATCTGTAAATTTCAACAGGCCGGCCTGGTGCCAGTCGTCGTGCTGGACACCCCAGAGCAGGCGGTCCCTCTGGCAAAAGCCCTGCTGGACGGGGGAATTGATGTTATGGAAGTCACCTATCGCACGGATGCAGCAGAGCAGGCTATCAGCCGCATCGCCCGGGAAGTCCCTGAGATGACTGTCGGAGCTGGTACCGTTTTAGATGCCGCCACCGCCGCGAATGCTCTGGCCGCTGGAGCCAAATTTCTAGTGAGCCCAGGTCTCTCCCTGGAGGAGGTTGCATACTGCCATACACGCAGCGCTTCTCTCTTTCCTGGAATTGCCACCGCCAGCGAGCTGCAAGCTGCTGTCTGTGCCGGTTTAACCGCAGTGAAATTCTTTCCCGCCCAACAGTTGGGAGGCCCGGCCATGATCCAGGCACTTGGCGCCGCTTTCCCGAAAGTGCGGTTCATGCCTACCGGCGGCATTGGTTTGGAAAATCTGGAAAGCTACCTCTCTCTCCCCAATGTGTTTGCCTGCGGCGGAAGCTGGGTATGTCCCACTAGACTGATTCGCAGCGGGGAATTCCAGGCGATTACCGCCCTTTGCCAAAATGCCCGGAAAGAGGTGGAACGCATTCTGAGTAATTGTGCGTGAGTCCGCCATAGAAAGGAATCATATGAAGGTAAAAATCGCCTACTACCGGGAGGATCGCGAGATTGATATCCCGGAAAAAAACCTCATCGGCGTTCTCCGCCCGAAGGAGATTCAGCCCGCCGAGGACCTCACCGCCTGTATCGATCAAAATCTAGATGCTCCGATTGGAACAGAGCCTTTTGACAAACTATGTGCAGGGAAGAAAAATATCTGCATTCTTGTATGTGATCTGACTCGTCCAATGGAGACGGACCGTGTTCTTCCGATTCTGCTGGATAGAATTGAACGCCATGCTCCCGGCGCCAAGATTACGATTCTCATCGCGCTGGGGACACATCGCGGCCTGACGGATGAAGAGATTGATAAGCTCTGTGGGCCGGGCATTCGGGAGAAGTATTCTGTTATCAACCACGCCTTCGATGACCCGAATGCACTGGTGCAGGTCCCCTGCAGCGCCGAGGGTGTTCCGCCCGTATTTGTCAACAGACTGCTGACGGAGTGCGACCTCCGCCTGGCTGTCGGCGCGGTCAAGCCCCACCCCATTTTTGGCTGGTCCGGCGGCGCAAAAATTGTCATCCCGGGAGTCGCCGGGTATGAAACAACGGGTTACAGCCACTGGCTGACTTGTCCTCACAAGGGGATCGAGGTTATGGGCAAGGAGGATAATCCCGTTCGTCTGCTTTATGAGTCCATTGTCACTAATGCCCATCTCATGGACTTTATCCTCAATGCCGTACTCACGGAGGACAGCAAAATCTCCGACGTGCGTTGTGGAGATGTGGTGAAAGCCCATCGTGCTGCTGTCAGCATTGCAAAAAAATACTATGTTTGTGATGTGGACGAGGCCGCAGATGCGATTATTGTCGGCGTCGGTAAATGGGCATCCGATTTGTGGGTCGGGTCCAACGCAGTGTATCAATCCGAATTTTATCTGCGCAGAGGCGGGACGATCGTGCTGCTGGGAAACTTCCCTGAGGGTATCAGCCCTGTCCACAAGGAAATCGCCCAATACGGCTACATGTCTTATGAAAGAGCACGCAAACTCATCGTCAAAGGCGGTCCGCTGGAGCACGATCTGTCCACAGCGTCGCATCTGGTTCATTTGGGTCGGGTTTTAGATGCCAGGCAGGCGGATTGCGTGCTGATCTCCAATGGCATCAGCCGCGAGGAGGCTCATCAGGTTGGCTTCCAATACTTAGATTCTCCCAACGAGATCATGGCCTATTTAAAGGAGAAATACGGGGAGCAGGTCCGCATCCTGGCAATTCCCGGCTATAATTCCACCCCTATTATCTCCAACACCCCTCAAAAGTAATTGAAAGGAGCTGGTAATATGAGCCAGAAAACCATGAAAGCCCTCGTGCTGGAAGAGGCCTTTCATCTAAACCTCAAAGATGTGCCATTGCCAGAAGCACCCCCAGGCTACGCCCGCGTCAAAATGCTGGCGATCAGTATTTGCGGCAGTGATATCCATGCCTATAGGGGCAACTCCCTGCTTTTAACCTATCCGAGGGTCCTCGGCCACGAGCTGTGCGGTGTCATTGACGAAATTAACGGTGCCCCTGGCGATCTGAAGGTCGGGGACCGAGTCAGTGTGTTTCCCTATCTTTCCTGCGGAAGCTGTGTCGCCTGCCGGCAGCACCGTGAGAACTGTTGTACCAGCCTCAAGGTGCTGGGCGTCCATGTGGAAGGCGGTATCGCGGAATATGTCTCTGTTCCGATTGAAAATCTGCTCAAGGTTCCTGAGACAATGCCTCCCAAGGTTGCCGCACTGATCGAGCCGTTGTCTGTCAGCGCCCATGCCGTTCGTCGGGGCAAGGTCGCCGCCGGCGACCACGTCCTTGTGCTGGGCGCTGGTCCGATTGGTCTTGGCGTCGCAGAGGCCGCGAAGGCCGCCGGCGCCGATGTGCGGGTAGCAGATATCAGCGCCACTCGCCGGAATTTTGTGGCTGAGCGCTTCGGCCACGTTGTCATGGACCCCAGTGCGGCGGACTTTGACATGGAACTGCGGAAGTGGACCCATGAAGACTACCCAAATAAAGTGATCGATTCTACCGGAAGCAAGGCCTCCAACTCCACAGCAATCAATTATCTCGCGGCAGCCGGAGATTTAATTTTCGTTGGTCTCCAGTCTGACACCTTGGGCCTGAGCGATCCCTCCTTCCACATCCGTGAGGCCACTGTATATGCCAGCCGGGTCGCTCAAATGCAGGATTTTCGCTGGGTATTGGACCAGATTGAAAGCGGAAACATTCGCGCCGAGCGCATGATCACCGACGTGTCCGATTTTGCCCACGCAAAGGAGTCCTTTGAGGAGTGGGTAAGCCGCGGCGGGGCCGTTTTTAAGGGAATCATTGAGGTGGAGTGATTCACACCAACCGCGTTTGTCAGAGGGCTTCGTCTCTCTTGCAAAAATATAAAGACAAAGGAGATCAGAATATGAAAAGAAGAACACTATGCATCGTCCTCGCGTTTGTGATGGCACTCGGTCTCATGGGGTGCAGTTCCGGCGACACCAGCTCAGATTCCAGCACGGATGGCGAACAGGCGGCGGTTGAATACCCGACCCGCGATCTCTCCATGATTGTCCCCTTTGGCGCTGGTGGCGCCACGGATCTGATCTGCCGCACCTTGGCAGCCGAAATGGAAAAACAATTGGGCGTAAGCATTGCTGTGACCAATATGCCTGGCAGCGCCTCCGCCGTCGGGACCGAGTATGTGAATGAGGCGGACCATGACGGTTATACGCTTCTGGGCTATCCCACCGACATTACTTCCATCAAGGTCATGGGCCAGTCTGATCTGACCTATGAGGATTGGAACGCGCTGGTCATCGGCTGTGCGGTTCCTACCAGCATTGTCGTAAAGCCCGACTCACCTTATCAGACTCTTGAAGATCTGGTTGCTGCCATGAAGGCCGGCACCCTCACCATCGCCACCTCCGATTCCGGCTGCGCCTTTACCCGCGGCCTTGGCCTGATCCTCCAGCAGGAACCCGAATGCAACCAGCCCGAGTTGATCCCCTCTGGCGGCGGGGCCAACGCTGCGCTGTCTGCGGTGAAGGGTGATGTGGATGCTGCTGCCTGCGGCCTTCCCGAGTGCATTGAGTACGTTCGCTCCGGCGACCTCAAGGTCTTAACCTATATGGGTTCCAGCGCCATCACCATCGACGGCGCGGATGGTCCGATTGATATTCCCTGGGTCTGCGACGTCTATCCTGATCTGGAAGAAAACATGCCCTTCGGCGGCTGGGTTGGAATTGCGGTCCCCGCCGACACTGACCCTGAGATCTACGAGATTCTCCGCCAAGCCGCTGTCAAGGCTTACGAGAGCGAGGCCTTCCAAACCTTCGCCGAGCAGAAGACCTTTGTTCCCATGGGACTAACTGGCCAGGAAGCCAACGACTGGGCCAAGAGCACCTCTTACATCAACTCTTGGATGCTCTATGACATGGGATTCACCTCCACCAGCCCCGAGACGTTCGGCTGGCCCCATCCGTAAGCGGCAACACAGAACGCACAATGCTCAGCAGGGGGTGCTGGCTCCGGTTTAACAGAGCCGGCACCGCCTCTTTAGAAAGGATGTGACTAGAATTGCTGGTTTTTGAGTTGGCGATCTCGCTGATCTTCTTTGTATTGTCTATCGCCGTTGCAGTGATGGCAAAGCTTCTGCCCGTCGGCCTAGCTCCTGTGTTCTGGGTCAGCGCCGGTGCCTTTCCCTTTATCCTCAGCGTGATTCTCGCCCTGCTCTCTATCTGGTGGGCCATTGATACCCTGGCACGCATACGGCAAGAAAAAAAGCTAAATTCCGAAAGAAAGCCGTGGCTCGATGAGCTTCTTGGGGATAAGACCCAAAAGATTCACTTTGTCGTGATCTGTGCGGCGGTTCTGATTTATGTATTCGCCCTGATCCCCTTGTGCGGCGGCCTCACCAGGGAATATGGATTCGTGATTGCCTCATTCATCTTCCTGTGTGTAACCATCAAATTTTTTAATGAAATATCTTTTCCCAAGACACTGCTCATTTCAGCGTCCGCGGTGATCATCATTTACGTGGTGTTCCACTTTGGCCTGAAAGTCATCATGCCAAAATAAGGGGGGCGCAAGTTTATGGGCAACGCAGTACAATTGGAAATTATGTCCCTGTTTAATCTTGAGAGTCTGCTGCTTCTTGCAGCCTCCACGCTGGCCGGCATCATTATCGGCGCCTTGCCCGGTCTAACCGCCACCATGGGCGTCTCTTTGCTGGTCTCTACCACCCTGGGCCTCGGCCCCGCCAATGCACTGGTTGTAATGGTAGGAGTCTTTCTGGGCGGCATTTACGGCGGCTCCCGCAGTGCAATCCTGCTCAATGTTCCCGGTACGCCGTCCTCCGCCGCAACAGCCCTGGAAGGATTCCCCCTAACCAAGCAGGGAGAGGGAATTCGAGCGGGCGTTATGGTCACAACAGCCTCGGCAACCGGCGGCATCATCGGCCTGTGCATCTTGATGCTGCTGGCCCACCCGATCTCCAAAGCTGCCATGCTGATTGGCTACTGGGAATTCTTCTGGCTGGGTATGTTCGGCATCGTGATCTGCGGCAGCATGTCCGCCGAAAGGCCTTACAAGGGCCTTGTCTCAGGCATGGCTGGTCTGTTGATCTCCTGCATTGGTATTGATGGCATCTATGGTGGTACCCGTTTTGCCTTTGGCGTTACTGGTCTGAAGGCCGGCATTTCTCTCGTCCCTGCGATGGTCGGCCTCTTCGGCCTCTCTGAGGCCATTTCCGCCTTGGCAGATCCTGAATCCCACGCTATCGCCAACGTGAAAAACACCACCATTGGCGATCTGCTTGGCTATGTCAAGGAGAGCTTCTCCATGCTCCGCCACCACGCAAAGTTGGTCATCTCCTCCGCAGCTATCGGCACCATGATCGGCGCCATTCCCGGTACCGGTGAGGATATCGCTTCCTGGGTAGCCTATGATAGCGCCCGCCGCGCCAGCAAGGAAAAGGAAAAGTTTGGGCACGGCAGTTGGGAGGGCTTGATCGCTTCTGAAACGGCAAATAACGCCTGCACCTCCGGTGTATTTATCCCCATGCTGACACTGGGGATCGCCGGCGACGCTGTATCCGCAATCCTGTTAGGCGGCCTGCAGCTCCATGGCTATCAGACTGGCCCCAATTTCATGGCAGATAATCCGAACTTTATCTACTTCATCGGCGTTCTCCTGCTTCTTGTGAACCTTATGTTCATGATTGAAGGCACTCTCATCACCCCTGTGATCGGCAAGGTACTGCAAATTCGTGTTGGCATTATCATGCCTATCGTGGTGGTACTCTCTGTGATCGGTGCCTACGCCGCCAACGTTCGGACCTTCGATATCGCAGTCATGGTTGTATTCGGCTTTATCGGCTTCCTATTCAAAAAGCTGCACATTTCTCCTGCGCCTATGGCCCTCGGTATCATCCTTGGCAGTCTTGTCGAATTGAACTACCGCCGCGGCTTGATGGCTGGCAAATACAGTCTGTCCTTGTTTATCACCCGGCCCGTTTCCGCCGTCCTTGCGCTGCTTCTGGTGGTCTTTGTAGTCATGCCCATCATCCGTGACAGGCGCGGCAAGGCCAAGTAATTGAAGCACAAAGGAAAGGAGCCTTTTATGATGCAAGCAGACTTCACCGGCAAGGTTGCCGTTGTCACTGGTGGAAGCGGGGCCCTTTGCAGCGAGTTCTGCAAGGCTTTGGCTCGTTCCGGCGCCAAAGTTGCCGTGGTCGGCAGCCGTAAGGAGACTGCCGATGGCATTGCCGCTGAGATTATCGCTGATGGCGGCGAGGCCATCGCCGTTGGCTGCAACGTTTTAGATATGGACAGCGTCCTAGCTGCGGAGCAGGTGATCCGCAAAGCCTATGGTCAGTACCAGATCTTGATCAATGGCGCCGGCATTGCCCCCGCAGCAGCCTGCACCACGCGGGAACGTGCGTCCATGGAGCTTTTGGACGCTCCCACCACGCAGGAAAATACTCTGTTTAACTTAGATACTGAGGCGGTTGCTTCCGTCCTTGACCTAAACTGCCTCGGGATATTCAACGTCACAAAGGTGTTTGCAAAGCGAATGGCTGGTGTGGAAGGCGCCTGTATTGTCAATATTGCATCCATGAGCGGCCTCTCTCCCCTGACAAAGCAAATTGCGTACAGTGCCAGTAAGGCTGCCGTATGCAATTTGACCCAGTGGCTTGCTACTTACCTGGCTGACGTCGGCATCCGTGTCAATGCCATTGCACCAGGTTTCTTCGCTACCAAAATCAACCGCCGTCTCCTCTTCAACGAGGACGGAAGCTATACCGAGCGTTCCAAGAAGATTATTAGCGGCACACCGATGGACCGCTTCGGGGAGCCCAAGGAGCTCGTTGGCGCCATGCTCTATCTGTGCGATCATACCGCCAGCGGCTTTGTGACAGGCGTGATACTGCCAGTAGACGGCGGCTTTAGCGCCTACTGTGGTGTGTAATCAACGTTTCAAAAAACAAATTAGGAGGTTCATTATGAACACGAAATATACTATGGAAGAGCTCCGCAACTCCCTTTACTCCGGCCTGATCTGTGATGTGCTCGATCAGATGGGCTACCGGCACCAGTTCCTCAGCAATGAGATGGGCGCTCTGCTGCCGGATACCGTCGTTTTTGGCCGCGCCTTTACCGCTGTTGCCACGCAGGTCTACTCGATGCCGGAGGACCCTCTAACCGCCCAGTGCAAAGTCCTGGACCAGATGCAACCTGGCGAGGTCTTTGTCCTGACCATGCGCGGAGAATACAACTGCGCCATTCTGGGTGAGCTGATGGCTACCGCCATCAACTCCAAAGGCGGGACCGGCGCCATCTTAGACGGTATGGCCCGCGACCTCAAAACCGTCAGAGATATGAAATTCCCTCTGGTGTACAGAGGGCATCTGCCCAGCACCTCCAAGGGCCGCGCCGAGGTCAACGAGTGCCAGATCCCCATCACAATCGATGGAGTGACCATCACCCCGGGCGACTATGTTTTCGGAGACATTGATGGTACTGTGGTCATTCCTGGTGATCTAATCGACGAGGTCATGGATCGCGCCATGGAGATCGAGCGCCGGGAGGACGATGTCCGCACCCGTCTGCTGAACGGCGAGAGCCTAACCGATACCTACATGAAGATCGGAGCTATCTAATTTTTCCATAGATTCATAGACCGGGAGGGATCTTTATGAAAAAATTCCGTGTTGTCCTGACAGACTACATGTATGAAACCATCCAGCCTTTCTACGATGTGTACAACCAGTATGAGGATATTGAATTTGTTCCCCTACAGTTGACCGAAAAACGTGATATTCTTCGGGAGACTGAGTTCGCTGATGCTGTCATGGTGCATTTCGATCAGATTGACAAGGATGTTATTTCCAACTTGAAGAACTGCAGAATCATCGCCAGAAGCGCTGTCGGCTATGACAATATTGATCTAGATGCTGCCTCTGCCGCAAAGATTCCTGTTACCAATGTGCCGGATTACTGCGTAGAGGAAGTTTCTAACCACACTTTGATGATGATCCTCAACAGCGCGAAGAAGTTCAACCAGCTTGAGGCAAACGTAAAGAAAGGGCTGTGGGGTGATTTCGCCATTGCGAAGCCCATCCACGCAGTCCGAGGCCAGACCCTCGGACTGCTCGGCTGCGGCCGGATCGCCCGTTGCTTGGCTGTTAAAGCGCAGGTGTTCGGTATAAAGGTGATTGCTTACGATCCATACATCAAACCAGAGGCGGTAAAGGATTTCGGTGTGACACTGGTCTCCAGGGAGGAATTGCTGGCCCAGAGTGACTTTATCTCGATGCATCTGCTGCTCAACGAGGACACTCGAAAGAGCATCAATGCCGATTTCTTCAAAAAAATGAAGAACTCTGCGATCTTTGTGAATACTGCCCGCGGGGGCCTGGTGGACGAGGATGCGCTCATTGAGGCGCTGCGTACAGGTGAGATTGCCGGCGCAGCTCTGGATGTTCTGACCGAGGAGGGAATCGACAAGGACGCGCCCCTGCAGAAGTTTGACAACGTCATCATCACACCACATGCGGCTTGGTACAGCGAGCAGGCATTCTATACGCTGCTTACCAGCGCCGCCCAGGAGGTCGTCCGCGCGCTGCATGGCGAACCCGTAAAGAATCAGGTAAATCACTTTTAAACGATAGGAAACGCGAGTCTTGTATATGGTAAATCCCCGAAAATATTAGCTGTATTTTTCTTGCATTTGGTGATTTAGTCATGATATAATTTCTAAAATAGTCCTAGTAAAATACATCTTGATTGGATGTGGGGTTTCCTGTAATCTGCTTTTCGTGCAGTGTCCAGGATGTCTTTCTCTAGGTCTGTTTATTGAACCGCTGCTCCTCGCTTTTACAGGCATTACCGATCAGCTTTACAGAGAAGGCAGGCTCTTGCATATGAACCTTGAATCAAAAGTTACGATCAATGATATCGCTAAGGCAGTCGGCGTATCCAAAACCACTGTGTCCCGCTATATTAACGGCCACAGTGATATGATGAGTGAAAGAACACGCGAACGGATTCGCGCAGTCATTGAGATGACGAATTATCAACCCAGTGATATTGCCAGGAATCTGAAGCGAAAAAACACGAATCTAATCGGTGTATTGATTGCCGACATGTCCACCCCCTTCTCATCTGTGCTGGTCGTTTCCATCAGCGATTATCTTTCCGAATGCGGTTATGTTCCTATCTTTGCAAACTGTAACGACAGCTTACAAAAAGAACAGGAGATGATTGACTCCTTGTTGTTCAGAGGAGTTGCCGGATTTCTGGTCAATACGACCTCTTGCAACAACAATTATCTAATTGGAGTCGCAAGCCGCGGGATTCCGATCGTTCTTTGTGACCGCTATATTAATCACTATAATTTCAATATTGTAACCTTTGAACAGGATGCTCCCTTTTTCAATTTAGTTCGTCACTTGAAGGAGGAAGGCTATACCCGGCCAGTACTATTCACACAATGCTGGGAAAACAATTCCAGCCGGAGACGGAGAAAAGACGCGATACTGTCCGCTATACAGCAGGTTTATGGATATGACGCCACGGAAGATGTTTACTTAGTGAGTTTCCAGAACGGCCTTTCCGCAGCTGCACAGTTGGACGCTCTGCTTGGCCGGTTAAAACCAGGTGACATTCCCGCTATCATTGGTACAAACAGTGTCACAACGGTCCAAACCTATAAGGCAATTAAATCCTGCGGTTTGAAAATGCCTGAGCAAATTGGCCTCTGTGGGCCGGAAGATTGGAACTGGCAGCAGGAGATGAATTGGGCACAGCTGATTGAACCAACCATTACTACCATCGATTTGCCAGTCCGGGATCTGGGGCGGCAATCCGCCGAATGCTTGGTCCATATGTTGAAGGGCGAAACGGAAGGTGCCCGAGAGATCATGCTGCCTTGCGGGCTCAATATTCGAGAGTCAACCTGCAGGCTGCACTCGCAGGGTGACTTCGGATGACCGCCCATCTGTATGCTGTAAAGAAATTGGCTGTGGACCACGCTACGAAAATGTGCCAGGGCAGAATTTGAGAGGCACGAGAGTGCGGTAAAATCTGCCGCTTCCATGTTTTGGGGGGATAAGCTGTTTGTCCAGGGGTGGCAAAAAACGTTGACTCTAAAGATGCCGCAAAGAAGATGCCGACAGCACATATGCGGCAAACAATTTCGCCTCATTGGGCGGATATCAGAAAACACCGCGTGTACTTTGAAAGTACACGCGGTGTTTTTTACAGGTAAGTTCAGGATGGTCTCTATCAAACGCCGATAAACCGGTCGTTATCCCTTGCCAAGTTTGTCTTTTCCTTGACATTCTGGGCTTGTAAATTCCTGAGACTTATTATAAAATACAAGTATCCGGAGATCCAGCGTGAAAAATTCATCAAATGCCGCAGGGCGCGCCGCTCTTTGAAAAGATGCGCTGCGGCGGAAAGGAACCACGCCATGTACGAACACCTGCTATTGGAAACCAAAGGTCAAATTGCAATCTTAAAGATCAACAATCCCAAGTCTTTGAATGCACTGAACATCGCCACCATGACTGAATTGAACGAGTGCCTCACCAATATAGAAGCCAATAAGGGCATCCGCGTTGTGATCCTCACCGGCGAGGGAAGCAAGGCCTTTGTGGCTGGCGCTGACATTGCTGAAATGGCAAAGCTCACCGCAGCGGAGGGCCGTACGATGTCTCTGTTAGGCAAAACTACATTCCGCCGCATTGAGACCATGCCTCAGGTTGTCATTGCCGCTGTCAACGGCTATGCCTTGGGCGGCGGCTGCGAGCTGGCGATGAGCTGTGATATCCGCGTAGCTGCCGACAGCGCGGTATTTGCCCAGCCCGAGTGCGGCCTTGGCATTATCCCCGGCTTTGGCGGCACGCAGCGGCTGGCCCGCCTGGTTGGCAAAGGCCGCGCCAAGGAGCTAATCTTCACCTGTGACCGGATCGATGCTCAGGAGGCCTATCGGATTGGTCTTGTCAACAAGGTAGTCCCCCAGGCCGAGCTCATGGACGCCTGCATGACCATGGCGGAAAAGCTCCTCTCTAAGAGCAGCTACGCCATCTCCATGGCGAAGTCCTGTATTGAGACCGGTATGGACACGGACCTCTCCAGCGGTTTGGATTTGGAGGCCACCAGCATTGCACTGACCTTTTCCACCCACGACAAGGCGGAGGGCATGGCTGCGTTTTTGGAGCGCCGCCCTGCCAATCTCACAGATTTCTAAAATTCCATCCAACAAAGAGCCGCGCCGTCTGGTGCGGCTCTTTTTATATTCTTCCACGCAGAAGTCCTCCCTCGTTTCCCGCCATATCAAAAGCCTGGACGCATCAAACATCGTGTGGGAGCAGAACACGCGATTCATTCACGTGGAGAAAGGCATGGAGGAATCCCTCTATGGATTCTTCTTGTGTGATTTTCATCGTCCTTCCACAGAGTTTGCCTCGCCCAAACAGGAACGCTTGAAAGGCATACCATGGATGTCTTTTAACAGGCAGCGAGGCTCGAGCTCGCCCCGTCATCTCACGAATGGCCTCCAGCCACCCACAGAGACCCTGCCGGAGCTCTTATGGAGGCAGTTCCCCTCTGACAAAAAGCCAGGACGTCAGTTTTTGACGTCCTGGCTTTTTCTGGAGCGGGCAACGAGGCTCGAACTCGCTACCTCCACCTTGGCAAGGTGGCGCTCTACCAGATGAGCTATGCCCGCGAGAACAAGGGATATTTTAACAGAGGTCTTCTTATTTGTCAAGGCTTTTCCTGATTTATTTTTCTATCACTCTGCGTCCCCTGTCTCTCCGGCCTGATCTTTCGGTGGCGGCGCCGCCATGGCCGCTGTTGTCTCCGAGTCCATCAAGAACTCCACCAGCCCCACCTGACCGCTATCAGGATAGTAGTTCACCTGCCAAGTGGGGGTCTCTTCCAGTCCGCGCTCTTTGCGAAGCTGCTCCACGGCGGCCTCCACACGTTCCCGGCCATCCGTTCCCCAGTAGCTGACACGGATCGCCAGCTCTGTCCTTCCCTCGTCCAGCGCGGCATCCAACAGACTGTACACCGCCTCCGGGCTGGTGGCGTTGACCAGGGATTGAACCTGCTCCGCCGTCCGGCGATAACTGATCTTGACTGTCGCCTCATAGTATCCCCGGCGGGACTGTCCGGCAGAAGTCATATACTCCACCGCATATGCGCCCAAAGGCGTTTCCTGCTGTGTCTCTGCGGCGGCCTGCTCCATGGCGGCGGCCGCCGCCAGATCATCTTCAAAGTTATACAGCCGCAGTGAGGCGCTCTCTGTGTGCTGTCCAATCAGAATGAGCAGATCATTGACGATATCCTGATAGTTTTCCGCCCGCAGAGTGTCGGCAGCCTCGCTCTCCCAAAAGCGGCTGCTGTGCGGCTCCACCTTGCTGTACGTTCGTTCCAGCAGCGAAGCGCACCCTGTCAGCAGGCACAGTGATACCAGCATCCACACCATCGGTCTCCATTTCATATGGTGCGCCTCCTCTGCTTCATGACGTCCCGTGGCAAAACCCCAGGCAAATGTTAGAATCCAAGCTCCTCGTCCACCAGCAGGACTTCTGTTGTCTGTTCCATTCCCATCATGGGCTCCCACAGCACCACCAGCCCCCGGCAGATGCGCTCTGGACTCTTACAGTCGTAGCACCGATCTCCCTTTATGGCACAGGGCGTCTTACGGCCCAGCCGCTGGGCGTTTTTGGGGGCGGCGATATTTCTCGCCCGCCACAGCGCCTCCTCATAAGTTGGTGCCAGCTTGTTGCGCCCCACCACAAAGTATAGCTTTTGGTGGCCGTACAGCGTGGAAGCCGCCCGATTGCCGACGCCATCAATGTTGATGATCTCCCCCGTCTCCGCCAGGGCATTGGCGGAGGTGATGTACACAGGCGCCCGGGCCGCACTTGTCTGGGCCTCCGGGCCGTCCGTCCAGTGCCAGAAAACCTCGTTGTGGGCAGCCAGCATCTCCCGCAGTCCCAGCTCCTGCAGCGTGATGGACCCGCCAAAGCCCACGGCGGTCCCGTCGACGGCCGCATCCAAATAGGCCGCCGCCTCTTTGCCGCTCGAGAATACCTGCACGCGGAAGCCCCTTGCCTCCAGATTCTTTTTTGCACTCTCCAGGGTCATATCAGATCTCCTCCTTTTTATATTCCCCAAATCCCTCTCCCAAGACATCTTTTGCATCGCAGACAATCAAAAACGCCTTGGGGTCTGTCTCATAGACTGTCTGCTTGATCTGAACAATTTCCCGCTGCTTGAAGGCAATCAGCAGCACCTGCCTGGTATCTCCGGTATAGGCTCCCTCTCCGTCCAGAATCGTCACGCCGCGTCCCCGCTCTCGCATCAGCTGGTCGGCCACCGTTCGCCATTGATCTGATACAATGTAAGCCACCTTGGAAAGATCCAGTCCATAGAGCACGCCATCCATCACTTTGGCGGATACATAGAGCGCCACAATGCCATAGAGCGCCGACTCCACCCGGCCAAAGGCCAGAGCCGCCACCGCCAGGCCAAAGAAATCAGGCACCATCACCAGCTTGCCCATGGGCAGCCAGGTGAGCTTGAGCTTCATGAGCCTTGCCGCAATATCTGCTCCGCCAGTGGTTGCCCCCTGAGTAAAGACAATTCCCACGCCAAGTCCCGTCAAGGCGCCTCCATAGACTGCTGCCAGAATTGGATCAATAGCCGGGAATGTCCACAAAAGTGCGATGGCGTCCATGGCCAGCGAACTTACCACCATGGAAAACAGAGAGGAAGCCAGCAGGTGAAAGCCGATCATCTTCCAGCCGGCAAGGAACAGCGGCACATTCAGCAAAAAGGTCGCAACACCCACCGTCACCGAAGGAATCAGCGCGTTCACCACCTGAGCCATGCCGGTGATCCCGCCCATGGCCATCTGATTCGGGGCGTAAAATGCATCAAAGGCAAATGCCAGAATCACCGATCCCACAGTTACGATCCCATAAGATTTTAAGAGTTTTCTCACCAATGCCTCCTGATTCCACCTGCTTAATCCAGCAGGTTCATCTGCTCCTCCCCGGAGTCCTCCTCTCGTACCAGCGCACCGGCAGCGGGCACCGCACGGACCCGGTAGCGGCCCTGGTTGACAATGGATGTCTCCCCTAAAGTCTTGACTTCCTCCAGATGGTACCTGGGCTTCAGGTTCATGACTGCCACGCCCTGGGTGGTACGGGTGGTCTTGGGGGCGAGCAGGGCGGTGTGGAAGATCAGGCACCGAGGTTCATTGGAATAAACCGCCAGCTCGCACTCCTCGTCAATCCGCCGGATGCACACCAGCGGCGACTTGTCAGAATACGCGCCGGTGAGCTTGCGGCGGTTGGAGGCGGTCTGGTAGGACTTCATCTCCACCCGGGCCGCCTTGCCGTTTTCAAAGAAGAACAACAGCGTACCGGCATAGTCCTTTCCGGGCAATGCCGCGAAAATCACATTCTCCCCTGCGTCCATGCCCAGCTTGGCTGGTAGATACTCTCCCAGGACGCTGGCCTTGGTGTCCTCAAACTCGCTCAGGCGGGTCTTGTATACCTGCTGGCGGTCCGTAAAGAACATAATCTCCGCGTGGGAGGTGGTCTCAAAGGCCTGGCGGGGCCCGTCACCCTCCTTGTATTTCTGTTCCCCGCTCATCCGGAGGCTGAGAGGCGTGATCTTTTTCAGGTATCCCTCCCGGGAGAGGAAGACGTGAACCGGGTACTCCTCCACAGACTCCTCCTCGTCAAAGGGTTCAATCTCATGGCCATAAACAATAGCGGTACGGCGGGGCTCGCCGTATTTTTTCGCTACCTCGCCCAGCTCGTCAACTATGATTTTGCGAACCCGGCGGGGATCTCCCAGCACATTCTCCAGATCATCAATCTCGTCCCGCAGGGCGTCTGTCTCCCGGGTGCGCTTGAGGATATACTCCTTATTGATGTTCCGCAGCTTGATCTCCGCCACATACTCCGCCTGAATCTGGTCAATCCCAAAGCCAATCATCAGGTTGGGGATCACCTCAGCCTCCTCCTCCGTCTCACGGATGATGGCGATGGCCTTGTCAATATCCAGCAGGATGCGCTTCAGACCCTTTAAGAGGTGCAGCTTGTCCTTCTTCTTCTTCAGGATAAAGTACACCCGCCGCCGGACAGACTCCGTGCGCCAGGCGGTCCACTCCTCCAAAATCCGGCGGACGCCCAGCACCTGGGGGCTTCCGGCAATGAGAACGTTAAAGTTGCAGGCGAAGGAGTCCTCCAGCGTGGTCTGCTTGTAGAGCTTTGCCATCAGCTTATCCGGGTCCGTGCCTCGCTTGAGGTCAATGGCCAGCTTGAGTCCGGAGAGGTCCGTCTCGTCCCGCATGTCTGCGATCTCCTTCACCTTGCCGGCCTTGATCAGCTCCGCCACCTTGTCCAAAATGGCCTCTACCGTGGTGGAATAGGGGATCTCGTAGATTTCGATCAGGTTTTCCTCTTTGACATAGCGGTACCGCGCCCGCACCCGCACGCTGCCACGGCCGGTCTCGTAGATGTCCCGCAGAGCTGCACTGTCGCAGATCAGCTCTCCGCCAGTGGGAAAGTCCGGCGCCAGCAGCGTCTCACTCAAATCACACTCTGGATTTTTGAGATACGCCACCGTGGTTTCGCAGACCTCTTTCAGATTGAAGCCACAGAACTGGGACGCCATGCCCACCGCGATACCGCTGTTGGCAGACACCAGAATATTCGGGAAAGTCGTGGGCAGCAGGGCAGGCTCGGTCATGGTATTGTCGTAGTTGTCTACGAAATCCACCGTGTCGCTGTCGATATCTCGAAAAAGCTCCGCACAGATGGGGGTGAGCTTCGCCTCCGTATATCGGGGCGCAGCCCAGGACATATCCCGGGAGTAGCACTTGCCAAAGTTACCCTTGGAGTCCACAAAGGGCGTCAGCAGGGCGCCATAGCCCCGGGAGAGACGGACCATGGTATCATAGATGGCCGCGTCGCCGTGGGGGTTCAGACGCATGGTCTGGCCCACAATGTTGGCGGATTTCGTCCGTCCCCCCGTCATCAAGCCCATCTTGTACATGGTGTAGAGGAGCTTGCGGTGAGAGGGCTTGAAGCCGTCAATCTCCGGGATGGCCCGGGAGACGATGACGCTCATGGCGTAGGGCATGTAGTTGTTCTCCAGCGTGTCGGTAATAGGCTGTTCCATCACTGACGCGTGAAGCCCCAGGACATTGGGGTTCTGGACTTTCGGCCGGGATTCCTCCGGCTGCTTTTTCTTGGGCATAGACAAATCCATTCCTTATCTTGATGACATTCAAACCCAGATAGGCCTATCGGCCGTCCGTCGGGCTGGCGGGAACTCAGCGGGCCAGAGCCTGCATCTTCTCGCCCAACTGGCGGACCACCTGATAGCGGTCCAGGTCAAAGGGGCTCTCCAGCCCCTCTGCAAGACCGGTGTCAGCCATTTCTACAAGTTCGGCGCCCCAGGCATGAACCTGCTCCTCCGTGACGCCAGCCTTCTTTCCCAGCAGCTCCCTGGCCAAACTCCCAGCCTGCTCCTCCGTCATACCTGTAACCCGCTTTTGCAGCTTGCAGGCCATCTCTGTTACCTCTCCATCGTCCACACAGTCTGTGCTGTCCATCATCTGCAGGGCAATTTCCCGGACACGGCGGTAGCGGACCAAGCCTGTCTCGCCATCACCACCATAGTGCAGCCCCCCCTGGGCCAACCCCCGTAGCCGGGTGCCCCAATCATTCAGACATTCATTCCACTCCATATGTGATTCCTCCGCTGTTCATTCCTATACTCTTCAAATATCCGTGATATGATTCGCTGCACGGGCTGCTGATTGGAAATGTGCTGACGCGCGGCTCTCCCCGCCTGACATCCCATAGGGTCAGCTCTTGAAGGACAGTTTTATGAGATATCCGCCATCTCCAAATATTTATAGCCGTTCTCTGCAATGTGATCCTTGCGCCCTTGCAGGTTATCTCCCAGCAACAGATCGAACATGGCGGCTGTGCGCTCCACGTCCTCTGGCATCACTCGGATCAACCGGCGGGTCTCCGGATTCATGGTGGTCAGCCACATCATGTCCGGATCGTTTTCACCCAGGCCCTTGGAGCGGTCAATCTTAAATTTCTTTCCCTCCAGCTCCTTGACAATGTCGTTTTTCTCCTTGTCTGAGTAGGCAAACCAGGTCTTGTCTCCGCAGTTAATCTCAAAGAGAGGCGTTTCGGCAATATACACATACCCCTCCCGAATCAGCGTTGGGGTCAGTCGGTAGAGCATGGTTAAAATGAGCGTCCGGATCTGGAAGCCGTCCACATCGCCGTCCGTGCAGATCACCACCTTGTTCCATCGGAGGTTGCCCAGGTCGAAGGCCGCCATATCCTTAACATGTTTGTTCTGCACCTCCACACCGCAGCCCAAAACCTTGATAAGATCCGTGATGATCTCGCTTTTAAAAATGCGGGCGTAGTCCGCCTTCAGGCAGTTCAGAATCTTGCCCCGAACCGGCATAATACCCTGATACTCAGAATCCCGGGCCAGCTTCACGCTGCCGAGGGCCGAATCGCCCTCCACGATATAGATCTCACGCCGGTCCGCGTCCTTGGTGCGGCAATCCACAAATTTCTGCACCCGGTTGGCGATATCAATGCTGCCGGAGAGCTTCTTCTTGATATTCAGCCGTGCCTTTTCCGCGCTCTCTCGGCTGCGCTTGTTGATGAGCACCTGCTCAGCAATCTTCTCCGCATCAAAGCGATTTTCAATGAAATAAATCTCCAGGTTGGACCGGAGGAACTCCGTCATGGCCTCCTGGACGAATTTGTTGGTGATGGCCTTTTTCGTCTGGTTTTCGTAGCTGGTCTGGGTGGAAAAGTTGTTAGAAACTAATACCAGACAGTCTTCAATGTCATTCCAGGTAATCTTGCTCTCGTTTTTCTGGTATTTCCCCTGGTCCCGCAGGTATTTATCCAAGGCGGAGACAAAGGCGGACTTCGCAGCCTTCTCCGGGCTGCCGCCGTGCTCCAGCCAGCTGGAATTGTGGTAATGCTCAATGACATGGACGCGGTTGGAAAAGCAACAGGCCACGCTGAGCTTGACCTTGTACTCCGGCTTGTCTGCCCGGTCCCGGCCTCGCTTCTCTGCCTGCCAGAAAACCGGAGCCGTCAGGCTCTCCTCCCCGGCCAGCTCCGTCACATAGTCCTGAATGCCGTTTTCATAGAGAAATTCCGTCTCCTCGAAAGTCCCGGGTGCCGCCTCGTTCCGAAAGCGAAAGGTCACGCCGGCGTTGACCACCGCCTGCCGCTTCATCACATCGGCAAAATATTCCGCTGGGATGGCGATGTCGGTGAACACGTCCAGATCCGGCAGCCACCGGGTGCGGGTGCCAGTCTTTTTGGCCTGAGACTTGGGAAGCGGCGTCTTGTTCAGCTCCCCCACGATCTCCCCCCGCTCAAAGTGGAGGGTGTATTCAAAGCCGTCCCTCCAGACGGTGATATCCATATAGCGGGAGGCGTACTGGGTGGCACAGGCGCCCAGACCGTTAAGCCCCAGGGAGTACTCATAGCTCTCGCCGCTCAGGTTATCATACTTGCCGCCGGCATACAGTTCGCAGTATACCAGCTCCCAGTTATAGCGCTGCTCCTTTTCATTCCAATCCACCGGGCAGCCCCGGCCCGCATCCTCCACCTGGATGGAGCGGTCTTGAAAGCGTGTGACAGTGATGATGCTGCCGTGTCCCTCCCGGGCCTCGTCAATGGAGTTTGAGAGAATTTCAAACACCGCGTGTTCACAGCCGTCCAGCCCATCGGAGCCAAAAATGACGCCGGGCCGTTTCCG
>OGGQ01001236.1_pt1 | contig 34122 bp, 27 predicted proteins | sample 1571191 | NCBI WGS metagenome assembly OGGQ01 (sample SAMEA2582061, study PRJEB24529) | metagenome | biome: Human gut stool | place: China | collected 2011
GACCATATACTTAGAACAAAATAATAAGATTTTGTGCTGGAAAGTATAGAGAAGGCTGGTGGAGCTGTGAACGAACGAGATTTTAATATTATTCTGTCTCTCTACCAGACAAAAAATTTGACCCGGGTAGCGGAAAAGCTGTTTCTTTCTCAACCCGCTCTTACCAAGCGGATTAAAAATATTGAGGCGGAGCTAGGTGCGCCTATTATTATTCGGTCGACTCGAGGAATTTATTTTACTTCTGTGGGAGAAAAACTGGTGGAGATATCCCAAAAAGTTGTTGATAATATGCAGGAAATGCGGAAATATGTTCAGAACAGCACGGGGAAGATTAACGGAAGCCTTCATGTTGGCGTGCCGGTGGATTACGCGAAATGGTATATGCCGGAGATTTTGGAAGAATATGTTTTGCGGTATCCGGATGTCTCAATTGATGTGAGCACAGGGATCAGTTCCCGAATTTTTCGCAGCCTGCAGTCACGGGATATCAACTGTGCGTTAATCCGGGGAGAATATGTCTGGGAAGAGGAAAAAATTTTGTTGGAGGAGGAACCTATCTGCCTAGCCTGTAAAACGAGGGCGGACCGCGCGAATCTTAAGGCAAGTACATACATGGACCGCTCCACAGATGACACACTTCATTTTCAGATTCATCAGTGGCTGGAGGAAAATAATCTTCAGGTACGGCCCCGGCTGCATGTTGATGATATCGGGACTTGTCAGCGCTTGATCAAAACAGGAAAATGGATTATTGCGCCCGGGGTGGTTTTAAAAGGATTTGATGGATATGTCGAGCCTCTTTTCTTGAAAGATGGGACACCTCTGGTTCGAAAGACGTATATCATGTACCGTTCAGCATATATGGAGTTGCCACAGGTCCGTGCTTTTGTGGAACTGCTGATTGAAAACAGGAGAGCGGCATTTTCAGTCATATAAGAATTAATACCTTTTCTCCGAAAAGTCAGAGCTGGATACGCTGATTATAACATTGGGAGGAAAGTTATGAACAAGCATATTGTCCTGGTTGGGGGAAACGGAGCTATTGGTCAGGCCCTGCAGGAGGGATTTCATGCCAATGGGGATTGTGTTACAGTCATTTCCAGAACAACGCGGTGTCATTCGACGGACATTCTGCTTGATGCGGCTGATTACCCGTCTCTTCTGGCAGGATTTCCAAAGGATAGAGTGGACTGCTTGGTCTGCTTGATGGGAAGTCCGGTCAATAGTGTTGTTATGGTTCCTCCGGAATCCTTTGACCAAGTGACGGACTCTTATCTGAAGAGTTTCTATAATGTCCTTTGGCTGGGGAAGGAATTGAATATTCCCCGAGTAATTTTGGCGAGCAGCAATCACGCAGCTGACATCTATGAACAGAATGGATTTTCCGTGTTGGGCCGTCCTATTAATACCCAAGATTATCCCTGCGCGAAGGGGTTATATGGTGTGTACAAGGGGGCGATTGAAAATCTGGCCCAGGCATTTTATCACCACTATGGACTGTCTGTGATCAATTTGCGCATTGGATCCTATCGGCTGGATGAGCGAACTATTTTAGAACAGGAGCGGTACATGCGTACGTGGGTCAGTAAAAGAGATTTGATCGATGGGTTTGTCAAGGCGGCTGAGACAAACGTTCCGTTTGGAACCTATTATATCGTTTCGGACAATCCAAATTGTCCGTGGGACATTACAACCACCAAAGAGGAATTGGGATTTCGGCCACGAGAGAATTCCGTTGATGTGATCAACCGTTTAAGCCGGGGCGGAATTGAAGAATAAAGAACATGCGCTGTCTCAGGAAACACCTGAGACAGCGCATGTTTTTTGTGCAGTGAGAGCTGGAAACAGCATCTTCCGGTCAAAGCGGCTGGATTCATTCCTTGTGGTCCATGCCTGAGATAGCTTTTCGTTATTTTACAAAGATAACTTGTGTTTGTTATCTTATTAGTTAAGAAACCGTGCGATCTACGCAGAAAGGAGATTGTAATTATGTTTTGGAATCCGCGGAAGCAGCAGACTGATGATTCCAGAAGTGACAGCTATGACCCATTGGGAGAGTGGAATGCGGCCTGTGGCCCAGTAAAATTGGCCTCGTGTGATTTTCGGGATGGGCAGCAGTCTCTGATTGCCACCCGCATGAGGACAGAGGATATGTTGCCCATTCTTCCCCTAATGGACGATTTTGGGTTTGAGTGCATCGAGATGTGGGGAGGGGCCACCTTTGACACCTGTATTCGGTACTTAAATGAGGACCCTTGGGACCGCCTGAGGGCGATCAAGGCGGTGTGTCCGAAAACGCCGCTTCGTATGTTGCTGCGGGGACAGAATCTCTTGGGCTATACTCCATATCCGGATGATATTGTGGAAAAATTTGTTACCCGGGCCGCTGAAGTGGGAATTGACATTTTTCTGATTTTCGATGGCTTAAATGACATTCGCAATTGTGCCTGTGCAGCGAAAGCCGCGCTTGCCGCCGGCAAGAGGGTGGAAGGTAATATTCAGTTTACATCCAGTCCGGTACATACGGTGGAGTCCTTTGTAAAAACCGCACAAGAATACGTTGCAATTGGAGCCACAGCCGTACATTTGGAAGACATGGGCGGGATGATTGATCCCATAACGGCGGCGAAGACCGTGGCAGCGGTAAAGCATGCAGTTAACGTTCCGGTACATTACCACTCACATTGTACCGGGGGAATGACGGAGATTACCTATTGGGAAGTGGCAAAAGCAGGAGCGGATGTGATAGATGTGGATTGCGCAGCCTTTGCACTGGGCACCAGCCATCCGGCCGCGGAAAGCATGATAGCGGTTCTTTCCAAAACACCCCGGAGTACAGGACTTGATTATACAAAACTGATTCCTGTTTCCAATTATCTCAAGCAGGTTCGGCAAAAATATGCAGAATATGAGTCCAAACTAAAGGGTGTGGATGTCAATGTGGTCCGCCACCAGATTCCGGGCGGCATGCGGTCCAATTTGGAATCGCAGTTGAAGCAAATGAATGCCAGTGATCGACTGGACGATGTGCTGGAGGAGGTTGTTCATGTGCGTGCAGATTTGGGATATCCGCCTTTGGGCACACCCTTTTCCCAGATGTGCGGTGCACAAGCCAGTGTGAATGTCTTGAGCGGGGAACGCTATAAAGTCATTCCAAAAGAAGTACAGGCCTATGTGAAAGGTGAATACGGTAGAGCACCGGGTGCAATCAGTGAGGAGCTGAAGGCAAAAATTCTTCTGGACGGCGCTCAGCCGATCACTTGCCGTCCGGCTGACCTGATTGCTCCGGGCTATGAACGCATTAAAGCGGAGTGCGCCGATATCGCACGTACAGAAGAAGACATTCTCACTTATGCTATGTTTCCAGCGGTAGGTCGTGCTTTCTTGGAGCAGAAATATCGCGGCTAAGTTCAATGCAAACGGCAAGAGGCCTGCAGCGGTGCATGCACAAGCCTCTTGCCGTCTTTCATTGTTTGGATATTCATAATTTTAAGTTATTTTTTTAAATGAAAAATGGAGATTTTACAGAAGTGATTTGTGTGGTTTATGATGACATTGACCTAACAAGCCTGGGTGTACAGGCGCTCGTTGTCCATCAAAATGTCAATGAAGCATTTTACCTGTTGTAATTGAATGTGGGAAGTTCGATACAGAATATACGTCTCACGCTCCACAGCCGTTCCGTCCTGAAGCATCAGGGGAATGATATCGCCTTGAAACCCTTCCAGGCAGATGTTGGGGATGATGGTCCAGCCTACTCCTTTGGCTGCCATCTCTCGGCAGCTGGCAATGTCATCGATCCAGAGCTTCGGCTCTGGAGACAAGCCATGTTCTATTAACCACTGTTCAGTCAGCTGGGCCAGGTCTCCTTCTGTGTGATGACCGATATACGGATATTCCTGGAGAGGTCGTCCGGAATTTTGGGCGTTGCATACAACGCATACGGGCTCTTTAGAGAGTAAAATTGATCCCTCTGTCCACATCTGTTTGCCACGGACAATGGCGACTGAAATCCGGTTGTCCAACAGCAGCTGACGCAGTCTGTCGCTATGTCCCGTAGAGACATCAATCTCTACCAATGGGTAGCGCTCTTGATATGTCCTCAGTGCGCTGGGAAGACGGTAGCGGCTGTAATTTAAGGAGGAACCAATACTGAGGGAGCCCCCTACGGTTCCTTGTAGATGGCAGATAGTGTCCCGCAGCTCCTCCCTAAGCCGCATCATTTCCGTGCAGTATTTGATGACCAGTTCGCCGGCAAAGGTAAAGGTGACTCCCTTTTTTGAACGCAGGATGAGCTGACAGCCCAGTTCGTTTTCCATATGTCGGATCCGCTTTGTCATGGCGGGCTGAGACAGATAGTGCAGTTGCGCCACTTTGGTAATATTTCTCATTTTATAAAGATCTGTCAAGAATCGGTAATCCTGGTCATCCATAGTACTCACCCATTCCTTTTTGTTATTAATTAAACAATAACACGAACAAAAAAAGAATGCAAATAAAACAATGAGGAGGAATTGCAATGTATATGAAGAAATACCCCTGTGTCTATATGCGCGGCGGTACCAGTAAAGCAGTATTTTTTCATGAAAAGGATTTGCCGGAGGACCGCTCTACCTGGAACGAGTTGTTTATGAAGGTCATGGGTACGCCCGATCCCAAGCAGATTGACGGAATGGGCGGAACTGTTTCATCCACCAGCAAAATTGCCATCATTGCTCCGTCCCGGCGGGACGATGCAGATGTGGACTATTCCTTCCGCCAAGTGGACATTAAGATCCCGAATGTGGATGCCAAGGCTAACTGCGGAAACATTTCCTCTGCGGTGGGACCTTTTGCCATTGATGAGGGGCTTGTTCCCGTGGTCGAGCCCATTACTGTGGTCAGGGTCTACAACACTAACACAAATAAAATTATCGAAGAACATGTCCGCGTTGAGAATGGACACGCTATGGTCCACGGAGATGAGGTGATTCCCGGTGTTCCCGGAACCGGAAGCCGGATTGATATGTTTTTCACCAACCCGGGCGGTGCGACCACGGGCCAGCTGTTCCCTACGGGGAGTTCTAAAGATGTGCTGGACGTGCCCGGATACTCCCCTGTGGAGGTGACAATTCTGGACTGCTCCAATGCGGTGGTATTTGTTCGGGCAGAAGATCTGGGGATTAAGGGGACAGAGTTGACCGAATTGAACCAAAATCTGGACGTCATGGAGCATATTGAACGCATCCGGTGTCTGGCTGCCAAGGCATGCGGCTTTGTGGAAAACTGGAAAGATGCCAGGACAAAATCCACATCCCTTCCCAAGGTTTCCATTGTCTCTCCGCCGCAGGACTACCACAATATGGACGGAGAACTGGTACGGGGAGAGAACATGGATCTTTGTGTGCGCGCCATTTCGGTGGGGGCGCTGCACAAGGCATATCCCATAACCGTGACAATTGCTTCCGGTGCTGCAGCGCTGCTGCCGGGTACCATTGTAAGCGACATGGTGCACATGGAGCCCGGCTGTACTGTAGTGCGCCTTGGACACGCCAGCGGTGTGACGGCAGTGGATGTCCGGATTGAGAACGGGGAAGTATTGAAGGGCGGTGTGACCCGAACTGCAAGAAGGATTATGGATGGGTACATTTATATCAGGGAGTGATATACATTTATGGTAAAACTATATCGTGGAGGGGTGTACCTCTATCAAAATCACGACCTATTTGAAAATGAACTGGAACTGACACAAAAGACCGGAATTATTCCCCAAAAAGAGGACTGCAGGCTGGAAACGATTTCCTATCAAATATTAAAGGCCCACCACACAGGCGGAAATATGAATCAGTTGAAGATCCGTTTTGATTCGCTGACTAGTCATGATATTACCTATGTAGGAATCATCCAGACTGCCCGGGCCTCCGGCATGAAGCAATTTCCGGTCCCCTATGTTCTGACCAACTGCCACAATAGTCTGTGTGCAGTGGGAGGAACCATCAATGAAGATGATCATAAGTTTGCGCTCTCCGCTGCGAGAAAATATGGCGGAATCTATGTGCCCACCAATGTTGCCAATATCCATAGTTACAACCGGGAGACGATGGCGGCCTGTGGGAAAATGATTCTGGGCAGCGACAGTCATACCCGATATGGAGCACTGGGAACAATGGCGGTGGGGGAAGGGGGGGGGGAACTGGCAAAACAGCTTGTTGGGCGGACATATGATCTTCCGTACCCCCAGGTCGTCGCAGTCTATTTGACGGGCGCACCGAAACCCGGAGTTGGCCCGCATGATGTGGCCCTGGCCCTTGTGGGGGCGGTATACCAGGCTGGATATGTCAAAAATAAAGTTATGGAGTTTGTGGGTCCAGGTGTTGCAGAGCTTTCTGTGGAATATCGAAATGCCATCGATGTTATGACGACAGAGACAACATGCTGGAGTTCCATCTGGGTTACCGATGAGAAGACGGAGGAGTATTATAGAATTCATGGGCGGCCAGAGGACTACAAGCCGCTTGGGCCGGGGAAATTGGCGTATTATGACGGCTGTGTGTTCCTGGACCTGAGCACAGTGGAATGTATGATCGCCATGCCTATGCACCCGTCTAATGTCTATACCATTCATCAGCTACAGGAAAACGCAGCAGATATTTTGGAATTGACGCAAAAGACGGTGAACGAGCAGATTAAGGGAGCCGAGATTGATTTGATGAAAAAGCTCCGGGAGGGAGCCGTTTGGGTCGATCAGGGAGAAATTGCAGGTTGCTCCGGCGGTACATTTGAAAATATCTGTGTTGCGGCAGATATTCTGCGCGATCGAAGCTGCGGCAATGGGGTGTTCAGCCTCAATATCTATCCTGGAAGTTTGCCCGCCTACGGGGAATTGGCAAGGAATGGGCGGCTAGCTGAGCTGGTCTCGGCCGGAGCCATCATGCGGGAATGTTTCTGCGGACCCTGCTTTGGAGCTGGAGACTGTCCGGCCAATGGGGAGCTATCCATACGCCATACCACCCGAAACTTCCCCAACCGGGAAGGCTCCAAGCCCAGCGAGGCCCAGCTGAGCGTAGTAGCGCTGATGGATGCCCGCAGCATTGCAGCCACTGCCGCCAATCAGGGACGGATTACCGCTGCATCGGATCTGGAGATTGAGTACCGTCCAACTGAGTATCATTATGACGCCAGGATTTACCAAAAGCGCGTATATAACGGTTGGGGACGTGCTGAGCTGGAATATCCCCTCCAATTTGGACCGAACATTAAGGATTGGCCTGAACTGCCCCCCATGTCTGAGGACATACTTCTGAAAATCTGTGCGTACCTCACTACGCCGGTTACCACCACTGATGAACTGATCCCCTCAGGAGAGACGTCCAGCTATCGCTCCAACCCTGAGCGGCTGAGTGAGTTTGCCCTGGGCCGCTGTGAGCCGGAATATGTCAAGCGCAGTAAATCGGTTCGACAGGCGGACCGGGATCGCCGGAGCGGGTGCAGCATTCCCCAGGAATACATGGATATTTATGCTTGCCTGCAGGCAGCGGGAATTGCCTGTGATCCGATGCGTACAAATCTTGGCTCGACGATCTATGCCAACATGCCCGGAGATGGCTCAGCGCGGGAACAGGCCGCATCCTGCCAGCGTATCGTAGGGGCCAGCGCCAACCTGGCCAGACAGTATGCCACAAAGAGGTACCGCTCCAATTGTATCAACTGGGGAATGGTACCGTTTCTCGTGGAAGAACCCTCTGAGTTTGCTTTATTTGATTATGTATTTATTCCCGGAGTACGGAGTGCTGTCTTAAGGGGGGCGAAACAGGTAGGCGCTTATGTGGTCAAACAGGATGGAACAATCCATCGGGTACAGCTCTCCATTGGACCGCTGACGGAAGAGGAACGTCAGATCATTGTAGACGGTTGCCTGATTAACTATTATCGAAAGGGAGCTATGACAACATACTGTTCCTGACGGATTCTTCCTTGGACAAATCAAATGTTCAAAATGAGGGGTTCCACTCTGGGACATTCGACGGGGCCCTTTGCAGATCAAACCGCGGTTATAGCGATGGGGGCTCAAGGGAATGGAGAAAGAGGGCGGCAGCGAGCAGATCAGCGCTCCCTCCTGGGCTGAGGTTTCTTTCAATGCATTGCTGGTTGAGCATGTTCAGCATAGGAAGTATTTCTTGAGGAGAGTTTCCTCGAATCTGTGCTGCCCGTTGTTGTACAAAGCGAAGGCCATCCGGGCCGCCGCGGTACAATAAGTTTGTGTCCTCCAGTTGTTCCATAAGAAGCAACAACGCCTGAAGAGGGGAACCGCCCCTGCGCAGGCAGTTTAAGGCAGAACGCACATGGGGAAAACCATCCTGTGCCTCACCGCGGATCCCGCCGGCACCGTATTGTTTGGAGACAAGATATCCATGCGTGTTTCTTGCCTTGCCAGCCAGCTGTCTAGCCATATCGGCGGCGTGGAAGAGGATGTCTCCGCCTTTTGATAGACTACTGCCTGCGCCTGCACATAGAAGGCCCATAGTATAAATTGCACCCTTGTGAGTGTTCACTCCCTGGGTCAAGCGGAACATGTTTTCTTCTGCCTGAATTCCCGCCTCCTGAAGGGAGGGAATGGAGGCTGGGGGCTCCATCCCCACTTGAGCGCAGCGAGAGAAATAGGGAGAGAGGCAGACGGCACTTTTTTCCATCAGCAGAAGATCCATGTCGGTGTGCGCACCGTTGTCCTGTTCATCCACCAGACCTGGCTTCGGGGTGAGATGGACCTCCTGCAAAAGAGCGTCTACAGCCAAACGGCTGAGTTCCTGTGCAGCGTGTGTTTTTAGAATTTGGAGCGTTGTTTGCTCCAATTCTTCCAACGTATGCGCCCTTGAACGGGCGCATAGGGCAGCCGGAGCCTGACATATTAGGCAGGTTCGTGGCCGGGGACGGGACAGCTTACTCCCGTCCGGGCACAGGACATCAATATCAAACAGTCTGCCCACCTCTGAGCTCTCTTCAATCTGAACCGTCTGTATTTTTAACTGCTCTGCCTGCATGTTATAGACAAAAATAGCTTCCACACCTGCGGAGGAGCAGGCCTGACGGCAAGTGAGCGGCTGCCCGAGCCGGGCGAGGATCTGCCTGATTGCCGAGTGAAATGCAAATGTGACCAGAGGCGTATTTTTGTAAGGGCCGGCGATATTCATTGTTAAAGAAACCAGGGGGTTCCCATATTGCCGCAGCAGTTGACTCTGTGTATGGGCACGACGCTCACGAAACGCCAGGACATCCTGTAAAGAAGCGGGCACAATATTCATAGGTTACATCTGGCAGAAGTTCTCTTGTCTCCTGCAGTCTCCCTTCACTCAATAATTACCGTACTTTTTTGGCGGAGATATTTTAAAAGTGAGGCAGTTCGGCCACCTGGATTCTGTGCTTAAGAAACAGTTCTTTCATTCGCTTGTTGTACTGAGTGGTGACAGGATCATTGAGCGCTTGTCCCACAAACCGGACCCCAATATTCAAATGGGGAGCAATGCTCTGGACAAACAGCTTCAGGTCCAGTTTGCACTGTATTTGGGCCACGGTTTCCCTGTCTTTTATGAAATAGGTGGGAAATGTGGCATAGGGAATCAGGTAATCCTGACTTCTGGCCACGGCTACATTGGCCAGGTGTGCAGTGCCCTGCTGTACAAGGCGGAACCGGACATCTGAGGGGAACATGGTTTTCCCGGAACTGAGAACAAAGATATAGGCGAAGTCACACGCTTGCGCCGCATATTCTGTTAATTTTTGATGCCCCAATGTAAATGGATTGCAGTTGCACACCACGGCGCCCACAATCCCGCTGTGGTGTGACAGAGAGGACAGAAAGGCATTGATCGTGTTTTCTCGGTTTTCCGTCATCAGAATATCTTTGGTGGCAGAAGCCCATAAAACGAAAAAGATCTTCCCGGTCTGGCTTTGTATACAGAAACAGATGGGTCCAACCGCAGGCTGTGGCGGCTTCCACCAGTACAGAAACAACTTGGGCGCAAAGGCCGGACCCTTCCTGTGTAGTGGAAACTGCAATTTGCTTCAGCGCATTTTTCGCCATCGAGCTGCAGGCTAGCATGCGATCACAATCATGCAAAATAAAGACTTGAGCTCTGTAGCGGGTTCTAGCCAAAACCCGTGCTTAGACAAAAACGTGCGATGGGGTTATATCATCTGTGTGTCAACAGCAGAACAGATTATTACATGCGTATCCATCTTGCCCGTCCCCTAATGCAATTTCATCATACTATGAGGTGTGATAATTTTCAAGAAAGGGGATGGCTGGGAGCCATATCGCTTTTGAATGAATAAGGCACGAAAAGAGGAATGACTCTGGGACCATTAACGGACAGAGATGTTGAGAAGCAAAACAAGGACAAAATTCAGTGTGAGATTGAAGGTGTATTTTATGGTGGTAAAACATGCAGCTACAGCCGGTACACTGGAATCCAGTGATGCCATGGTGACAATAGAACCGGCCGCTGCCGGGATTGATATTTTCATTGAAAGTCCAGTCATCCATCAGTTTGGCAAACAGATCCGCCGTATAGCATTGGCTGAGATAAATGGCTTGGGAATTGAGAATGTCAAACTAACCATTGTGGACAAGGGAGCCCTGGATTGTACCCTGAGAGCAAGAATTGAGTGTGCCGCTTACCGTGCTGCAGATATGGTTCAAGACAGTATTCCCTGGGGAGGCGGCATATGATTGACTTATCCAGAAAAAAGCGGCTGCGCCGTTCCATGCTGTTCTTGAATTGTCAGAAGCCATCGCTGATCCGAGACCCATACATTTATCAACCGGATTCCATTATGCTGGATCTGGAAGATGCTGTGGCAGAAAATCAAAAGGATGCCGCACGGTTTTCTCTCTATCACGCCTTAAAAGAAGTGGATTATCGGGGCGTGGAGCGGGTAGTGCGGATCAATGGACTGGATACTCCCCATTGGCGGGAGGATATTCGGGCCAGCGTAGCCGGCGGAGTGGATGTGATTCGAATTCCCAAGTGCACCTGTGCACAAGATGTGTACACGGTAGAGGAATATGTGTACCATGCGGAGCGTGAGTTTCAGCGTGAAGAAGGAAGCACACTGCTTATGGCAGCATTGGAATCCTGCCTGGGGGTGATTAATGCGTTGGAGATCTGCCGTTCCAGTGAACGGCTGATTGGAATTGCGCTGTCAGGCGGCGATTATACGAAGGATTTGCAAACCCGAATTACCTTTACCGGGGTGGAGCTGAACGGTGCACGGCAGCAGATGATTATTGCAGCGAGGGCCGCCGGAGTTCAGTGCTTTGACACGGTGTTTACCAACCTGGATGATATGGAGGCCTTTGAAGCGGAGACAGAAATGATTCATCTCATGGGCTTTGATGGCAAGTCTCTTATTAATCCCCGGCAGATCCCAATTACCCATCAAATTTTTACACCTACGCAGAAAGAAATTATCTTTGCGGAAAAGGTGGTCTACGAGATTGAGAGCAAAAGGGCCCAAGGAATTGGTGTGTTTACCGTAGACGGAAAGATGATTGACGTAGCATTTTATGATGGGGCCAGAAGGACCCTGCAGCTTGCAAAAGCGGCCGGAGTATATGAGGGGGGTTTGGTATGATAAATGCGGTTGGACGGGACATTCCGGAAGATATTTTGGCGCGTACAGGAAAAGATGTCTTTCGGGGAAGTCTTTATCATGACAACCTCATGTACAAAAAGGCGGCACCAACGGTGCATAACCTGTGTGACTCGAGGCGTGAGAAATTGGTCCCTTCGTTGCGCCAGGCCCTGCTCCTGTGCGGAATACGGGATGGAATGACGCTCTCGTTTCATCACCATTTCCGGGAAGGAGACTATATTGTAAATATGGTGATGAAAGAAGTCCATGAGATGGGAATTCGTAATATCACCCTATGTGCATCGTCGCTTGGCAAGGCGCACGATCCCATTGTCCCTTATATGGAAGATGGCACAATTACCAACATTTACTCCTCTGGAGTTCGTGGGAAGATTGGTAATGCCATCAGCCGGGGAAAGCTGTCTGGATTAGCCGTGATGTATTCGCATGGCGGCCGGGTTCGTGCCATAGAAGAGGGCAGTGTGCATATTGATATTGCGTTCATCGGGGCACCCACTGCAGATGAGTATGGCAATCTCCGGGCGAACGGCGGAAAATCAGACTGTGGCGTACTGAGTTATTCCGTGGCAGATGCCCAATATGCGGACAGGGTTGTGGCCATTACGGATACGCTGGTTCCATTTCCTAATATTCCGGCAAGTATTTCGATGACCAATGTGGACTATGTCTGTGTGGTGGATGAGATTGGAGATCCAAGTAAAATTGCCACCGGAGCGGCGAAACCCACAACAGATCAGAGGAAACTGCTGATGGCAGAATCCTGTGCGAAATTTGTAGCAGCTACTCCATATTTTCAGGATGGATTTGTATACCAAACTGGTGCGGGAGGGGCATCCATTGCGTCTGCGATTTATCTTGCAGAGCGAATGCGGAACAAAGGTATCCGGATGAGTCTGGGTTTAGGCGGAATTACAGCACCTATGGTCCATCTGATGGAGAGTGGACTGATTGACAAGCTGGCAGATACTCAGGATTTTGATCTGGAAGCCGTTCGTTCCATTCAGAAACATCCCAATCACCATTTTGAGATCTCCGCCAGCGAGTATGCGAATCCGTTTAACAAGGGGGCATTTGTCAACAAACTGGATTTTGTAATTCTTGCGGCATTAGAGGTGGATACACAATTTAACTGCAATGTTCTGACGGACTCTACAGGTATGATCACTGGTGCGCAGGGAGGTCATCCGGATACGGCTGCTGGTGCAAAGTGTACAATTGTGCTTACACCGTTGATTCAGGGCCGTAGTCCCGCAGTGTGCTCCGATGTGACTACAATTACGACGCCTGGGGAAACTGTGGATGCTGTTATCACGGACTATGGCATGGCGATTAATCCTAAACGGCCGGATCTGGAGGAGGCAGCAAAAAGCTGTGGAGTCCCTCTCTATACCATAGAGCAATTACGTGATATTGCGTACTCTATTGTAGGGGTGCCTGACCCAATTCCCTTCCTGGAGCGTGTGGTAGGAGTGGTAGAGGCCCGGGATGGAACGGTGATTGACGTGATTCGTCAAATTGGTGAATAAGAGGGGAAAGGTTTCCGGCTCCGCGGCGAACTGTCCCGGATTGTGTGAACAGTCCTAAAAGCCCCCTGCAAAAAATATTGAGTTTTAGACAGAGAGGCGTCGCGCGAGCGGCGTCTCTCCAGTTTTAGCTGGATGCGCTCATGGTTGTAAAAGCGGATATAATGTTTGATCATTTTGTTTGCTTTAGTAAAGGTAGCAGGTTTGTGTCGGTAAATACATTCCGTTTTGAGGATAGAGAAGAAATTTTCTGCCATGGCATTGTCGAAAGGATTTCCTTTCTTTGATATGGATGGTATAATACCGTATTGTTTAGTTAGCTTGAAATATGCTTGAAAGGCGTATTGCAAGCTCTGTTGAGGCTATCCCAAGTTTTGTGTAAACTTTCTATGTGGTGTAGAATAGATGCACTGCACAAGAGGTTTACCATATGGCCAGAGAATCGCATCCCGGAAGAAAGTGCCCATTGAGAAAAAATCCGTGAGTTGCTGCAGATGGCAAACACCGGCAGCATGGATGACATTCAGAATGGCCATTGCCGAGTTCATGGAGAATGGCTTGGAGGCGGAGCTAGATGACGAGCTGGGAGCAAATATGACTACAAGAACAGGGACACAGGCAACAGTTGCAACGGCCATAGCAACAAGACGCTGCGTACCAGCGTTGGAGATGTAGCGGTGTCAGTTCCCCGAGACTGAAAGGGGAAATTTAGCCCCAGGTGCTGAAAAAGAACCAAACCAGCATCAGTCAGGACATAGAGGAGAAAATCCTATCCATGTATGTCAAGGGCATGGGCACTGGAGATATTGAGACTCATATTCAAGACATCCACGGCATTTCCATCTCAGACAGCATGGTCAGCCGAATCACGGACAAAATTCTACCCATCGTCAAGGAGTGACAGCGGCGGCCTTTGGAGTCCATCTGTGCTGTGGCCTTTCTGGATGCCATCCATTATCATGTCCGCAGCGAAGAGCAAATCGTGAAGAAAGCAGTGTACATTGCCATTGGGGCAGCCTGGATGGCTGGAAAGACGTCCTGGAGATGTGGGTTGGCAAAAATGAGAGCACCTGGTTCTATGCAACTGTGCTCAATGGCTTGAAAAACCAGGGCATAGAGGATATTTTTATCGCCTGCACCGGCAATTTGACGGGGGTTGAAGCAGTGATTCATGCTACCTTCCCCCAGACTGAGATCCAGAACTGCATCATCCACCAGCTGCGTAATTCCAGTAAATATGCGTCCTACAAGGACCTGAAGTCCTTTATGACCGAGCTGAAGACGGCTTATGCCGCCGTGGATGAGCAGGCAGCATTGGATGCTCTGGACACCTTTGGGGAGCGCGAGACAAGAAATACCCAAAAATCTCCCAGTCCTGACGGGCTAACTGGGCCAATCTCAGCACCTACTTCAAGTGTCCCAAGAGGTATGTAGACTGATCTACACTACCAATACTATTGAGGGCTTTAACCGCCAGCTGCGTAAGGTAACCAAGGCCGAGCGTATGCCTGAATAACACTGCTGGTGCCGGATGTCAAGGGCAAGATAAACAGCTCTGCCGCCCTGGACATCCAGCATCACCGGCGTTATGTTGGTGAAAAGGCGGCAGCCAGAGGAATCTGCTGCCGCCCTGAATAAATTTGGAACTATTCGCACCTCATATGAAGTTTCCACATAATTTGAGATTGACCCGATAAATGAGATGCTCCAACTTCAAGTTCTGTATCGTTCGCCATTAAAACTGCTGTTTTCAAAAGAAAACAGCGGTTTTTCGTTTTATTTTGGCTGCCTATTTTCTTTGTGTTGCTTTGCTGAAGTGTTTTGTTTACAGTTTAGTTACTACAGACACCCCCCACTCTTCGAGATAATTCTTACGAAGAACGGGGGGTATTCTGCGTGCTTAGTTTGTTTTATGTGCTGCAATGCGGACTGCATATCAATGTTTTGTTCTGTTTGCCGATGTCCGCATATGCTGATCCGTTATGGCTTTGGTTGATTGGCAGTGGCTCAAGTGGGGGCACGACTAATAGGACTTTAAGAGCCGAGCCGCCTTCAAAGCTAGGGAAACCTTTTCAACGAATGAGAAATAGGAGTGTTCCATACCCAATAATCCACGCGCCTTATTGATGCGAAAACGGATTGTATTTTTGTGCTGGGACAGAATTTCTGCAGCCTTCTCCACACTCCCATCGCACTCAAAATAGGTTTCCACTGTCTCCAACAAGTTTGCCTCCCGCAGAGGGCCCAGTACTTCATGACAGAATTGTTCCAAAACCCGGCCGCGCTGGAGAGGAATAAGCAGCTTATAGACTGACAGGCTTTCGTAACCAATTATCTCGAGTCCCAGTGAGCGGGCTGTCTCATCTGCGGACAGGGATTGGTTAAACGCCGCTGAAAACAGCTCCATACCGGCGCAGACTTCACTGTATCCCAGAGACATATGGGGGCTGTAATGAAGGAGCACCCGGGTGATAGGCTCCAAGAGCAGCGCTGCATCCTCCCCTGGAAGCACAAAAAAGCCCCCACTGTAATAGGGCATAAAGCGGAGCCTGAACTGTGATGCCAGATCATCCTTCAACAGTTTGTATTGCATGGGCTTCAGGTTACCCAGCGTCGCATGCGCGACCACATACTTTCCCGACTCCTTTGGAACCACGTTTTGATAGATATGGGCAAGTTCTGTGGCTGAGACGTTTCCATTGACTAGCTGGCCAATGCGATTTTCCATAATCCGGTCGTCCTGATCCAAAAGAATCAGTAGTGTGATGCTGCGAATCAATTCCGCATATGGAGTGGAACCGCTGATGTGGAGGATGGGATAGTGATGCTGGTTGGCAAGGTCCAAAACGCGCTGAGGAAGATGTGGAACAAACTCGTCAAGCGCAATGCAGCAGGCACTCCCGGTGCGAATATAGAAGGCGATGTTCTGGTACAAAAAATCATCGTTGTTCTGGCCCTCGTAGAAGCTGCAGATAAACACGTCGCCTTCAGCCAGCAGCTCACAATCCACTGCCTCATTAATCGGAGTATCGGTAAAGTTTACACGCGAGACATTTCGGTCCAAACCATCAGCTCCTGCTACGATCTTGGCGCCCGACAGCAGCTCCAGACGCAGCAGGTCGCGCACGGTTACGCTCACATTTTCCAACCCCCTTCCCCAAGTAAAGGGCTCCGGTACCGTTTTCACTATACCAAAATTCCGTTTGACTGTCAATTTGACACACCTGGTTTTTCCTTTGGGTTCTGTATTATGTACAATAATTTCTTAAAAAGTTTGGATTCTCAACATTGAAAGGTGTATTCGTCAAACTATATAATTTTATAAAAGAAAAAGCGGAAAAAACCATATTTTTATACAGTGGAGGCGTTTAAAATGAAGGATCTTTCCATTCAGGAAGTAAAGGACATTTTAGTGGGCTGCACCATTCTGGGTACTGGGGGCGGCGGATCTCTGGACAATGGGCTGGATAGTGTGGAGAAGGCATTTCAGGCCGGGCACGCCTTTAAGCTGCTTGATTTCAGCGAGATTCAGGAGGAGAGCTATTATGCCAATCCCTATTACTGTGGTTCCATCGTGCCCAAAGGGGATGATAGCCAGCAGCGCGGCGATGAAATTGCCACTTCAGTCAAGGCATTGGAGGACTTTATGGGCGTGACGTTTCATGGCCTGGTTTCCATTGAATATGGCGGCGGAAACACCGGAGAGATGATGGCTGCTGCTGCACGCACAGGAAAGTTTATTGTTGATGCAGATGCCGCGGGCCGTGCTGTTCCGGAACTTCAGTTTTCCACCTATTATGTGACCGAAAACCCGATCACCCCCTTCTCAGTGGGCACTTCTTACGGCGATATGGCCATCGTCACCAACGTGGCTGACGATGCGCGGGCCGAGGCGCTGTCCCGCTACATGGCTATCGGCTCCGGCGGTCTGGTTGGCATGACGGATCACCCCATCCAGGGCCGGAATCTGAAACATGCAGTGATTCCCCATGCGCTGTCGTTTGCAGGCTCGGTGGGCCGTGCCCAACGCGAGGCGGTAGCCAAGGGCGAGGATCCCATTCAAGCCATTTTGAAAGCCGGTGGCGGTAAACTCCTCTTCCAGGGACAGGTTGCACAAGGCAGCGACTGGAGTATTCAAGAAGGCTTTACCGTGGGAACCATTCAGATTAGCGGAGCGGGCCAGTATCGTGACAGCCACGCAAAAATCTGGTATAAAAATGAGAACATGCTGCTGTGGATCGATGACCAGGTCCGGGTGACCTGCCCTGATTTGATCTGCGTGGTGGAGACGCAGAGCGGTTATCCCGTTACCAACCCCAATTGTACGCAGGGGATGGATGTTACAGTTCTGGGATTCCATTGCCATGAAATCTGGAAGCGCAAACGGGGACTGGATATTTTGAATCCGAGATTCTTTGGCTTCGACTGCGATTGTGTTTTCCTGGAAGACTGAGCATATTCCGAAATTTCCCGGAAATCTATGTTTGTAAGGAGGAATATAACCATGGCGGATACCAAAAAAGTTTCTTTGGAAGAAACTTTTAATGACTATGAAAAAACGCCGGTGCCCGAAAAGGCACGGCAGACCTGGTTTCAGCAGGGAATGGTGTGGCTGGGCTCAGGCTTTGGATTGAGCGGACTGGCCACGGGCGGCGTTTTAGCAGATGGATTATCATTTCAGGATCTGCTGCTAGTCTGTATTCTCGGCTCCATGATCGTTACCGTGGTAGGCACATTGAACGCACTGGTCAGCACCCATACGCACCTGGCAACCTCCTTTACCTGCCGGCGTTCCTTTGGCATCAAGGGGTCCAAGATTATCGGGATTATTCTCTGCTTTTCCAGCTTTGGTTGGTATGCCTATCAGGCCGATATGTTTGGCACCACAGTGGCCGCTGTACTAAAGCAGACCAACGGCCTTGACGTGAACCATATTATCTTCACGGTCATCGGCGGACTGGCAATGTCCCTCACGGCAATTATGGGCTTTAAGGCGATCAAGTTGCTCAGTGAAGTTGGACTTCCCCTCCTGTTCGTTCTCTGCCTTATTGCTATCTGGAAAACATTTTCCACCCTGTCACCGGCGGAAATCTGGAATGCCGGCCCTGTCAGCACTCCTATTACAATTCCCATGGGTATCTCTCTGGTGGTTGGATCTTTTGCGGTGGGTGCCACCATGGTTGGCGACTTCAGCCGCTTCTCCAAAAGCAAAAAGGACTGCGTGATTGGTGTCAGTCTGGGCCACTTCTGGGGTTATATTCCTATTATGCTCTTTGGTGCAGTATTCAACTATGCCTTTAAAAACTGGAATATGGTAGAGGTCATGATTGCCTCTTTGGGAATGGGGTTGTTTGGAGCCATTGTGCTGGTAATTGGACAGTGGACCACAAACGATAATAACCTGTACAGCAGTGTTCTTGGACTGATGAATACGCTGGACGGCGTCAGCCGTATTCCCCGTATGCGTCTGACCTTTATTGCCGGATTTATCAGCACCGCCATTGCTGCCTTGGGCGTCTATACCTACTTTGTCAACTTCCTGTCTCTGCTGGGAGTATTTATTGCCCCCATTGGCGGTATCCTGATTGCTGATTTCTACATCTGCAATCGGAAAAGCTACGATGAGGGTGAGGAGACCATTCAAAAAGGCTTTAAGTGGGATGCCATTTTGGCTTGGGTGATTGCCTCACTGGTTGGCCTGAGTATGACGGCCAGACCCATTGGCTTTGGGTGGTTTGTACAAGTTGGAGATGTGTTCCCGGTCTCCCTTATCTGTATACTGGTGGCCATGTTCATTTACAGTGTAAGCCAGAAGCTGCGGAAGGCAGGCAAAGCTGCGTCATGAGTGTTGAGCGAATTCTCCACTATTTCCGGGCCATCAGTGCAATCCCCCGCCGTTCCGGTGATGAGGAGGCGATTGCCGCATACCTGCTCAAAACCGGGAAGCAGTTGGGGTTGGAGACATTTCGGGACAGTGGCGGTAATGTAATCCTCCGAAAGCCGGGCCACGGGCGGACACGTCCTATCATTTTGCAATCTCATATGGACATGGTCTGGGAGTCCGAAGGGGCGGCCTATGAAGAAGGTGTCTGTGTGCGGGAGCGGGACGGCATACTGTATGCGGAGCACTCCACGCTGGGTGCGGATAACGGCATCGGCATGGCGCTGACCCTCTCCCTCCTGGAACAGGAAGATGTCACCAATGTGGAGGCACTGTTCACGGTGGAAGAAGAAACCAGCATGTCCGGCGCCTCCAATCTGGACGGTTCTCTGCTGTCCGGGCAACAGCTTATTAATTTGGACAGTGAACAGGATGGTGTTTTTACCACCAGTTCTGCTGGAGGACAGAGTATGAAACTTTCCTTCCCACTGTCCAGGGAATCTGTTTCCGCCCCCCATGCTTCTGCCTGGCGCTTGACGGTTTCTGGGGCAAAAGGCGGTCACTCAGGTTTGGAAATCAATCGTCCCCACGGCAATGCCATTCAGATTTTGGCACAGTGGCTGACTCTTCTTCCAGGTCAATGGTCGCTTTTGTCCCTGGAAGGAGGAATACGCGCGAATGCGATTCCTGTCCAAGCTGAGGCTGTGATATATGCGGAGAGCCGTGAATCCTTGCTGAAGGCAGCCCGGATCGTCACTCAACGGTGGCGCTGCACGGAATCGGAACTGTGTCTGTCTGTGGGGGAAGAGACCGTCCCGGTTTCTTCACAAGTGGTTTCCACGACGTGTCAGGCCGGGCTTCCGGCGCTACTTGCGGCACTTCCCCATGGTGTGCTGAAGTCGTCCTTGGAGATGATACAGCTCTCCTGCAATTTGGCGAGAATCTGGACAGAAACTGATTGCTTGTGTGCTGAAATAAGTATACGGGCCGCCTCTGCCGCTCTGTTGGAGCAGGAAACAGAGGCAATCATGCAGATAGCGCGTGAGTACCAGGGTGAGAGTTTGATTTATGGAGCCTATCCGCCGTGGGAAAAGACGGAACATAGTGATTTAGAGCGGGAATTACTCCATACTTACCGTGCACTTTTTGGGAAAAATGCCATTTGTGAGCATGTCCACGCTGGAGTAGAGTGCGGCGTTCTCCAACAAAGAGCTCCCTTCATTCGGGATATGGTTTCTATTGGTCCTACGATTACCGGTGCACATACTGTGCATGAGACTGTGGAGCGGGCCAGCATTGAAAAATTGGAACGTCTGTTGCTGTCGTTGCTCATGCGGCGCGGTGGCTGAGAGGACTGGAAAACGATTCAGAACAGACCCGCTGCAGGATGTAGTTATTTTGCGGCGGGTCTGTTTGCGGTTCGTGATGCAGTTAATAAACGGATAATCTTTCAAAAGTGCGGTTTTTGTACACATGAAAGGGGCGTTGAAGTCTCTCGGTGCACAACCCATATTTTGAAGACTCTGACAGATTGCGATATTTCTGCGACTGTTCGCCTTGGCTGGCGAGTAAGAAAAAAGCTCCTACGGCTGTTTCAATGCACTCACAGGGTGAATTGCAGGAAGTTAAGCTGGTCGATCCGGTTTTTGACATGTCTTGGAACGGATATTTTAATCGCTTAAAGGGAGAGATATCAGAGCTGAATATTACGAATCAATGTGGATTATCAAAGGTGTGGAAAGAAACACTCCCTGGACGGTACGTCACTGTACCGTCCAGGGAGTGTTTCTCATGAAGTGTGTTTTTGGCTTAGAGGGGGAAACAAAAAGGGAAAAGGATTAGAAGACACGCTCCGCCAACAAAATAATTGCTGGCATGGAGAGGATGGAAAACAGTGTGCTGAGGCAGACCGTCTCCACCGCATACACATAATCTTTGCCCAATTTTTGAGCATAGACCGCCACATTGGCACCAATAGGCGCGCTGGCCGCCAGGAGAAGGGAAAGCTTAATGTCCGCCGAGACGCCGGGGGCCACTGCCAACAACAGCAGTGTAAGTAACGGGATCAGCACCAGGCGTACTGCTGAAACCAGATAAGTGGAAGCTTTGCCGAAGAGGGAACGGAGGTTAGTCTGTGCCAGGTAGAATCCCAGGATAATCATGGCTACCGGACCGTTCATGGCACTGACCGAAGCGATACACCGGGATACCAGCGCCGGAGGACGAAATCCGGTCAGGAAAGCGGCAAGGCCCAGAAGTAGGGCGATAACCAGCGGATTTTTGAGAATGACCCGCACAGAAAGCTTTTCTTTCTTTCCAGAAAGTGTGGGCTGACCGTAAAACCACTGCAAAATATTCAGAAAGGCAATCATTCCGGCCACATAGAACACACATTCCTGCCCTAACATAGAGGTGATTAGTGGAATGCCCATAAATCCGGCGTTGGAAAACGCGCCGCCGAAGTTATCAATGGGCCGGTTGCGGAACAAAAGCGCCGAGACAGCCATGGCCAGTATCAGCACCAGAATTCCCCATAAAAAGGATATGAGCAGCGCGGATACTTTTTCCGCTGTGCGCTCGGTAAAAAAGGACTGGAGAATGGCGCAGGGCAAAATCAAATAGATCAGGGTATGGGCAAAGCCGACACTGCCCTCCTTGCTTACCAGCTTACTGCGAAACAGGCAATATCCCGCGGCCATGTACAAAAACATGGTAAGAATCTGCTGAATGATCGTAGTTGCACTTTGCATATCAAAGCTCCGACAGTTATGTTAGATGTTCCAGAACCTGCTTCAAAAAGCCTTCAAAGCGGATTGAGGAGGAAATACTGAGCTTTTCCTTGGGTGTGTGGTACAGTATGCGGGTGGGACCCATGGCAACTGCGTCCAGTCCCGGAATGGCCTCAAAGAAAATTCCGATCTCATTTCCGGCGTGGGCCACCTCCACATTCATTTCCTTCTGCTCCCGCTGGCGGTAGACCGCAAGGACCTGCTCCCGCAAACGGGAGTCGGGCTGATAGAGCCAGGAGTGGTAGAGGCTGTGGGTGCGAATGCTGCCGCCCAGAAGCCGCGCCAGGGTTTCGTATTGGTCAATGATGCACTGGCGGGTAGAGCGGTAATTGCCCCGCATTTCCGTCACCAGGTGAATGTTGTCTTCCTGGGAATAGATGATTCCCAGATTGCAGGAACTTTCTACCGCGCCGGGCACCAAGCTGTTCATTGCGTGAATTCCGTTGGGAACCAGGCACAGCAGGTCCAAAAAACGGTGCAGCGATGCTTGATCCACCGGAACCTGCGTCCCCGTTTTTTCCGGCTGGCAGGAGAGGAAGAAATTGGGAATGGCGGAACATTCCAGAGCCACATCCTTCTGGAACGCCTCCACCGCATCCTGTAAGGACCGGGACATTCCCTCGGGCAGGCAAATTACCATCTCGGCCTCACGGGGAATGGCCAAGCGGGAATTACCGCCGTTCAGCTCCACCAGAGAGAGGTCATCAAAGTTTTCAGCCAGCTTTCTGAGCAGCCGTCCCAGAAGCAGCAGAGCGTTATTCCGCCCCTTGGAAATGTCATGCCCGGAGTGTCCGCCTTCCAGTCCGCCCACAGTAATGCGGAACCAATCGCGGCCAGAAGGGGCGGACGCACGCTGGATGGGGAGATCCAGCTCAATTGCCGCGCCGCCGCTGGAACCTGCCAACAGTTTATCCTCGGGGCTGATATCCAGATTGATCATTCTGCGCCCTGAAAGACGGCTGAAATCCAAATGATAAGCGCCTCCCATATCCGTCTCCTCCCGGGTGGTTAAAACCGCCTCGATGGGGGGATGGGAGTAGTCATCCGCCTCAAGCATGGCTAAAATAAGGGCAACGCCGATGCCGCAGTCGGCCCCCAGGGTTGTCCCTGCTGCGGAGGAGATCCAGTCTCCCTCCACGGTCCAGGGAATAGGGTCCCGCTCAAAGTCAAAGTTTGATTCGGGAACCCGGTCGCAAACCATGTCCAGATGGGCCTGGAGAATGACGGGGGCGCTGCCGGCACGATCCGCGGAGGCCGCTTTCTTAATGATAAGATTCCAGCTCTCATCCTGGTAGACATCCAGACCTAATTCCTGCGCCCAATGAAACAGGTACGTGCTGAGCGCCTGTTCATTATGGCTTCCATGGGGGATTTGACAGATCTGATGAAAATGGTAGAGCGTGCGGTTTTTTAATAATTCATCCATCATTGCATTGTCCTCCTGTTTAGAACGGTCCCCAGTTGATTACCTGGGCCAGCATAACTGCTGCAATTCCGATTACCAGCATAATCAAGAAAATTTTGGAGACAAACTTAAACCACTGGAGATAGTTGATCTTGGTAATGCCAAGGCCGATCATCAGCGTACCACTGGTCACCCAGAGAATGTTGGACAGGCCGTCGCCCAGCTGGAAGGCCAGGACAGCCACCTGCTGGTTGATGCCCAGAATCTGGGCCAAAGGGGACATAATGGGCATGGTGGTGGCAGCCTTGGTGGACCCGGAATTGATAAAGAAGTTGAGGATGGTGTGGACCAGAACCATGGCGCCTGCGGAGATGACGGTGGGCAGGTCCTGAAGCATCAGAGAGAGATAATAAACGATGCTGTCCAGGATGCCGGCAGAGTTCAAAATGTAAGTAATGGCCATGGCGAAACCGATGATGAGGCAGGGAATCGCCATATCTTTGGCACCCTTGCTGAAGGCGCTGAAGATCTTGTTCAGTCCGTAGCCGTTGACCAGACCGGCCAGCAGACCAATGCAGAGGAAAATGGTAGAGATCTCAGACAGATAAAACTCCTTGACAACCGCGCCCCAGATCAAAAAGACCAGTCCCGCAATGAATACGACCCAGACACGAACATGGCCGGCAGTAACAGGAACGTCTTTGGAGACATCTCCCTTGAGCTCTTCGGGAACCACAGGGCTGAGGCTGGCGGAGGGATCCTTGTGAACGCGGCTGGCATAACGCAGCATATAGGCCAGGGCCACAACGTATAAAATGAGGCTGAGCACGATGCGGAACGCCATGCCGGAGGGGTAAGGCAGGCCACAGATCTCCTGTGCCACGGCCAGGTTAAAGGGATTCAGAAAGCCGCAGCCGTAGCCGATGGCATAGCCCAGCAGCATACTGCCGATGGCGGTTACAGTATCATACCCAAGTCTTACCATTAAGATTGTGACAAACGGAGCAAATGCCATCATTTCCTGTCCCATGCCAAAGGAAGAAGAACAGAACATGAAGAAGAACATCACACCGCCGATAATCACGCCGCGACTTCGGTCACTTCCGAATTTTTTGACCATTAAGCCCAGCGCGGACTCGATGGCGCCCGTGGAGGAAATAACGCCCAGTGCACCGCCGATGAGCAGCAGGAACGAAATGATGGAAGATGCGCTGTTCAGTCCTGCGTCAAAGGACATAAAAAAGGTGATGGGTGTGGCGGGATTGGATTCGATTGTGTGATAAGTACCAGGAACGACCAAAGTTCGCCCGCTTTCTTCATCAATCATGCGGTCATATTCGCCGGCGGGAATAACGTAGGTCAGCAGAGAAACGATGAGAACCAATGCAAACAAAAGCGTCAGAGGACTCAGGTTGTTAAAAAATTTTGTAAACTTATTTTCCTTGTGTTCCATCTCCGATATACCTCCCAAATTCTTTATCCTCGCTTGCCTGGAAACTGGACATCTTTTTTCAGGAATGCTATAATATTGAATAAAATATCCTTCGATTTCCCCTTTGTTTTTGTTATTTATTGGTAAGCATCATTATAACTTTTTGAAATTATTTTGTAAATTATATAATTTATATGTTATTTATACCGAAGTCGTATGAATTAAAAGGAGACCAACCTTATGGATCTCAAACAGTTGGAGTATTTTATTGCCATTGCCGAAGAGGGAAAAATAACTCTGGCTGCCCAAAGGCTGCATATTGCACAGCCTCCTCTGAGCCAGCAGCTTAAAAATTTAGAGGCGGAACTTGGTGTCACGCTCTTTGACCGCACGTCCCGGCGGCTTCAAATTACCGATGCGGGCAATATGTTTCTGGAGCGGGCCAGGCAGATCGTCGACTTGTCCCACACGGCCAAACAGGAAATGGATGATTATACCAATGGGTTTCAGGGAACCGTTTTGCTGGGCATCACGCCCACAGCGGTTCCCCTGGTTTTGGCAGAGAACATGAGGGAATTTCACAAGCTCTACCAAAATATCGGATTTGAAGTGTTTGAAGGAAATACCGATTACATTTTAAATCTGGTCCAAAAGGGAATTGTGGATATCGGGATTGTTCGTTCCCCCATTCAGCATTCTGAACTCTGCCAGATGGAGAAAGCCAGTGAGCCGATGGTGGCGGCTATGATTCCGGAACTAAACTGGTCGGAGGAGGACCACTGTTCCGTTGAGGAATTGGCGGGGAAGAATCTCATTTTGTACCGCCGGTATGAGCAGCTTGTATTGAATACTTTAGCGGCCCATCAGATTTCACCGCACGTTGTGGGGAAATGTGACCGCTCATACACCGCTGTCTGTTGTGCGGAAGGAGGCCTTGGAATTGCGATTTTGCCGGCGGGTGCAATCCGGATGGCTTCTAAGCGCATGAAGTTTAAAACAATTATGAGCGAGGCCCTGTCTACAAAAACCATTGCTGTTCGGCAGCCAAACCGCCGTTTGTCTAAGCCCGCCAAGGCTTTTTGGGAGTACTTTTTGCACTTGTGACGCTGCATGATTTGATAATTGTTTGCCCCGGGCCGCCCGTGGGGCCGGGAGATATACCAGCAGCAGTTCAACAGGAATTCCGCTGGCGGTTAGGGACACCCACATCGCCCCCATGGCCGCGTAAGGGAATGTTTTTTGCGTTAGCATATGCCTGCCGGAAAAGCTACCACATACATAAGAAATATAGAAGTACGCCCCGGTGCGGGCTGGTTTCCCGCATCAGAGTGACTTGTTTTGAAAACCGACCGCCGGTTTCAGCGCAGGGGGCCGACACAGGCGGGGGAGCACAGCAGTGAAATACGGAAAACGGCCTTTGGAGAACAAACTCCAAAGGCCGTTTTCTGCGCTGAGTCTGAGAGATGGAACTGTAAATGGAACTTGGACAGGGAGGTTACTGCTGGACGCTGGGGTCCATCATGAAACCAGCCGCTGCCGCCGCGGCGGTAAGTACGGACAGCAGGCAGCCCAGAACGGCGCCGGAAGTGAGCGTATAGCCGGCGGACTCACAGGAGGACATGGCGGCACCCAGCAGCATGTAGATGAGCAGGGCGGCCACGGCCAGCCCCACGGAGCGCAGATAGCTCTTCTTATCTTTGCGCAGTGCGCCGTTTTTCACAACCAGGAGCCCCACCAGCACGGGCAGCAGGCAGACCACGGTGTTGAGGATTACCGTACCCATATCGGCCAGGCCCATGTCCGCCATGTCAAAGGAAAAGGCGATATAGCTCATGGCAGTCATTTTTTCAGGGAGAACCGAGCCCAGCAGCCTGCCCATTCCGGACAGTTTGGCATAGGACAGGAAGAAAAAGGCCAGCACATGCAGCGCGCCCAGCACACAAAGGGCGAACCGGAAGATGCTCAAGCCGGCCACGGTTTTGCTCTGCAGCGATCCGGACGGCGCTGAGAAAGGCGCACGGACGGCCGCGGCCTGGGCGGGGGAATTGACGTGGCTGCAGTAGGGGCATACCTTGGACTCATCAGAGATCACTTTTCCGCAATTTTCACAGTACATAATTTGTTTCCCTCTTCCTCTTTCAATTTGTGGTGTGCTCCGGAGCGGCAGTTCGTTCCGGAACCTTACTGCTTACAAGTATTAAGTCACAAAACATCCTCCTTTGGTTTTATCAAATTCAAAAATTTTTCAATAAAATTTTTGAGGGCCCTGAGCCGGAGCCCGGTGGGATGGATTTGGCGCAGAGCGGCCCACCGTGCGTCGGGCAGCCTGTGGACGCAGCTGGGCGGGGGAGCTGGAGGGGCGGCAACCCGCCTCGAGTGGAATTATATCCCCCGTAACCCTTGCACGGCAAGGGTTACGGGGAAAAACGAGAACTTTTTTGCTCCATGAGGGACAAAAAAGCAAGGGGATGCAGTCTGCCGAAAAAGTACGGGGAGCGTTTTCAACAGACAATGGGCTGTGGAACATTTATTCCACAGCCCATTGGTTGGTTAATATGGCAATAAAAGCGGTTCGACTCCGGAGAAAAGCGGTGCACCGGAGCGGAAGAAGGTCCCTTATCCGGCGGGATAGAGGGTGTCGTAATCCACGGTGTGCGTTTTCAGATAATCCAACCACTGTTCACAGTAGGCCTTGGTCAGGTGAACGCCGTCCCGGCTGGCATCCTCCGGCAGCTGGCCGTCCGCTCCGGCGAAGGCCGGATTCAGATCCAGGAAGGCCACCTGCTTTTCCTGGGCTGCCTTCTTCATGAGGTCATTGTACACCAAAAGGTGCTCGTTTGTTAAGTAGCTGGCTCCGCCGGTGGCGGCAATTACCGACTCATTGAGGGGAATAAGGCCCTGGATATAGATGACCGCGTTGGGCTGGCAGGCCCGGATGGCGTCGATGGCCCGGCAATAGGCCTCATAGAAGCCCTCGTCGTCAAAGTAGCCCAGCTCATTGATGCCCAGGGACAGATAGACCTTGCCATACTGTTTGCGGCCCAGGGCCTCCAGAATGGTGTAGCTCTGGCCGTCAATGGTGATGGCCTTTTTCTCCTCCAGCTTGAAGATGGACAGGCCGTTGGAGGTGAGATTCTCGCCGCAGCCGATGCCGCTGTAAATGAGGAAGCCGTCGGTGCGGGAGTCACCGATGAAGGCGGCGTCCTGGAAGTAGGAATTGTCCACCGGGTCGCTCTCCGGTACGGGGCTGGAGAAGTCATAAGCGGCCTTCTGCTCCTGGCTGGATCCGTCTGGCGAAAGGGAAGCGGAGGAGTCCGGGGCAGAGTCGGAGGAGCTGTCCCCGCTGGCGTCCGGCAGGGAGGAGGAAGAGGAGGCATCCGGGTCCGAAGGGGCGGACGAGGACGTGCTCTGGGACGAGGCTTTGTCCTGCTTGTCTTGAAGGGCAGATACGCTGCATCCGGACAGGGCCAGCAGGCAGGCCAGCAAGGTGGCAAGGGCGCAGGAAAGAATGACGGTTTTTCTGTTTCTCATGATGTGATTCCTCCAAGTGGTATGCTAGGGTCGGTAGAGCAGCTGCTCATAAAGTTCGGGGGAGAGAAGGGTGAACTCCGGACTGCCGGTGCTGCCGGGTCCCACCTCATATTTGTCGAAGGGGATGACCAGGCGGCCCTGGCTGTCAAAGTAGAAGTCCTGCTCCGGGTCGATGGCGTCAAAGTAGTAGGTGCCCAGCTGGCTGGTGTCCTTCAGCCAGTAAACCTCTCTGGAGTCCGCCTCCATCCGGGCGCGCATCTGGTCCTTGAGCTCATCACTGATGGCGGTGACGTAGTCAAAGTCCTGGGGGAACAGGTCGGACAGGGTCTTCTGCTGGCCGGTGAGCACATCGATGTGATAGTGCTGCTCCTGGTGGTTGCCCGAGGCCATGATCCGGTCGGAGTTGATGCGCAGGGTGAACCATCGGTCGGTGTTGGTTACCACCTCCCAGGTCACGTCCAGGTTGAAGTAGCCGTCGGCGCTGGACTCCTGCTCAAACTCGGCAATGAGCTGGTCGGTGTACTGCTGAATGGTCTGGTTGATCTGCTGGGCGCCCGGACTGCCGCCGTCATCCACAATCTGGGGGACGGAAATGGAGGCGTGGTCCCCTCCGTTGTCCACCTGGTAGGTGCGGAAGGTGACGGCCTGGAACAGGGAGCCCACCACCGGAAGCTGACCCAGGGCGGCTGCCATGGACGCGTTGGAGTTGGGCAGGATGACCAGCGCCAGCACCGCCGCGGTGGAGATTGCACTTACCAGGGGCTTCCAGCGCCGGCGGCGCCGGGGAGGCTGAACCGACAGCTGAAACAACGTCTCCTCCACCCGCCGGGAGAAGCCCTGGGAGGGTGTGGGGGGATTTTCTTTGGCCTTTTGACGCAGCCGTTCATCCAGATTCATTGCGATACCTCCAATTGCTCCCGCAGGCGCTTGCGTGCCCGGGAGAGCCGTGTTTTCACATTCGCCTCGGAAATACCCAGGATTTCTCCGACCTCCCGGGCGCTGAAGCCCTCGTAGTAGTACAAGACCACCACGGAGCGAAGCTGCTCATTCAAATCACATACCGCCTGCCACAGCTCCTGGCTGGAGGTGGAAGGCGAGGGCGCCTCCTGCTCCGGAAGGGAGTCGAAGGGTACCAGCCGCCTGCGCTGGCGCAGGATGGCATAGCACTCGTGGGTCAGAATGCGCAGCAGCCATGGCCGGAACCGGCTCCGGTCCCGGAGCGTGGGCAGCTTCTGACAGGCAATCAAAATAGCCTCCTGGGCGGCGTCGGCCGCATCCTCCTCGCTGCACAGGATGCTCATAGCCAGGCGGTACATGGCCGCTTCACAGTCCTGAATCTGCTGGGTAAACCACTGCACATCTTCCAAGTTCAAATCGCTCCGTTTCCCGGCGGGCACTCCGGCCAAACCGCGTCCTTCTATTTCCCCGTTGTGCGTCACGCGGATGCGCAGCTCTATTCTATAAGAGGGCCAACGGGGGGAAAAGGTGACAGCGTTCAAAAAATTTTTTTTGATCCGGCGGCAAAAAGCCGCCCGAAGCTGTCTGAGAGGATTATACACGAAATTTACTACCGGGGGCAGTCCCCAAAAACGGGAAGATAAACTTTTTTAAAAGCCCGTGCGGCGGGCAGAAATTAAGAGTGGCAAAACGCCTCGGGACCCGTTATACTAGGCTTAACAGACCGCGCCGAACCAGGAGAAAGCGGAGCGGAGAGGGAGGGACCCCCATGATCAAGCAGTCAGAGCACCGGGACGGGCAGTCCGTAAACAGAAAGCGGCGGCGGACCCGGCGGCTTCGGGTGCTGCGCCGGATGCGGCTCAACGCCGCTGCCTTTGCGGTGCTGCTCGTCCTCTCCGCCATGGGGATGGGGCTGGTGCGCTGGGCCCTGCTGGAGAGCGCCCAATATACTGGCACCGCCCTCTCCCGCAGCTACGCCGCCGAGGAGCGCAGCAATCTGGCAGTGTACGAGACGCTGCTGTCCTTCGGTGCCGCCTCCGTGGAGCAGATGCTGGAGGAGGGGAGCGACCAGGAGCGGCTGTCAGCGTGGATGGAGAACTACTTTCAGCACCTGGAGACGGTGCTGGGCAGCGGCGTGGTAGACCCCTACATGGTGCTGAACGGAAGGGTCGTGGCTGCGGCCAACCCCTGGGAGGGGGATGCGGATTATGATGCAGCCGCTACCCAGTGGTATCAAAGCGCACTGGAGGCCGGCGGAGAGGCGATCTTCAGTACAGTCTATACCGACGCCATCTACGGCCGCCCGGTGATCACCGCCGCCCAGCTGTGCGGCGAGAGCGGCGCGGTGCTGGCCTTCGACATTTTTCCGGAAAACCTGCGCTTTCGCCTTGAGGCGCCGGGGCTGTCCCAGACGGGCTCCTTTTTCCTGTGCGACAGCCAGGGCACGCTCATCTACAAACAGACGGCCATGGAGTGGAGCAATGAGGAGGTGCAGCGCTATCTGGACAAGCTCATTGTCCATATTGACGCGGGGGATCTGGAGGACAGCGACGCCACCATCACCGATCTGGACGGGGTTGAGCGCACGGTGTACTATACCCGGCTGAACAACGGCTGGCTGTCCATCATCACCGTGCCGTACAGCGAGGTGCTGGAGGGATTCGGCCGGGTGAGGATCGCCTTTTCCCTGCTCATCGGGGCCTTCTTGCTGGTGCTGGTGGGGCTGACCTGGCGGGACGCGAAGGTGAGCGCCCGCATGGAACGCACCAATGAGACGGTGCGGGTGCTGGGCAATTCCTATTATGCGCTGTATAGGGTGGATTACGGCCAGGGCAGCTATGAGATCATCAAGGGATCGGACTATGTACGGGGGCAGCTGCCCGAAACCGGGAGCTACGGAGATCTGCTGAACGTTTTGGGGGAGGTTATTGAGCCGGCGGCCTATGAGGAATTTATGGAGAGCTTTGCCCAGGAGAATATCCGCCAGCTGGTGGCCCGCCGGGTGCGGGACTTCGGCGGGGACTTCCGCCGCCGCTTTGGGGAGGCCTACCGCTGGGTGAGTGTGCGGGTGCTCTTTGATGAATCCCTGGCCCCCAACGAGGTGGTGCTGTGCTTCCGGGAGGTGGAGGAGGAGAAGCAGCGGCAGCTGCAGGAGCACAAGCTGCTCCAGGATGCCCTGGAGGTGGCCCGGAAAAACGAGGCCTCCAAGCAGACCTTCTTCAGCAGCATGTCCCACGACATGCGCACCCCCCTCAACGCCATCATCGGCCTGTCCGAGCTGGCGGAGCAAAGCGCCCAGGGTGTGCCCAAGGTGCAGGAGTATCTGAACAAAATCCGGGTGTCCAGCCGGCAGCTGCTGGGGCTGATCAACGACATTCTGGACATGTCCCGCATGGAGCAGGGGCAGGTTACGCTGAACAACAGCAAGCTGGACCTTCAGGCCTGTGTGGAGGAGTGCGCCGAGCCCTTCCGGGTGCAGGCCCAGACGGAGGAGAAAACCCTGGAGGTGTCCTTTCAGCTGAAGCAGAGGTGGGTGGAGGCGGACGGCTTCCGCATCCAGCAGATTTTAAATAACCTCCTCTCCAACGCCTTCAAGTTTACCGAGAGCGGGGACCACATCCGTCTGGAGGTCCGGCAGATGGACGAGGGGGAGTATGCCAAGTACAAATTTGTGGTGGCGGACACGGGCATCGGGATGGCGCCGGAGTTTCTGCCCCGCCTGTTTGAGCCGTACAGCCGGGAGCTGCGTTTTTCGGCCAGGCGGGCGGCGGGCACGGGCCTGGGCATGCCCATCACCAAAAACCTGGTGGTGCAGATGAACGGAGAAATCACCGTGGACAGCCGGCCTGGGGAGGGTAGCTCCTTCACGGTGGTGCTGCCCTTTGCCCGGGCCAGCCAGGAGGAGCACCAGGCGTCCACCAAGGCGGCGGGGGAGGTCAGCCTGAAGGGGCGGCACATCCTACTGGCGGAGGACAACGAAATTAACATGGAGCTAGCCACGGAGATCCTGTCCATGAACGGGGTGGAGGTCACCCAGGCCTGGAATGGGCGGGAGGCGGTGGAGTGCTTCCGGGCGTCGGAGCCCTTTGCCTTTGACGCCATTTTAATGGATATGCAGATGCCCGAGATGGACGGCTGCGAGGCGGCCCGGCGCATCCGGGCCCTGGACCGGCCGGACGCGGAGCAGGTGCCCATTGTGGCTGTGACTGCCAACGCCTTTGCCGAGGACATCGCGGCCACCACAGCGGCGGGGATGAACGCCCACATCTCCAAACCCATCGACTTCCCCCTGCTGTGCCGCACGCTGGCTTCCCTGATGCCCAAACCCTGATTTCCGGAACGAGCGGCTGTCCCCGGACGGCCGCTTTTCCTGCCGCGTTATCTCCGGCACAGACGGGCGGGCATACTCTGGTAAACTTCCATGGAGAGGTGAAACATATGGGATACTTTCCCTTTTTCGTCCAGATACAGGACATGCCCGGCCTCATTGTTGGGGGCGGGGGAGTGGCCCTGCGGAAGGCGGAGAAACTGCTCCCCTACGGCCCGCGGCTGACAGTGGTGGCCCCGGAGATCTGCCCGGAGCTGGCCCGGCTGCCCGGCCTTACCCTGGTGCGCCGGCCCTTCCGGCCGGAGGATGGGGAGGGAATGGGCTTTGTCATCGCCGCCTCCGGGGACGCCGCCCTGAACCACCAGGTGGCCCGGATGTGCCGGGAGAGGGGGGTGCCGGTGAATGTGGTGGATGATAAGCGGGCCTGCTCCTTCCTCTTTCCCGCCCTGGTGAAGCGGGGTGAGCTGTCGGTGGGCATCTCCACCGGAGGGAGCAGTCCCACCGCGGCCATCTGGCTGAAGGAGCAGATTGCCGCCCTGCTGCCCCAGGGGCTGGAGGACATTCTGACCTGGCTGGAGGAGCAGCGCCCCATTTTAAAGGCCCGCTGTCCCGAGGAGGGGGACCGGGCCAGGGGCTTTTCCGCCCTCTTTGCCGCCTGCCTGGCGGCGGGCCGTCCCCTCACCAGGGAGGAGCGGGAGCAGTGCTGGAAGGAGGCGGGACTATGATGGCAGGAGCGGTCTATCTGGTGGGCGCAGGCTGCGGCAGAGCCGATCTCATCACGGTGCGGGGGCAGCGGCTGCTGGAGGGGTGTGATGCGGTGGTCTACGACGACCTCATCGACCCCGCCCTGCTGGAGTACGCCCCGGCGGGGGCCCGGAGGATCTATATGGGCAAGCGCAGCGGGCGCCACTCAGCGCCCCAGCAGGAGATTACCGCCGCCCTCATTGCCCTGGCCCGGGAGGGTAAGACCGTGGTGCGGCTGAAGGGAGGGGACCCCTTCGTTTTTGGCCGGGGCGGGGAGGAGATGCTGGCCCTGAAGGAGGCGGGCATCCCCTGTGAGGAGGTGCCGGGCATCTCCTCCGCCATCGCCATCCCCGCCGCCGCCGGCATCCCCGTAACCCACCGGGGGCTGAGCCGGTCCTTCCATGTCATCACCGGCCACACCGCCGACACGCCCGATGGCCTCCCTCCGGAGCTGGAGCGGCTGGCGGGTTTGGAGGGCACCCTGGTCTTTCTCATGAGCCTGGGACGGCTGGAGCAGATTGCCCGGCGGCTCATGGCCGGGGGGCGGGGGGCGGACACCCCCGCCGCCGTCCTCTCGGGAGGCAACTCCCCCAACCCTGCCGCCGTGCGGGGCACCCTGGGGGACATTGCCGGGAAGGCCGCCGGGGTCCGTCCCCCCGCCGTGTTTGTGGTGGGGGAGACGGCCGGGCTGGACCTGAGCCCCACCGCGCTCCGTCCCCTGGAGGGAGTCCGGGTGGGCGTCACCGGGACGGACCGGGTGGCTGTGCGGCTGGCAGAGGCCCTGGAGGAGCTGGGAGCGGCCTGCATCCGCCTGGAGCACCCCCGGGTGGAGCCTCTGGACTGGCCTTTGGAGGTGCTGGAGGGGCGGGACAAGTGGCTGGTCTTTACCAGCGCCAACGGG
>OGGQ01001240.1_pt1 | contig 34036 bp, 36 predicted proteins | sample 1571191 | NCBI WGS metagenome assembly OGGQ01 (sample SAMEA2582061, study PRJEB24529) | metagenome | biome: Human gut stool | place: China | collected 2011
TGTCTGCTTCGCAGACGAAAATCAGCGCAGGTATAATATCTATCGATATTATACCTTGCCAAAAGCACGCCCGCAAGCGATACTAACAGTATCTGCGCTATCTCTTCCCCTGTATCCGCAGATAGTAATAGTAACCTGAATATACTCCGGGGACTACGATCCAGGACATGAGTCCGACAAGTGCCGCTTTCTCCGACTGCAGGATTATCCCGCCGATCAGGATCACCAGTGCGGCCGGAAATGTAAGATATCCCAGCAGTCTGTGCGCAACGCGCCAGGTATCCTCATCCCGGATGGTCCAGGGCAGCCTAAGTCCCATGTAACGGTTAAAAGGAAGCTTTGGAGCCACATTGCCGGTACTGATCACGATCAGCAGCATGACCGCATAGGGCCACAGGTCCTGATGAGCCTGGAACCAGGGCAGTTTCTCCGCCCACTCCATAACCACAAAGCAGAACACCACGAGTACGATCGATACTATATTCATCCTCCTCATGGTCTTCACCTTCGGATTATCCGGAGACAGATTCGCGATCTTCGGCGTATAAATATGAAAAATCATCAGCAGAACAAGGATGCAGATCCCGATCAGACATAGTTTCCAGTCCGCCTGAGGAGCCAAAAAACCAAGCCCCAGCGCCGTTATGGAAATAATACAGACAACCAGCTCATAGACACTATAATTTCGATTCATTTCTCACCGCCTGCGCGCTGCTACACGCTATGATCTTGCCGGCCGGATACGCATATTTATCCGGCTTTCATTAACGCTGCCACTCTCACTCTCACCTTCCATACTTCAATCCGGCGAACCGCCGCCTTTATCGAATATGGACATGAAGGCGCTTAGCGCTTCCTGCAGTACAGTCAGGTTAATGGAATACACCACATACTGTCCCTTCTTTTCTGAAGTGACCAGCTCCGCTTCCCGCAGGATATCCATATGCTTCGTTATGGCAGGCCTGGACATTTCAAAATGTCCGGCTATCTCTCCTGCGGTCAGGTCCCCCTCATTTAGGAGCGTCAATATCTCCCGCCTGGTGGAGTCCCCCAGGGCCTTAAAAACGCTCGCCATGCACTCTCCCCCTTCCGGTACAGCCTCATGAATAAGTTTCGCCGCGTTTATTTAACTATTTAGTTAAATATTATCATTCTCTTTCCTGCCTGTCAACTGGTTTTCTGAACTTACAAAGTTATAAAGCAGACTCCAATCCTCCACCGCCGCCTTTTCCCCATATTTCCCGTGAAACCTCCCTCTTTTACACAATATCCCCCAGTGAAGTCTGTATCTGGCACAAACTTCACTGGGGGATCAGCTATTACAGCGCTGCGCATAAACAGCATGCGTTTTCTCAATCTAAGCAATTTGTCATTGCGTATTCAGCCACCGGATTGACAACGGACCTGCGGTCAGAAATCAGCACTTTGCATGAAGGCATCCATCACCGGATCTAAGTATGCCCGGTCAGCGATATCATAGGAATGGCTGATCGCTTTTGCAGTCTCAGCCTCCTCTGCCGAAGGGTTCTTCCGGGAGGCGAGCATTTTGCGAAACAGCTTCATGAAAAAGCGGTCTAAAGTGCCCATTTTTTCATAACACAGGCCCCCCGGCAGATAGAACAGCCGGATATCTCCCATCTCTTCCTGCGTAAAATTGGCTGACGCAACATTAGCGGCTATCTCTTCGCCCGCCGGCATGGCGCCTACGGCCAGCACAATTTTTTTCTTTCCCTCGAGCAGCGGGAGCTGTTTCTTAAACCACTTAAGTCCCGTTACGAAACCCGCATGCACGCTACCGGCATAGATAACCGTATCGTACCCAATAAGATCCATCTTATTCCGGTCACGGTACCGCACAGTTTCACCGTTAAGGCGTTTGGCCAGCCACCCGGCATATCGCTCCGTAAAACCGGTCTTTGAGTTATAAATTATGATCGCTTTCATCCTGTTCTCCTTCTGTTCTGATGAGGTGGGCAGACGCAAACTGTTTCACATGTTCTCTGATCGCAGGCTTTGCCTCTTCAAAGGAATCACAGGTATGAATGAGCATAAACATTACGCCGTAGAAATCCCTGGCCGCCGCCTCGGGATCTCCTCTGCGAAATTCTCCGGTCTCCATCAGCGCGGCAAACAGATGGCTCTGAAACTGTACGGGGTAATCTCTGTAGAGCCTTATGTATACCTCTTTCGCTCTCTCATTCCCGAACTGGCTGACAGTCAGCAGACGGCGGAACCGTGTATTGAACGGGTCTTCAAAAAAATAAGAAAAGGTTCTAAGAATCAGTTCCGTCAGTCGGCTGACATCCGTTTCCCGGTATACGGACAAATCATCCCCGCGGGAAAACGGCAGGGACTGCTGCCTGAAGTAATTCCCAGCCCGCAAAAAACCTTCTTCCACGATGGTGTCGAAGATATCCTGTTTATTTTTGAAATGATTATAGAGGGAACTCTCCTTAATGCCTACGGCACCGGATATATCCCTCACGGATACGCCGTCATACCCTTTCCTGGAAAACAGGTCCAGCGCCTGATCAATAATGCGTTCTTTCGTAGTCATCCTGTGCTCCTAACAGTTGTTAGTTTACCTGTCAGCATTATACTAACAATTGTTAGTATTGTCAAGTCTTTTATCCGGCCCGAAATGTTATGCTGTTGCAATTCACAGTTGTCGTAAAATTCCCGCGTATGACAGACCAGAGTATGGTCCTCATTGGGACACGCTCTCGCTCCGTGAAGCGCGCAGCGGTTCTAATGCTGCAAACTACGCAGCAAAAGAACCGGCGGGCTTCAAGGGATCCCTATGAGGACCATACTCTGGTCTGTCATACGCTGCTTGATCGGCAGCCGTGAATAGTAAAGTTATGCCGCATGCCTGAAACAGCATCATAAGGAGCGGCAAGCCTTCTCAAGGCTCTCCGCCGCCGTCGGAAAACGGATGCCGTATCCGCAGATTTTTTCAATATTCATTCTGAGATTCCTGGGCCTGTCACTGAACGCGGTTTCATTTTTATGCAGAACCCGGACGTCAGCGTTTAAGTGGACCAATAACTGCTTCACCACATCATAGGTGCACAGGTCATTTTCGCTGCCAAAGTTATAGATTCCCCCCGGCAGATTCCAGGCCAGTTCAAGATTTCTTACCACATCCCACACATCGGTGATGCTTCTGTAATCGTAAACCGGGTATGCCATGTCCGCACCCGACCGCAGTGCTCCCACTATGCCGGACAGCAGGCTGCCGTGCTCTCTTCGGCCGGAATAATCTGCGGCAAACATCCAGCTTAAACGCAAACAGACATTTCCTGAATCCGCTTCCATCACAGCCTCTTCCGCTTCCAGCTTCTGCTTTCCATAGGTGTTCTTAGGACACAGCATTTCGTCCTCCCGATGCGGGACCGTGGCCTGGCTGCCGAAGTAAACCTGATCTGAGCTGCAGAAAATCATTTTTGCCCGAATCGCGCGGCAGGCCCGGGCGATGGCGGCAGCTCCATCCACATTGACCCTGTATGTCCGTTCAGGATCTCTTTCACAGGCTCCGGTATCGGAAACAGCCGCACAGTGGAGCACGACATCGGGCCTGCCATCCGCGATCACGGCACCGGTCTGTACCGGATCGGTGATATCCAGCTGCCTGTGTCCGACAGTCTGAAGCTCATATCCGTCTTTATAATACTCCGCCGCGCGGGATGCCAGGAAACCGCCTGCTCCGGTTATCATCAACTTCATTGTGTATCCTCCTGCAGCATTTCCACGGGGAGCAGCACGCCGCTTCCGGCCTGCACACAGTACAGATTGCGGTTCGCTTCCAGATAGACATCCATGCAGGACTGGTTTCTTACAAAACGGCCGTCCACCGACCAGACCAAGCCCTCAAAGGCTCTGACATACCCGTAGAATTCCGAATTGGTACAGTACCAGACGGAGGGACGCCCGCCCATTTTCTCCGCAAATGCCTCTATCACATGCCAGTTACCGTCCCTGTCAAATTCAAACGAATGTCCCCACAGGTAAAACAGCTCCGGTGAACGGTCAAAGGGTGTGTCCAGTTTTGTCAGGAACTCATCGGCCAGCGCAAAGAGCGTTTCATCATTGTGATGGCAGGTCGGATTCCACTCCAGCCAGTTCTCCGGCAGGGTGAACGAATGGGTGGAGCGGACTGTGCGGGCATAGCTGATCTGGCAGGTCTTCAGCACCTCCATAACCGCAGCGCTGTAAGTTCCGTAAGGATAGGCGTGGCCTGTAACAGGCCTTTCAAACAGGGTTTCCAGATACGCCCGATCCTCCAGCACCTCTGCCGCCGCCATATGCGCCGGCAGCTTATCAAGGTATGGATGGTTCACGCCGTGAGTCGCAACCTCCAAACCGTCTTTCGAATACCGTTTCAGCGCTTCCAATGGCGTCGGCATTCCAAAAAAATCATCCTTTATCGGCTCGCTCCCTTCCTCGCGCAGCCGTCCTGTGTTTAAGTTAAAGGTTCCCCTAAGGCCGTATTTCTGCATGAGACCGATCAGCCTTTCATCCTGAAAGCTTCCGTCGTCATAGCTTAGGGTCAGGGCCTTCTGCCTTCCCCCCGGAAAACGCATAAATATATTTCTGTTCATGATCTTCTCCTTATAGTCGCATCACCTTAGATCGCATTTCCTGCGAACTGAGTCATATACAGCTCATAATAACGTCCCTTTTGTTTCAGCAGATCCTCATGGTTCCCCGTCTCCACAATGCGCCCCTGATCCATGACCACAATCAGATCCGCATCCTGGATTGTGGACAGACGGTGGGCGATGATCAGGCTGGTCCGGTTCTTCATGAGGTTTACCATGGCGTCCTGTATATGTTTTTCCGTACGGGTATCCACGCTGGAGGTGGCCTCATCCAAGATCAGAATCTTGGGGCTGGCTAAAAACGCACGGCCTATGGACAACAGCTGGCGCTGGCCCTGGGACAGGTTCTGACCGGATTCAGTCAGCATCGTATCATATCCTTCAGTCATATGCCGAATCATGTGATCGCAGTTGCTCATCTTAGCCGCTTCAATCATTTCGGCATCTTCCGCTTCCAGATTCGAATATTTCAGATTATTGCGGATTGTATCGGAAAACAGAACCGTATCCTGCAGCACGATCGCCGTATTTCTCCGCAGATTGTTGCAGTCGATGTCCTTTATATTGACACCGTCTATCAATATCTGGCCGCTGTCGATATCATAAAACCGCATCAGCAGATTCACCACCGTGGTCTTACCGCTGCCCGTAGCCCCGACCAGAGCCACTTTATGCCCCGCATAAACCTCCAGATTAAAATCATACAGCACCTGTCTGCCGGGATAGTAGGAAAAATTTACATTTTTAAATGTAACAACCCCTCTGGCCTGATTGATTTCTCTCGTTCCGGTCTTATCCTCGCTGGGTTCGTCCATAATGGAAAACACGCGCTCCGCTCCGGCGATGGCGGTCTGAATCTGGCCGTACAGCTGGGCAATCTCATTGATCGGGCGTCCGAACTGTTTGGCGTAAACGATAAATGCAGATATCACGCCGATGGAGATCATACCGTTGATCGCAAAATATCCGCCGAACGCCGCGATGATCACAAACCCGATATTATTGATGACATTCATCACCGGTCCCATGGAACCGCCCAGTATCTCCGCGATGATGCCGGTCTTAGTCAGCTCATCGGAGGTGCTGTTAAAATCCTCGATCACCGCTTCCTGATGATTATAGGCAACCACGGTCTTATATCCTACCACCATTTCTTCCACCGTACCGTTAAGCTCTCCCAGCAGAATCTGACGCTGACGGAAAAACTTGCGCATAGCGGTGGAAAGATACCTGGTCACCAGCACGGTTAGGATCACGGTAATACAGGAGAGAAGCGCCAGCTGCCAGCAGTACCACACCATCATGCCCACGGTTCCGATAATGGTGAGCACACCGGAAACCAGCGAACTTAAAGACTGTGATACCGTGTTAGAGATATTTTCCACATCATTGGTCATGCGGCTCATAATATCCCCATGGGGATGATTATCCAGATACCTGACCGGCAGATTCACTATCTTATCAAACAGGTCTTCCCGCATCCTGCGGACGATTCTCTGGCTTAAATGAGCGCTTAAAAGGCTCTGGACCAGCGTGGAGAGGCTGTAAAACAGGTATACACAAAGCATGATCAGAAGCAGGAAGGGCAGCTCTTCAAACGCCTTTTCCGATATGCGGTCAATGGCGCTGCTCTGAAGGCTGGGCGCATAAACTGAGCAGATGACCATAAATACTACCGCTGTCATCAGCGCCAGAAGCATCAGCTTTTCCCGGCCGAAGTATCCGAACAGCCGCCCCAGCGTTTTCCTGGTATCCTTTGGTTTTTCCACTATCTGCATGCCTCTGGGCCCTCTCCCCGGACGGAAATTCACCGGAGGCGCAGAGGCTGTTTTTGACTCATTGCTCATGATCCGCACCTCCCTTCAGCTGTGAATTATAGATGTCCTGATATACCTCACTGCTTCTCATGAGCTCCTCGTGGGTACCGAGAGCCGCTATCGTGCCGTTATCTATGACCGCTATGCGGTCCGCTCCCTTGACCGAAGCGATTCTCTGGGCGATGATGATCTTTGTCACATCCGCGTAATGGCTGCGCAGCTCCTGATACAGTCTGGCCTCTGTCTTTAAGTCCAGGGCGCTGGTGGAGTCGTCAAAGATAAGGATCTCGGCATCCTTAAGAAGGGCACGGCTGATGGAAAGCCGCTGCTTCTGCCCTCCCGACAGGCTCATGCCCTTTTCCGCCACAACTGTATCATAACCGCTTTGTTTGCTCTCAATAAATTCGGAGGCTTGGGCCGCTTCGGCCGCTTTCCGTATCTCCCCGTCAGAGGCTCCCTGCCTGCCCCAGGATATATTTTCCCGGATGGTCGTGCTGAAAAGTTCGCTCTTTTGCAGCGCGATGGCCACTTTATCGCGGAGCACCTTAAGCGGATATTCCTTCACATCCACGCCGTCCACCAGCACTGTCCCCTCCGCGGGATCGTAAAAGCGCGGGATCAGATTGACCAGGCTGGACTTTCCGCTGCCGGTAGCCCCCAGAATCGCCAATGTCTCGCCGGGTTCCACCGTCAGGTTGATATGGCTTAATACGCTCTCGCCGTTACCGCCCGGATAGGAGAAGGACACATCACGAAATTCAATCTTTCCCCGTATATCCGTACGGATCTCCTGTTTTCCGTCGGCAATTACCGGTTCGCATTCCAGCACTTCATTCAGCCTTCTCGCAGAAGCTGTTCCCCGTGAAATATTCTGGAAGACCATGGCCATCATCATAATGCCGTTTAATATCTGAGAAACATATGTAATCGCCGCCATCACATTGCCGGGTGTGGCACCGCCGGATTTCACCTGAACGGATCCGACATAGATCACCGCCACCACGGACAGGTTCATCACAATGTTCATCAGAGGCATCATACAGGAGAACAGCACTAAAACTCTTAACTGCGTATCAACCAGCTCTTTATTGGCAGTCCCAAACCGCTTCTTTTCATAGTCCTCTCGGACATATGCCTTCACGACTCGGGAACCCGACACATTCTCCTGCATGACGGAATTCACACGGTCCAGTTTTTTCTGCAGAACAGCAAATATAGGATTCGCCTTCGCGATAAAGAAGATGACCATGAATATGACGAACGGAAGCGCACATGCTATCACCGCGCCAAAGCTTAGGTTCAGCGTCAGCATGCATACGATTCCGCCTCCGAACAGCATGATGTTTCGGACAAACCCCCGGATGCACATCGCAACCATATTTTGAACCTGTGTGATGTCATTGGTCACACGGGTTACCAGCGATCCGGTGGAAAAGCGGTCGGTCTGTTCGAAAGACAGCGCCATAATCCGCTTAAAACAGTCCTTACGTATATCATTGCCGAAATTCTGGCTGCACAGGTTGGCGAACACGCCGGAGAGCACACCGCAGATCCCTCCGATTGTCACAAGGCCGATCATCTTGAGCCCGGTCATGATTACCAGTTTAAGATCGCCCACATTATGGTTGGACAGTCCCAGCACACCCTCATCCACAATCGTGCTCATGAGCTGCGGCTGCGCCAGGTCCATCAGCACCTCGCCGACCATGAACAGAGGCGCAAGCAGGACAAAATACCAGTACCTTTTCAAATATCGTAACATCAGATTTCATGCCCTCCATTCCCCTTATTTTTCTTAGCCCGCGGATGTTCCCAGAATTCCGGACTCACCTCGGCCTCCCAGCTGCTTAAGAGCTTTTGAAGCAGCCGCTTCAGATCCTCCTGTTCATCGTGATCTAAGCAGGCAAACAGCCGCTCATCTTTTTCAATGACCTCTCTTTCACGGTCCTCCACAAACTTACGGCCCTGATCCGTGATCCTAAGCGTGATCCGCCTTCGGTCGTCGGTGTCTTTTCCGCGTATCAGCAGTCCACCGCCCTCCAGTTTGCCGATGATCTCACTCATGGAGCCGGCCCGGATGCCCAGCATATCCTGCAGCGTCTTCTGAGATAGCTGTCCTTCCTGATACAGGATCCTAAGAATTCTTCCCTGTCCTCTTTTACCGCCCCGGCGGTGATACAGATAATGACCGCAGCGCTCCATAATCTGAAGCAATTCATTTTTTTCTCTCATTTTCATCAATCCAATCATTTAATATAACAGTTCAGGCGGAGGGGAAATCGGTCCGCATCTGTCCCTTTTCAGTGCTTTCACTGTCTATTATAGATAAGAGAGGGAGATATGTCAAGGTACCTTATAAACTTGAATATAGCAATCCCCGCGGAACCACACACTAAATCTCTCCATATTTTGAGCGTAAAAAGGCTCCTAGGTAAAACCCTAGAAGCCCCGACCCCAATGAAATGTATTTTTCAAAAATAGCATTTACATTTTCTTTCTGTTCTGTTGTCAGCTCCAGTTTTCTGTTATTTTGTGAATCATTAAAAGTACCACATTCTGAATGATAGTAATATACTTCCCCATCAAATATGAGTTTACAGTCATTGATACAATCGCCAGTGCCTTCCTGCCATGTATCGCTTAATACAACTGACTCTAACTTTGCTGCATCTTCAATAGATACTGTTTTAATTATATTATCCCTCAAATTTGAAACCGACACTTCCGTCTTCCATCCAAATTTAGTGAATACAATATCATAATAATTTCGTGGCACATATGGTGTTGCGTTGGTACGAACAAATTGTTTTTCCAAATCAATATCACAGGCAATAATCAAAATACCCTCTTCAGTATATTTACTTAACGAGGTTTGCAATTCTTTATACTCATCTGACAAATCTTTCTGTGTCATCTCAAACTCTGCTAATTGTTCATCTAAAATATCCATTTCTCCCTTCTGATTCAGTGAGAAAACTATATACTCCAGAGTCGCAAATCCCTGACCTATATAGAAACTACTGGAAAGCAGCCAATCCTTGTCATTTGTATGTACGATACTCAATTGTCCGTTTCCGGTGTGTGCACCTGAATATTCGTGACTCCAAATTGCCTTATTCCTATCCGGCTCTTCGGAATTTTCGATTCCTTCATAGACATCAACACGAATAACTCCAACCTGCAACCGTTGTGCGATTCTTTCCTGCTGTGTCGAATCAGCATCTACAAATGCTGATTCATACACCAAAGATGTAATAATATAGTCAAGTATGCCATCATGTGTCACATCATATTTTTCGACATTAATTTCTTCTTTTATCCACTCCGATGTTACATCTTCTTTTTCCCCAACATTGTCAACCGAGGCAATTCTTAAGTCAACATTCTCCACTTCCACATATACATCTATATCATCTTCTGTAGGATTTTGTACACTCACACCTATTTTGAACCATGCACCTTTTTCCACATCCATCTTCACTGGCATTCCCGGTGTAAGATAAACAGGTTCATCGTAAGCATTTTCCTGCCTACATTCCACCACTTTCAATATGATTTCCGTATCTCCCAGGCCTTCCCCTGCAGACAAAATTAAATGTTTCCCTTTGGGACTTATTTCTTCATCCGAATAATAAAACTGTTCCATACCTCCTGCCGGAATGGTTACTCTTATCTGGTACTTTCTTGGAGAAGTTGTAAAAAAGCATACTGCAATAATCAAACAAGCTGCTATAGACACTAATATCAACCAAAAATCCGGTTTTTTATAATTCAAAACGGATTTCACTCTTTCTTTTACCCCCACTTCCCCAAATGCCAACGGGCAAACCAACACCAATTCTCTCTGACGTGCACATGACAGCAACGTTCTGGAATATTCTTTTTTGTCATGTATATCCATGTCCCTGATTACTCTTTCATCACACGCAAGTTCAATATCTTTGCAGAACAGAATATATGCAATCCAGTAAAGAGGATTAAACCAATATACACACAGCAATAAACATCCCAAGGGTTTCCACCAATGGTCTTTCCTCTCTAAATGAGCACATTCATGTGCCATAATATATTTTACTTCATTCTCATCAAGTCCGGAAGATAAGTAAATCCGTGGTCTTATATTTCCTAATATGAAAGGTGATTTCACTGCATCACAAATCATGATATTATCTTTATATGGCACTGATTCTCTTATCCGCAAACGCAATCTAAACAAACTAATTACTGCGTACAGCATCAAAAAGATCATTCCACCTACCCACACATTACCACATATATAAGTAACCACCTGTAACGGAGCCACACTGTCAGTTTCTTCATAGGCAAAAGTCTCTGCAAGTATCGGATTTACTAAATTCTTAACAATATGCAAATCGCTGTTAATGGATGGAACATAATCCTGCATTTCGCCTTCCACAACTGCATATTCCTTAATCGGTTCCGTACTGGACAATAAACCGAAAGCACTTTCTATAGAAAACGGGCAAATCAATCTGATCGCAACCACACTCCACAAAAAACAATGTACCCATTTTTGCGTCTTGCGAAAAATAAGACGAAAGCTTATCACCGCTAATATCAGCAAACTGGCGGTAAGACTCATATTCAGTACTTTTAAAAATACCTCTCCCATAGTTACCCCCCTCCTTATGCCTTGTCAATCATTTTACGGATTGCTTCTGCGTCTTCGTCCGTAAGTTTGGTATTCTGCATAAATGCTGCAATAAATGCCGGAAGCGAACCTGCAAAAGTCGCATCCACATATTTTCTACTTTGTAAGGAATAAAATTTCTCTTTAGAAATTAAAGAAGTAACCAGCCCATTTTCATTTATAAAAAGCCCCTTATCAATCAATCTCCTAAGTACATTATGTGCTGTAGTGCGTTTCCAATTAAATTCTACTGCTGTCAGCTTTACCAATTCTGACGAAGTAACCGGTTCATGTTCCCATATCATATCTGCATATCTCGCTTCTATAACTCCTAATTGTATTTCAGCCATACTCATTTCCTCCTTACACAGAAGACCACATAGAGTGGTCTATAGTTAAAGACTACTCTATGTGGTCCGCTTTGTCAAGCATGACTTATCTGCTCTCATTCTTCCGTATCTGCCGATTTCATAATGTGTCCCCTCCGGAAGCTGGAGGTCTGGATATTACAAGCTATCCTCTCACAATGTGTCACTCGCACCCATGCTTTTCGAATTTTTGAGCGCAAAAAAGCTCCCGGGGAAAAGGCAGTAGCTCATAAGGAAACATTACAAAAACTATGAGTTAAGCCAGGTAAACGGAAAAATAAAAACTCTATGTGATTGAGAAAATCTTTCGCATAGAGTTTTTTATGTTAGCGATATTGTTTATTCATTTTTTAGCGTTCGTAGAACGCGCAGCCGTCACCGCAGGTGGCGATCTCAGGGGTTTGGGGATATGTCACCAACAAGCATTTTAGGCAGGAATACCGGGAACGGTTTCCTGCCTAAAATACGCAATCTTACGGAAGATTGCATTACTTGCCGCTTTACTTGATATTATTGAATATCTGAACGTTAGATATTCAAATTTATCAATGCTTGTGATACAATGCAATAAAGGAGGAATGTATCACTATGGAATTTCGTTCATTACAGTATTTTCTGATGGTGGCCAGAGAAGAAAACATAACAAAAGCTGCCAATCTGCTTCATTTAACACAGCCTACTCTTTCACGCTCCATTATGCAGCTGGAGGAGGAGTTAGGCGTAAAATTATTTACTCGAAGCAATCATAATATTATTTTGACCGAAGATGGTATGCTTCTAAAACGAAGAGCACAAGAACTCGTTTCCCTTGCAGAAAAGACAAAGCAAGACTTTCAACGTGGAGATGTACAGTTGACCGGTGAAATATCCATTGGCAGCGGCGAATTTCGCAGTACCAGATACCTGTCTAAAATGATTGCCTCTTTTCGAGAAAAGCATCCACTGGTTCGGTATCAGATTTACAGTGGTAATTCTGAGAATATAAAAGAACGTATTGAGCGGGGAATTCTCGATTTTGGACTGATGATGGAGCCGATCGATATCAGTAAATACGAATATATTTCCATGCCTGCAAAAGAAAAATGGGGTATTCTTGTGTCCGAATTATCGGAGCTCTCACAAAAGGAGACCATTCAGGCAGCCGATTTGCAGAATGAGCAGCTTATTTCGGCAAGAAGTGAGAAAATGTACCCTGAAATCAGAAAATGGTTCGGTGAATATTATGATCAGATCGAGGTTATCGCAAGCGGCAATTTGCTCTACAATGAAGCAATTCTGGCACAGGAACAAATCGGAGCCGTATTGGGAATTGAATTGGATTGTCACTATCCGGGACTTAAATTCGTTCCGTTATCTCCAAGCGTTGAAACGCCCACAGTTCTTACATGGAAAAAGAATCAGATACTTTCTTCCACAACAATAGCCTTTATCGAACATGCAAGAGCATACATAAAATCTATATCTGGAGATTAAATATAAGCATTTTACATATCACAATATTTGAATTACTATATAGGTGTTCCCAAGAGGAGCACCTATATTTTTTAATTACATCGGAAAGGAGCATAAAATGACAGTTCAGGAAGCAAGTGAACGGTATAACATCCCCATCAAGATATTAAATGAATATGAAAGCTGGGGGCTGTGCGATGCGGTAAGAAAGGTGATGGGAGCATGGCAGTACGATGAAGAAGATATTCAGCGGCTGAGTATGATTATGACGCTCCATGATATTGGCTTCGAAAAAGAGGAAGTCGAGACATATATGAAGCTGCTTCTCGTCGGCGAGTCCACGCAACAGGAGCGTATGCGAATGCTCAACGAAAAAAGGAATGGTACCTTGGACGAAATCCATTTCAAAGAAAAGCAGCTGGACAGGCTGGATTATCTTCGCTTTGAAATCAAAAAGGCATCTGAAAACAAATCAAATGGAGGTCAAGAAATATGAAGAAAGACTTAGGTTCTGTACTGGCACTGTATCCCACTCCGCTGGTAGTAGTCGGCACTATGGTGGATAAAAAGCCCAACTGGGTGCTGGTTGGTCATGTGGGCATCATGGGGCACGATCACATCATGGTCAGTCTGGCAAAGCCTCACTACACCAATCGGGGGATTCGGGATACTAAAGTGTTATCGGTCAATGTAGTGGATGAAGCGATGCTTCGGAAAGCGGATTATGTAGGCTGTGTCAGCGGCAATAAGACCGACAAATCAGAGGTGTTCAGCTACAGCATCGGCCCAAACAGCGCCCCGCTGATTGACGAGGCAAAGGTTTCCATGGAATGCACGGTGGAAGACCTCTATGAAACGAAGGGGTTTGACAATTTCATTTTGAAAATTGACCACACCTACGCAGAGGAGAGCATCCTGAATGCCTCCGGAAAAATTGATTACGGCAGTTTCAAACCGATTTTGTTTGAAATGCCGGGCTACACCTATCTGAAAACAGGCGATACTGCCGCAAAGTGCATGACGCTGGGAAAAGAAACCAAATAACAAAAATATCTGGCATAAGCAGACGGGACCAAGTTCTTCTGTACAGTAGCCAGATCAATGAAAGGAGATCTTTAACATGAAAAAAATTTTGGCTTTTGTATTGATACTTACTATGGTATTCGCTCTTGCGGCCTGCGGGAACAGCAATTCTTCGGAGAGTGATTCTTCCCAAGGCGGGTCGTCTGCGGCGCTCTCCCAAACGGAGCCTTCCTCCACGCCGGAAGAAACACCTTCCTCCTCCGAGGACGTTACGCAAACTGAGGAACCTTCTGAATCGGAACCGGAAGCCGGTTCCAATGCACTGGTCGTTTACTTCTCCTGGTCGGGCAATACTGAAGCGGTAGCCAATGAAATTGCGGCGCAAACCGGCGCAGATGTATTTGAAATCACTCCGGCGGAGCCCTATACCGATGATTACGATACACTGCTGGATATTGCTCAGGAAGAGAAGGCAAGCGACGCCCGTCCTGCGATTGCAGAAACCGTAGAGGATTTCGCACAGTATGATGTTGTTTACTTTGGGTTCCCTAACTGGTGGGGCGATATGCCGATGATTCTTTACACCTTCCTGGATGACTATGATTTTTCCGGCAAGACCATTGCTCCCTTTGTTACCAGCGGCGGTAGCGGTTTTTCCAGCACGATCAGCGCAATCGAATCTCTGGAGCCGGATGCTACGGTAGTTGACGGTCTTTCCCTCAGCAGCTCTGCGGCTGCAGAACCCAGCGATGAGGTAACGGAATGGCTTTCTTCTGCTGGCCTGACCGAGTAAGGAGGATTCTTTATGAAACGGCTAACTGCAATCTTTTTATCGCTTTTGATGGTGGTATCATTGGCGGCCTGCGGCAGCACAACCAGCACGGACGGTGAGAGTGCGTCTCAACCCCCTGCTTCATCGCAAAGTGCCGATGGATCGGAAACAGTTGCCGATCAAGATGTTCCGGAGGGATTTGTCTTAATTGAAGGCGGTAGCTTTCAAATGGGAAGTCCGGACTCCGAGCCTTGGCGTAGCGAGGACGAGACCCAGCACTCCGTAACCGTCAGCGATTTCTATATCAGCCCCTATGAGCTGACACAGGCGGATTTTCAAATGGTTACGGATGGAAACCCCAGCAGTTTCTCCGGAGAAAATCTGCCGGTAGAGAACATCTCCTGGCTGGATGCAATCTCCTATTGCAATGCCCGCAGCGAGCTGGAAGGCCTGACGCCCGCCTACACCGTAGACGGACAGAATGTCACATGGAACCGGGAGGCAAACGGCTATCGGCTTCCCACGGAAGCGGAATGGGAATATGCCTGCCGGGCCGGAACCACCACTCCCTTCAATACGGAGAACTCTCCCAGTGCGGACGAGGTTAACTATTACGGACATTACCCTTATGAGATCGAGGGCAACTACTTCTCTCAGGGCAATCTGGATACCCAGCCAGGTCAGTACCGCGAAACAACGGTAGATGTTGGCAGCTTCTCCCCCAATGCCTATGGGCTATATGATATGCACGGCAATGTGAGCGAATGGGTCTGGGATTATTACGGCTCTTACAGCACAGAGGAGCAGACCGATCCCACCGGTCCGGAAACCGGCTCGCTTCGGGTTTACCGGGGCGGCGGCTGGAACGATTTTGCCAAAAATATGCGTTCTGCCTATCGCGCCACACTGGAACAGGATCACGGCAGCTTTAACATCGGTATTCGCCTAGTGCGAAATGCGATGGCCGGCTCTGGCTCCGTATCCGGCTCTGCTGCCGGCAACAACGCTTCCGGTGATGGGAATATCTTGATTGCATATTTCTCCTGGGGCGGCAACACACAGGGCGTTGCAGAAGAAATCCAAAGCCAGACCGGAGCAGATTTGTTTGAGATCACGATGCTCAATCCCTACTCCGATGATTACAACACCGTATTGGATGAAGCACAGAGGGATCAGAACGAGCAGGCGCGGCCGGAACTTGCAAGCCATGTGGAAAACATGGAGCAGTATGACACCATCATCCTGGGCTATCCCAACTGGTGGGCATCCATCCCCATGCCGGTTGCTTCTTTCCTTGAAGAATATGATTTTTCCGGTAAAACGATCCTACCGTTTTGCAGCCACGGCGGCGGACGTTTTGGTCAAAGCCTGACCGCTATTTCAAAGCTCGTGCCGGACGCAGCAATGGGCGAAGCCCTTTCCATTCATTACTCCGGCGGAAGCAGTATGCCGGATGATGTGAGCGAGTGGCTTTCCACCAATGGAATTTCTGAAAACTAAAACACAAAGAAAAAAGGAGAACAATACTATGAATAACAACAAAAATTTCCCGAAAATCGCACTTGGAACCTGGTCTTGGGGCGTTGGCGCCGCAGGCGGCGATCAGGTGTTCGGTAACCATCTGGGCGAATCTAAGCTGAAAGAAGTGTTTGACGCAGCAATGCGTGAGGGCCTTACTCTCTGGGACACGGCAACGGTATATGGCATGGGGGCATCTGAGGATATTCTGGGTGCGTTTGCCAAGACCTATCCCCGCGAGAATGTCATCCTTTCCACCAAATTCACCCCTCAGATTGCAGGCAGCGGCGCAGACCCGGTAGCGGAGATGTGCGACGCCAGCATGAAGCGCATGGGAACCGATTATATTGACGTCTACTGGATTCACAATCCTGCCGATGTGGAACGCTGGACGCCCGGCTTGGTTTCTCTTGTAAAGAGCGGTAAGGTGGGTCAGGTTGGCGTTTCCAACCACAATCTGGCGCAGATCAAGCGGGCAGAAGAAATTCTCAGCAAGGAAGGCGTGCATATTTCCGCCGTTCAGAATCATTACAGCCTGCTCTACCGTTCTTCCGAGGATGCCGGTATTCTGGACTACTGCAAAGAAAACAACATCGACTTCTACGCCTATATGGTTCTGGAGCAGGGCGCGCTCAGCGGGAAGTACGATACCAAGAATCCTCTGCCGGAGGGCAGCCAGCGCGGCGATACCTATAATCCCATCCTGCCGCAGCTGGAGGAGCTGATCAATGCTATGCGTGAGATGGCGGCGAACCACAATGTGGGCGTGCCGCAGGTAGCCATTGCCTGGGCTATTGCCAAGGGCACGCGTCCGATCATTGGCGTAACCAAGCCCTCTCATGCAGAGGATGCCGCGAAAGCAGCCAAGGTTGTGCTGAGCGCCGAGGAGATGGAAACTTTGGAGGTTCTTGCAAAGAAAGCGAATGTGGACACCAGAGGTTCCTGGGAAAATCCCATGGCATAATTTTTGCTTGGGGAGAAGCGGCTGCTTTTGCCCGCTTCTCCCCATTTTTTGATTAGAAACGGAGGAAATATAATGCCTGTAATTACAATGGAGGCTGCAAAGCTGACAAAAGAACAAAAGCGTACTCTGGCAAAAGAGTTTACAGAGACAGCCGCGAGGGTGACAGGGCTGCCCGAAGCGGGGTTTTATGTGTTCATCAAAGAAAATGAACTGGATAATGTGGGGGTCGGCGGGCAGCTGATCAGCGACAGAAATAAGGAGGTGTAAAAATGGCCGTAAAGCAAACAGCAGGCCGCCGGGATCTGGGCGAGTTTGCTCCCAAATTTGCGGAACTGAACGATGATGTGCTTTTTGGCGAGGTGTGGAACCGGGAGGATAAGCTTTCCCTGCGGGATCGCTCTCTGGTCACAGTGGTTGCCCTGATGTCTCAGGGGCTTGTGGATTCTTCTTTCCAATACCATCTGGAAACCGCGAAAAAGAATGGGATCACAAAGGAAGAAATTGCAGAGATCCTTACCCATGCGGCCTTTTACGCCGGGTGGCCCAAGGCGTGGGCAGCCTTTCGTATGGCGAAGGAGATTTGGAACGAGGATGACGCCCACGAAAGCGCCCATGGAGGACTGTTTGGGCTGGGGCAGCCCAACGATGGATTTGCGCAGTATTTCACCGGGCAGAGCTATTTGAAAATGCTCGCCACATCCGGTGTAGCTATCGCAAACGTGACGTTTGAGCCAGGCTGCCGTAACAACTGGCACATTCACCATGCGGATAAAAACGGTGGACAGCTTCTTCTTTGCACCGAAGGGCAGGGCTGGTATCAGGAATGGGGCAAAGAGCCGCAGCTGCTTCATCCCGGCGATGTCGTCGTGATTCCGGCGGGCGTGAAGCATTGGCATGGCGCGGCGAAGGACGGCTGGTTTTCCCATCTGGCAGTAGAGGTGCCGGGCGAGAACGCCGTCAATGAATGGCTGGAAGCAGTCACCGATGAGGAATACAGCAAATTATAACAAGGAGGATTTGATGATGAGCAAAACATTGGTTGCTTATTTTTCTGCCAGCGGCGCAACGGAAAGACTGGCAAATACATTGGCGGACGCAGCAGGCGGGGAATTGTATGAGATCAAACCGGCTTCCCCTTACACCAATGCCGATTTGAATTGGAACAACAAGCAGAGCCGCAGCAGCGTGGAGATGAATGATAAGGCTGCCCGCCCCGCCATTGCCGTACCGGTAGAGAATATGGCGCAGTACGATGTGGTATTTGTGGGGTTCCCTATCTGGTGGTACGAAGCGCCGCGGATCGTACAGACATTTTTGGAAAGCTATGATTTTTCCGGCAAAACGGTGATCCCCTTTGCCACTTCGGGCGGCAGCGGCATGGGCAAGACGGCCTCCATTCTGGAAAAGAGCTGTCCGTCGGCAAAGGTTTTGCCGGGTAAGAAGCTGAGCGCTTCCGCTTCTATGAGCGAGGTTTCTTCCTGGGTAAAAAGTCTGGGTTTATAAGGGGGGATGAGCAATGAAGATTTTGGTGATTGAAAGCAGCCCGCATAAGCATGGTTCTTCCAATCTGTTGGCAGCGGAGTTTAGACGAGGCGCTGAGGAAGCCGGGCATGATGTGACAGTGTTTGACGCCGGGCATACCAAACTGAATCCCTGTTTGGGCTGCGGCGCCTGTGGAATGTCGGGCCCATGTGTGCAAAAAGATGATATGACTGTTCTGCGGGAACAGCTTTTGGATTCCGATATGGCTGTTTTTGTGACGCCGCTTTATTATTTCGGCTTTTCCGCACAGATGAAAACCGTCATTGACCGTTTTTACAGCTTCAATGGACAGCTGACGGAGAAGGGGCTGAAAACCGCCCTGATTGTCGCCGCCTGGGACAGCAATAGCTGGACGATGCAGGACGTGAAAACACATTACGAAACCCTGTGCCGCTACTTGAATTTTCAGAATCAAGGAGAAATTCTGGGGGTTGGCTGCGGAACTGTTCAAATGACAAAACGCACGCGATTCCCCCAAGAAGCATATGCCATGGGAAAACGAATAGGAGGGTAAAGGGATGAAACCAACTGCCATCATAAAAATCGTGGTAGATGTGCTGATGACGCTGGCGTTGTTGGTTTTGATGGGTTACCAGCTGTGGGGCGAAGCAGCCCACGAATGGGTCGGAGCCGGGATGCTCATTTTGTTTCTTGCACATCATTTCCTAAATCGAAATTGGTATAAGACCCTGTTCAAAGGCAGATGCACACCCATGAGGGCGCTCCAAGTCAGTGTGGACATGCTGCTTTTGATTGCAATGCTGGCGCAGATGTACAGCGGTATTGCCATGTCCCGTCATGTATTTGCATTCCTGCCCATTGACGGCGGGATGGCGCTGGCCAGAAGGCTGCATATTCTGGGCGCTTATTGGGGCTTTATCCTGATGAGCGTTCATCTGGGCCTGCACTGGAATATGTTTTTGGGCATGGCGAAAAAGAGAATGGGCATGAAAACTCCATCAAATACACGCAAAATACTGCTGTGCCTGATCGGAATGCTGATTGCGGCTTATGGTGTTTTTGTATTTATCAGCCGGGATTTCACAACCTATTTGCTCTTGCAGTCAGAGTTTGTCTTTTTGGACTATGAGGAGCCGATCTGGTCGTTCTATCTGGACTATATCTGCCTGATGGGGCTTTGGGTATTTGCTGCCCATTATCTTTCAAAGGGATTGAGAAAGCTTGGCGGTGCGAAAAAAGCAGCCGCCGGAAAGGAAAATGTATGAAAAAGCTGTTAAGCTTGATGGCGGCAATGCTGCTTGTGGTTTCCCTTGCGGCTTGTCAGTCGGAAAGCGATACGGATGGGGAAAGCGTATCCCCGCCTGCTTCTTCGCAGACTTCGAATGAAGAGACCCCGGAATCCGTGCCGGAACCGTCCGTAGAGCCGGAAATTCCCCAAGACACGGAATCGGAACCTGCGGAACCCGATCAGAGGCAGGTTCTGATGACAATAGACGGACAGTCGTATGAAATTACCCTATATGAGAACCCGGTTGCCGATGCGCTCTACGATATGCTGCCGTTGGAAGTGACCTTTGAAGATTATAACAGTGTAGAAAAGATCGCATATCTCCCGGAAGGACAGCAGCTTCCCTCTGCGGATGAGCTGGAGGGCTACGACCCTTCGCCGGGCGACCTCTGCCTATACGCTCCATGGGGAAACCTCTCTCTGTTCTATCAGGATTTTAATTACTCCAACGGTCTGATCTCGTTGGGCAGATTGGAAGCGGGAATAGAAGATATTGCCGCACAAGCAGAGAATTTTACCGTGACTTTGGAAAAATCCGAATAATGAAATCGATCGATCAAGCGCAGTGCGCAGAAAGGAGCAATCAATGAAAAGAAAAGGAATTGCGGCCCTATTCGCCGCGGCTCTTTTTACCGTTTGCCTTGCAGGCTGCGGCCAAACAGAACCGGTTCAGGAATCGAGCAATCCAACCACACAAAACAGCCAGCCGGAAACGCCGTCCTCCGATCCCGAAAGCAGCGAAAGTGAAACGGATTCCGGTGTAGGAGCAGACACAACCGTTAATGGAGACGCGCCGGCAGTTTATATGACTACCGACATCAGCTCCGAGGGACTCATGGCCATCTACGATGCACTGGAGGCTTCCCCCACCGGCAACATAGCCGTGAAACTGTCTACCGGCGAACCGGGAAGCAACTATCTGCGAACCGATCTGATTGGCGATCTGGTGCAGTCGCTGGAGGCGACCATTGTGGAGTGCAATACTGCTTATGGCGGCTCCCGTTCCAATACGGCCATGCACTATCAGGTAGCCGAGGATCACAGTTATACCGCCATAGCCGATGTAGACATTATGGATGAGGAAGGCTCCATCACACTGCCGGTGGAGGGCGGCGATAATCTGACGGAAAACTATGTAGGCGCCCACTTTGAAAACTATGATTATTTTGTGGTGCTGTCGCACTTCAAAGGTCATGCCATGGCTGGTTACGGCGGAGCCATTAAGAATATTTCCATCGGCATTGCCTCCTCGGAAGGAAAGACAAATATTCATACCGGAGGTAAAGGCGGCAGTATGTGGAGCGGCGAGCAGGATGCCTTTCTGGAATCCATGGCGGAAGCCGGAAAATCTGTGGTCAACTCACTGGACGGAAACATCCTCTATATCAATGTGATGAACCGTCTGAGTGTTGACTGCGACTGTGATGGAAACCCTGCTGAGCCGGATATGCACGACATTGGCATCCTTGCATCCTTTGACCCGGTAGCGGTTGACCAGGCCTGTGTGGATCTGGTTTATGCTGCGGAGGATGGGCAGTCACTGATTAACCGTATTGAGTCCAGAAATGGATTACATACGCTGGAGCAGGCAGAGAAGATCGGTCTGGGCAGCCGGACCTATCAGCTGGTTTCCATCGACGAATAACTGAGAAAGGGGTGGCCGCCGTGGAACAGGCTGTTTTTACGACTCTTTGTATGGTTTCCGACCAAGCCGGGCGTATTTTGGTGCAGGAACGGATCGGCACTGCCTGGGATGGTCTTGCCTTTCCCGGCGGTCACGTGGAATCGGGAGAATCTTTTGTGGAATCTGTGATCCGGGAGGTCTGGGAAGAAACCGGATATCAGATCAAGACCCCCTCTCTTTGCGGAATCAAGCAGTTTTCCATGGAGAACGGCGGAAGATATGTAATCTTGCTTTTCAAGAGCGACCGGTTTGAGGGGCATTTACAATCATCCCCGGAAGGTCGGGTATTCTGGCTGAAACGCAGCCGGATCAAAGAGTACCCGCTTGCACGGGATTTGGATCTGATGTTGGAACTGTTTGAATCTGAAGACAAATCGGAATTTTATTATGCGCCGGACGGTTCCTGCCGGCTGCTGTAAGGAGGGATGTCATGTTTGAAATCATAAGACGCGAGAGTGTTTACCTTTGGTACTATTTCAGCGTTCAGCTGGAGCAGCTCTTTCCCTATTGGGTGCTGGGTATGCTGCTGGGCTCCGCTGTCTCTGTCTTTCTCAAAGACAAGATACATAACACCTTTCGCGCAATCGGTGAGAAAAAGATTGGTATATTGGGCATTGTTGCCGCCAGTGTTCTTGGGATCGCTTCTCCGCTGTGCATGTACGGAACCATTCCCATTGCTGCTTCCTTTTCCAAAGGCGGAATCAAAGATGACTGGCTGGCGGCGTTTATGATGTCCTCCATCCTCTTGAATCCGCAGCTGATCCTATACAGTGCGGCGCTGGGAACGACCGCATTGGTCGTGCGGATCGTCTCCTGCTTTGTGTGCGGCATTGCTGCCGGTCTGCTGGTGCGTATTTTTTATCGAAACAAACCGTTTTTCAATTTCGAAGGATTTTCCGAACCCCGGAGCCGTGACGTTGACCCGAACATTCTGATTCGATTTTTGAAAAATCTCGGCAGGAATGTCAAGGCAACCGGAATATACTTCTTGATTGGTATCGTGCTTTCCGCATTGTTTCAGCGGTATGTACCGTCTGATATGATGACCTCCATATTCGGAGGGAACGAAGCCTTCGGCGTTCTGATGGCAGCAACCGTCGGCGTACCGCTGTATGCCTGCGGAGGCGGAACGATTCCTCTTTTGCAGGGCTGGTTAATGGATGGAATGTCTATGGGGAGCGCGGCGGCGTTTATGATTACCGGCCCCGCCACCAAAATCACGAATTTGGGTGCAGTAAAAATTGTTCTTGGAATGAGATGTTTTTTACTCTATATTGGCTATATGATGTTGTTTTCCCTGGCGACAGGGTTGATTGTCAATGGGATTATATTATAATAATTGGCAAAACATCAGAACGGTTGTGATAACATGGGAAATTAGTTGTACTGGATATATTAGAATCCGGAAAACGGATTGGGGAAAAGTTGGTGCTACTACTGACTAAAACTCAGCGACAGGAACTTGCTCACTTCCTTCTTGAATACTCTGAGACAACAGATGCCTGTTCTTTATACCAACATTTTTCGAGATACGCCTGGCAAGACAGCAATCTTCTTACAGAAATACGGGAAGGTGATTTATATCTCTGTCTGGAACAACGACTTGTGACTGTTCGTGAACAGGAAATATGTCTGACAGTCAAAGAGTTTGATATATTGTTCTTGCTTGCCAGCAATCCAAAGCGGGTAGTTACTTATGAACTTATCATGGATTTGGTCTGGAAAGAGGATTATACCTACTATTCACGAAAAGCAATTAACAACCATATATGTAATCTAAGGAAAAAATTAAAGATAGACCCAGGCGATCCCGACTATATCAAAAGTGTTACCGGAATCGGATATAAGTTTTCGTTGCCATAAATTCACACCATAGGGTAAAACCTGCGGTGTGAATTTTTTTGTATTTTCTCAGGACAGACGGCAACTTTCTCCTGAAATATGTACTGAATAATGGAGGGATTTTTTGGCTGCCACTTCTGATAGGGTAAATTGTGAATTTTTTGTGAAGTTTTCAAAAAGACCCCAAAAATGTACGGAATAGTGAATGGATATTTTTTGACAGTCAGGAGGTGAAGCATATAAAAGATAAAATACCGGTCATGGATTATAGCCAATACCGGAAGGCAAGGAAATTAGTTCATGCGTGCTGTAATTATGATAACGGAAACTGCATCATGCTGGATGACGGAGAGGAATGCGTCTGTGTCCAGAGCATTTCCTACTCGCTTTTATGCAGATGGTTTCGGATTGCGGTTCTTCCATTGGACAATCCTTTGGAAACAGCTCTGTTACACAGGGGCAACATGAAACGGTGCGCTGTCTGCGGCCAGCCGTTTCTTCCCGGCTCTAACCGGGCGAAATATTGTAAGTCCTGTGCGGCAAAGGTGCATCGAAAACAGAAGAATGCCAGCGACCGTAAAAGAAGGCTCCTATGCGGACAATTAGAAGCGAAAAAACCTTGATATTGCTGGACGCTTCAACACTTGTCAGCGGGCAGGCAGTATAAATCCCTTCTACATCCGTAAAACAGTCTTGAAACTGTCCGCAGAGGTAATTTCACCTATCCGGGATTTTCCCGATTAGGTGGTATCTATTTCTCTTATATTTCATGCATTTTAGAGTTCGCTCAAAAACGGGGGTATCCTGTCTTGGAATTTCAGAGACTGGAAAAACGGACACTCTGCACTGCCCCAAAGCTGTCTTTCCGGCAGTGGATAATCCGACGCTTTGGAGAGCCGGAAAATAGACGGAACGGTACGGCTGTATTTTACAGTAGAAGAAGCAAAAGGGAAGCTGCACCGGAGCCGTCAGGTAACGACCCGTGCGTTTCAGGAATTAGAGCGCAGCGGACTGATTATCCGTAGGAAACAGGGGCTTGGCAGACCGGCAGTAATTACCCTGAGAATTCCGACAACAGGAAAGGAGAACTGACTGAATGGCAGATAAAAAAGATTTGAGTACACTTCCGCAGTTTCTGAAACCGGAGGTGGCGGAACGTGTGGCAGAGCATTTCAAAGACGGTGTGTTTGAATTTGATTTTGATACCGAGGAACATATCACCGTGGAGGGCAACACGGTTTACCATGTGATTCCTCATTATGCTGGTGATGATGCGGAAAGTGTGCTGAACAAGCTGCGCCGGATGATTGCAAAAAACTTGGAGGAAATATAAATGAGGGAGGCTGAAATAACAGAAAGAATGCGTTATAATACAGGTAACCGTTTACCTGGCTGTTATCCCTTTTTCGGGAGGAAAGGAGCTACTTATGAACCAGCAGCCAGATAAAATCACAGCTTTATATTGCCGTTTAAGCCAGGACGATGCCCTTGACGGAGAATCCAACAGTATCACCAATCAAAAGGCACTGCTCTCCAAATATGCCGTAGAACACGGTTTCCGCAACACCATGTTATTTGTAGACGACGGATTTTCAGGAACGAACTTTCAAAGACCCGGATTTCAGGAAATGATGAAATATGTGGAGGACTATTCTGTTTCCACACTGATTGTCAAAGACCTGTCCCGGCTCGGCAGGGAGTATTCCTATATGGGGCGTTTGCAGGATTTCATTTTCCCGGCTTACGACGTTCGCTTCATCGCAATCAATGATGATGTGGACAGCGCGAAAGGAGAAAATGATTTTGCCGTTTTCAAAAATGTGTTCAATGATTATTACGCAAAGGACACCAGCAAGAAAATCCGGGCAGTTGTCAGAATGCGGGGTGAAGCCGGGGAACACCTTGCCAGCAACCCGCCCTACGGCTATATCAAAGACCCGCAGGACAAAAAGAAATGGATTGTGGATGAAGAAGCGGCTAAGGTGGTGCAGCGTATTTTTGACCTGTGTATTGCAGGGAAAGGTCCGATGCAGATAGCCAAAATACTGACAGCAGAAAAGGTGCTGACCGTCACCGCCTACCATGCCAAACAGAAAAGCTGGACAATGCCAGATAATTTATATGGATGGAACAGAAAGTCAATCGCCGGTATTTTGGAACGGCGGGAATATACCGGCTGTACAGTCAACTTCAAGACTTATACAAAATCCCTGAAATTCAAAAAGCGACTGGAAAATCCGAAAGAAAATCAACGGATATTTGAAGGAACACAATCGGCAATCATTGAGTACGGACAATGGGAACGGATACAGGCTCTCAGGGAAAATAAACGCAGGGCAACCAAGACCGGCAAGACAAGCATTTTCTCCGGCCTTGTCCGCTGTGCTGACTGCGGAGCTAAGCTCTATTACTGTACCTGCAACAGCTACAAAGATGATTCGCAAGATCATTTTGTCTGTTCCAATTACAAAAGCAATACCGGTTCTTGCCAGATTCACTATATCCGTGAAATCACGCTGTATAAACGGGTACTGGAATGTGTTCAGCGGACGCTGACCTATGTGCGGCTGTTTCAGGATGACTTCACGCAGGAAATGCTGATGCAGGATGAAGCCAGCCGAAAAGCAGAACTGGCGCAGAAACGAAAAGCCCTGTCCGGTGCACAGAAGCGCATGGAGAACTTGGATAAAATCATCCAGCACCTTTATGAAGATAATGTTCTGGGAAAACTGAGCGACCTTCGTTTTCAGAAGTTATCTGCACAATATGAAACGGAACAGTCGGAAATCCGGCAGCTTTCCGAAACACTGGAGCGTGAAATCACAGAAGAAGCCGAGCAGGTCTCGGATATAGGACGTTTCTTACAGCTCGCAGAACGATATTCCGATATACAGGAGCTTGACGCTGCGACAGTCAACGAACTGATTGAAAAAATCGTCATCCATAACCCGGAGAAAATTGACGGAAGAAAGCATGTGACGATTGAGATTTACTTTACTTATGTGGGTAAGATTCGGATCCCTCTTCAAAAACCGGAGCTGCCTGCAACCACAGAAAAACCGGCGTGACTTCCGCCACGCCGGTTCTACCGAAAAATTTCATTTACTTCCTTATGAGCCTCCGCCTAATCCTCGGGAGCCTTTATTTTACTGTATTTAACAGCGATTACTCGATAATGGTAGCAACACGGCCTGAACCAACTGTACGTCCGCCTTCACGGATAGCGAAAGTAAGACCCTGCTCCATAGCGATCGGGTGGATCAGCTCGATGGTCATCTCTACGTTATCACCAGGCATGCACATCTCAACGCCTTCCGGCAGATTGCAGACACCGGTTACGTCGGTTGTTCTGAAATAGAACTGAGGTCTGTAGTTGTTGAAGAAAGGAGTATGACGTCCACCTTCATCTTTGGTCAGTACGTAAACCTGTGCTGTAAATTTCTTGTGGCAGGTAACGGAACCGGGTTTAGCCAGAACCTGGCCTCTTTCGATTTCGTTTCTCTGAACACCACGAAGCAGAGCACCGATGTTATCACCAGCCTGTCCTTCGTCCAGCAGCTTGTGGAACATCTCAACGCCGGTGCAGACAACCTTACGGTTTTCATCCTTCAGACCAACGATTTCAACTTCGTCGGATACATGGATTGTACCACGCTCTACTCTACCGGTAGCAACCGTACCACGGCCTGTGATAGAGAATACGTCCTCTACAGGCATCAGGAAAGGCTTATCTGTATCTCTGATCGGATCCGGAATATACTTGTCGATGATCTCGAACAGTTCAACAATCTTGTCTCCCCACGGTCCCATGGGATCTTCCAGAGCCTTCAGAGCGGAACCCTGAATGATCGGTGTGTCATCGCCCGGGAAATCATACTCGTTTAACAGCTCTCTGATTTCCATATCAACCAGCTCAAGCAGTTCTTCGTCGTCTACCATATCACATTTGTTCATGAATACAACAACGTAAGGAACGCCTACCTGACGAGCCAGCAGGATATGCTCTCTCGTCTGAGCCATAACACCATCGGTAGCAGCTACAACCAGGATAGCACCATCCATCTGTGCAGCGCCGGTGATCATGTTCTTTACATAGTCAGCATGTCCGGGGCAGTCTACGTGTGCGTAGTGTCTGTTCGGAGTCTCATACTCTACGTGAGAAGTGGAGATTGTGATACCACGCTCTCTCTCTTCCGGAGCCTTGTCGATCTGATCAAATGCTACTTCTTCGCCTAAACCATATCTCTTGAACAGTGTGTAGGTGATAGCAGCTGTTAAAGTTGTCTTACCGTGGTCAACGTGGCCAATTGTACCAATGTTACAATGCGGCTTGCTTCTTTCAAATTTAGCTTTAGACATTGTTAAAAGTCCTCCTTCATAATCGCCCGTCGGCGGGCATTATTGATTTTTGGGTTTAGATAGCTGGTATTATTATAGGATATAACACCGATATTTTCAAGCATTATTTCTCTTTGGCAGCGATTACTTTTTCCTGTACACTCTTCGGTACGGGCTCATATCTGTCAAAGAACATGGAATAGGCACCGCGGCCCTGGGTCTTGCTTCTTAAGTCAGTAGCATAACCGAACATTTCAGCCAGCGGAACAAATCCTTTAATCAGCTTGGAACCATTTACATCTTCGAAAGCCTCGATACGGCCGCGGCGGGAATTGATATCACCGATAACATCTCCCATATAATCTTCCGGAGTCGTAACTTCCACTTTCATGATCGGCTCAAGCAGCACTGCGCCGCCCTTGTGCATCGCATCCTTAAACGCCATGGAACCGGCGATCTTAAATGCCATTTCACTGGAGTCGACTTCATGGTAAGAACCATCGTATACGGTGGCCTTAACACCCAGTACCGGGTAGCCTGCCAGGACACCGCACTTGGTGGCTTCCTGGATACCTGCGTCTACCGCAGGGATATATTCTTTCGGAATCGCACCGCCGACAATCGCGGATACGAATTCGTAGGTCTTCTCACCGTTGGGATCCATGGGCTCAAAACGAACCTTGGCATGTCCGTACTGTCCACGTCCACCGGACTGCTTCGCATACTTGCTGTCCACTTCCACCATCTTAGTGAACGCTTCTTTGTAAGCAACCTGAGGCGCGCCTACATTTGCCTCCACCTTGAATTCACGCAGAAGTCTGTCCACGATGATTTCCAGATGCAGCTCGCCCATACCTTCGATGATGGTCTGACCGGTCTCCACATTCGTGGATACGCGGAAGGTCGGATCCTCTTCTGCCAGTTTGGCAAGCGCTTCACCCATCTTATCCTGTCCGGCTTTCGTCTTCGGCTCGATTGCAACGCCGATAACCGGTTCAGGGAACTCCATGGACTCCAGAATAACCGGATGCTGATCGTCACAGATCGTATCGCCGGTGGTGGTGAATTTCAGACCAACCGCTGCGGCAATATCTCCTGAATATACCTTGTCCAGTTCTTCTCTCTTATTAGCATGCATCTGCAGGATACGGCCTACACGCTCTTTCTTGCCTTTCGTGGCATTGAGCACATAGGAGCCGGAATTGAGCGTTCCGGAATATACGCGGAAGAACGCCAGCTTTCCTACAAACGGGTCGGCCATGATCTTGAATGCCAGAGCCGCAAACGGCTCGTCATCGGAAGAATGTCTCACAACCGTGTTGCCGTCCATATCCGTTCCTTCTATAGAAGGAATATCTGTGGGAGCGGGCATATACTCGAGAACCGCATCCAGAAGCTTCTGAACGCCTTTGTTTCTGTATGCCGTACCGCAGAGCACAGGAATGATCTGCACGGAAATGGTTGCTTTTCTAAGAGCTGCCTTCAGTGCTTCCACAGAAGGCTCTTCACCTTCCAGATATTCCATCATCAGGTCGTCATCCGTCTCACAGATGGACTCCACCATAGCGGTGCGGTATTCTTCCGCCTGATCCTTCATATCCTCGGGAATTTCACATACCGTGATGTCTTCGCCCTTTTCGTCGTTATAGATATAGGCCTGCATTTCAAACAGGTCTATGATACCCTTGAAATTGTCTTCTTTACCAATCGGAAGCTGAATCGGAACTGCGTTATGACCCAGCCTGGACTTGATCATGCTCACAGCGTTAAAGAAATCTGCACCCATGATATCCATCTTATTGATAAATGCCATTCTCGGAACGTTGTACTTATCAGCCTGACGCCAAACGTTTTCTGACTGTGGCTCAACGCCGCCCTTCGCACAGAACACGCCGACAGCACTGTCCAGCACACGCAGTGAACGCTCTACCTCAACGGTAAAGTCAACGTGGCCAGGCGTATCAATGATATTGATACGGTGCTCCAGAGCGCCTTCTTTGGGTTTCGTCTTTTCTTCCAAAGTCCAGTGACATGTGGTGGCAGCTGAAGTAATCGTAATACCCCTCTCCTGTTCCTGCGCCATCCAGTCCATGGTCGCAGTACCTTCATGAGTATCGCCAATCTTATAATTCACACCGGTATAGAACAGTATACGCTCGGTAAGAGTGGTCTTACCGGCGTCAATATGCGCCATGATACCGATGTTTCTGGTTCTCTCTAATGGATATTGTCTTTCAGCCAAGGAAATTTCCTCCTTCTTAAGCTAAGCAGCAAGACTGGCAAAAACTAGAATCTGTAATGAGCGAACGCCTTGTTTGCCTCTGCCATCTTGTGCATGTCTTCTTTTCTCTTAACGGCTGCGCCAGTGTTGTTAGCTGCGTCAAGAATTTCATTTGCCAATCTGTCTTCCTGTGTTTTCTCGCCTCTCTTGCGGGAGAACATGGTCAGCCAGCGCAGAGCCAGAGCCTGCCTTCTGTCCGGTTTTACTTCGATTGGTACCTGATAGGTCGCACCGCCGATACGTTTTGCTTTTACTTCCAGAACAGGCATGATGTTGTTCATAGCCTCTTCAAATACTTCCAGAGCAGGCTTTCCAGCCTTCTCCTCGACTTTGCCAAAAGCTCCGTATACGATCTTCTGTGCAACACCCTTTTTGCCGTCCAGCATAATATTGTTGATTAACTTTGTAACCACTTTATTATTATACATGGGATCGGCCAATACATCTCTTTTTGGTGTATGTCCTTTACGTGGCACGTTACTTCCCTCCTTAATATTACCCGGTTTTACGGGCTCTCATTAATTCATCGGTACTCACAAATGTCCTTGTGTTTCGCGCTCGGTATGGTGTGTTCTCACACTGTGGATATTCTTAAACGTTCATCTATTGTCACCGGTCCTAAGGACCGGCACGGCGCACATAAAGCGCGCGTTCTCATAAATGGTTCAAAATATGCTTCATTCCGGCACTACTCAAAATAATTGTGAATGACGATCCGCCTAATTATAAGCTGTCAGTCCAAAACGGCTTATTTCTTAGGTCTCTTAGCACCGTACTTAGAACGTGCCTGTCTTCTGTTCGCCACACCTGCGGTATCAAGTGTACCTCTAATGATATGATATCTGGTACCGGGTAAGTCTTTTACCCTGCCGCCTCTGATCAGAACAACGCTATGCTCCTGAAGGTTGTGGCCTTCGCCGGGGATATAGCTTGTTACTTCGATACCATTAGAAAGACGAACTCTGGCAATTTTTCTAAGCGCTGAGTTAGGCTTCTTAGGGGTTGCTGTCTTAACAGCGGTGCAAACACCTCTCTTCTGAGGAGCCGCATCGTCCGTCGCTCTCTTCTTTAAGGAGTTGTATCCTTTTAACAGAGCGGGAGCCGTGCTCTTCTTAACAGCGGTTTGTCTTCCCTTTCTTACTAACTGGTTGAATGTAGGCATATTTTTCACCTCCTGATTTTTATAATCACCTACGAATCCTGCTTACTGCCTTTCACACGACCGCAACCACTCACGATTGCATAAAAAGTAGGCGCACACTCGCACGCCTACTTATTATATCGATTCCGTTTTCGATTGTCAAGAAAATTCTTTTATTTTATTGTAACAGTTCAGACGGCGGGAAAAATAGTGCAAAAGCAGGCGTTGAGCTTGCTCATAAGACTGTTTTTGTACTATTTTTCACATTGGATGTCTGAACTGTTAGATGTCCCCGTCCTTGTCAAGCCCTGCCATGGATACGATCGTATCCACCGCTTCACCGTCCAGATTTTTATTTCCGCCGGTGTTCACATTGATGTTTCTGGTGACCTGGGCGTCATAGCCTTTGGCTTTTACGATGTCACTAAGGTCAATGCCGGTGACTTCCTTCATGGATTCAAATACCTGGGTCATAACGCCGGTAACATTGCCGGCCACATTGGAAACACCGTTTCCGCCACCCTGGCCGTCCATGATGATGATCTTTTCGATCTGGGAAAGAGGCTGTGCGATCTTGCCCGCCACATCCGGCAGCACGTCGATCAGCATCTCTGCCACAGCAGCGCCGGTATACTTCTGGTATGCCTCGGCCTTTTTCTCCATGGCCTCCGCTTCCGCGATACCTCTGGCGCGGATGGAATCGGCTTCCGCCTGGCCCTTTCTGCTGATGACTTCCGCCTCAGCCTGGCCTGTGCTGCGGATTGCCTCCGCCTCAGCGATCGCCTTCAGCTTCCTGGCTTCCGCTTCCGCCTGTGCAAATTTCTTCTGGGCCTCTGCCTGTGCCTCCGCCTCAGCGATCTTGCGGTATTTCTCCGCATCCGCCTGGGTCTGCTGTTTTTCCTTATCGGCTACCGCAGGCTCCAGCACTTCGGCGCGCAGGCTTTCTTTCTTGCGTTCAGCCTGTTTCTGCGCCAGCTCTATGTTCTTCTGCTCTTTGGCAATCTCGATCTGAACCTGAGCAGCCTCGATATCCTTCTGGCGCTCCTGCCTCAACAGCTCGGCGTCCATCTCCGCAGATACGATTTCTTTCTGAGTGATGTTTTTCTGTATCTCATAAGCGGCATCCGCCTTAGCCTTGGCTGCCTGCTGTTCCTGCATATAGGAAGCTTCTTTGACCAGCTTTAACTTGGCTGCCTCTGAAATCTCTGACTCCGCCTGCAGTCTGGCCTGCTCGCCGGCTCTTCTGGCTTTGGAAGTCTCGATCTGTGTCTCTCTGTCCGCCTCTGCCTTGGCGATCTCGGCATCCTTCTTCTTTTCCGCGATCTGCTTTACGCCGAGCGCCTGGATATATCCGTTGGAATCGTTGATATCCTTGATCGTGAACACCTTCACTTCAAGGCCCATCTCCATCAGCTCTGTCCCAACCACTTCCTGTACTCTGGCGGAAAATGTTTCTCTGTCCCTGTAGATCTCCTCTACGGTCATATTGGAAACGATCTCACGCAGCTTGCCTTCCAGCACGTTGGTAGCCGTGTTGCGGATCGCCGTTTCGATTTCCTTTTCATTGCGCCCTGTAAACTGCTCGATTGCATTGAATATGGAGCCCTGCTCATTTTTCACCTTGATTACGGCGGTGCCCACAACTCCGATGGGTACGCCCTGGGACGACATGCTCTCTTCCGTAATCACATCCAGCTGGATATTGCCCAGAGAGATATAATCGATCCGCTCAAATACGGGGATTACAATACCGCCCCCGCCGGTGATAATCCTCTTGTGCAGACCTGTTACAACCGCCGCCTTATCCTGCGGAACCTTTTTCCACATGGACAGGATCACCAGCAGTATGATCAGGATTCCCACAACGCAGGCGACAACGGTAACAGTGGTGCCACTCATCCAGTCAAACATTTGTATTCCCTCCGTTTAGCTTTATATTAAGTGATTTCTCACTCAAGCTCTGTTTTCTTGCGCTTCTTCATACTTCCTGGCCAAGTCCTTAATCTTGACGATCGCCACGTTTCTCTCAAACCGCACGATGGAAACAATCTCATCCTGGCGGATGGTTTCATGCGGATCTTCCGCCTTGGCCGGAAACGAGTTCGTGATTCCGTCAAAGGTGCTTACGCTGATGGAACCGAAAGAACCTGGCAGTATGGTATTCACAACTTTTGCGTCAAACAGCAGCAGCTGTTCCTTGGAATAGGTCGTATTCTCCACCTTCTTAAGCTTTTTAATAAATGTATGCACGATGACTGCCGCCACATAACCTGCGGCCACAGAAATCACATTCGTGAGCACCAGATTATCCCCGCGGTAGATCAGCCGGCCGCAGGTGCCAAACAGAAGCAGTCCCGCGCAGATGCTGTGAATGGACAACGGGAGCAGACCGATGGAGGTATCGCCTATATCCAGATCAAAATCTATGTGCAGACCGTCTAAGATACTGCTCACCGCATCCCCCGCACCGTCTAACGCATCGAACAGACCGTGGAAAATCAGCATGACCAGAGGGACTGTGATCCCAATCACCATGCATATTGTATAAACTTTTTCCATAAAACCACCTCTCTTTCAATCACATGAAGCAGTTGTTAGTCATATTCTAACACAAATCGGGCGTTTGGGGAAGGGAATTTCGCATTCGGAATTAAAAGTATTCCAGCTCGGGTTATTGTCCATGGCTTCCATAAACTTCCCGCGAATGACAGGGCAGAGTATGGTCCTCATAGGGACATGCTCTCGCTCCGTGAAGCGCGCAGCGGTTCTAATGCTGCAAACTACGCAGCAAAA
>OGGQ01001241.1_pt1 | contig 34033 bp, 31 predicted proteins | sample 1571191 | NCBI WGS metagenome assembly OGGQ01 (sample SAMEA2582061, study PRJEB24529) | metagenome | biome: Human gut stool | place: China | collected 2011
GCGCCCAGACTTCCATTTCGCCGAAGCGCTGGCCGCCGAACTGCGCCTTGCCGCCCAGCGGCTGCTGGGTGACCAGCGAGTATGGGCCGGTCGAACGGGCGTGAATCTTATCGTCTACCAGATGATGCAGCTTGAGGTAATGCATGTGTCCGATTGTAACCGGGCTGTCAAATTCCTCGCCGGTACGTCCGTCGCGCAGGCGGACTTTACCGTCTCTGGAGATCGGCACGCCCTTCCAGAGCTCTCTGTGCTCCAGGTGGCTTCCCAGATAATCCATCACTTCCGGAACCAGCTCTTTTTCATGCTTTTCTTTAAATTCCTCCCAGGACAGGTTCACATAATCGTTGGCCAGGTCCAGGGTATCCATAATATCAATTTCCTTCGCGCCGTCAAATACCGGGGTGGATACATTAAAGCCCAGGGCCCTTGCGGCCAGACTCAAATGGATCTCCAGCACCTGCCCGATATTCATACGGGAAGGAACGCCCAGAGGATTGAGCACGATGTCCAGAGGACGGCCGTTGGGTAAGAAGGGCATATCCTCGATCGGGAGCACGCGTGAAACAACACCCTTGTTGCCGTGGCGGCCTGCCATCTTATCGCCTACGGAGATCTTTCTCTTCTGCGCGATGTAGATGCGGACAGTCTGGTTAACGCCGGGTGAGAGCTCATCGCCGTTTTCCCTGGTAAATACCTTGGCATCCACCACGATGCCGTAAGCGCCGTGAGGAACCTTAAGGGATGTATCCCTTACTTCTCTGGCCTTCTCACCGAAAATCGCGCGTAAGAGACGCTCCTCTGCGGTCAGCTCTGTCTCTCCCTTGGGAGTTACTTTGCCCACCAGGATATCGCCGGCGCGCACCTCAGCTCCGATGCGGATAATTCCCCTCTCATCCAGATCCTTCAGCGCGTCTTCGCCTACGCCCGGCACATCGCGGGTGATCTCTTCCGGCCCCAGTTTGGTATCACGGGCTTCCGCCTCGTATTCCTCGATATGGACCGAAGTATATACATCGTCCTGCACCAGCCTCTCGCTGATCAGAACTGCGTCCTCATAGTTATATCCTTCCCAGGTCATAAATCCGATCAAAGGATTCTTGCCCAGAGCGATCTCTCCGTTATCGGTAGAAGGGCCGTCGGCAATGACATCGCCGGCCTTCACCTTATCGCCCTTATAGACGATGGGCTTCTGGTTGTAACAGTTGCTCTGGTTGCTTCTCTTGAATTTGATCAGATGATACACATCCCTGCTGCCGTCATCATTTTTAATGATGATCTCATTGGATGCGGAGCGCTCGATCACGCCGTCCTTCTTCGCGATCACGCAGACGCCCGAGTCAACGGCGGCCTTCTCTTCCATACCGGTGCCCACAACCGGAGCCTCGGTGAGCAAAAGCGGCACTGCCTGACGCTGCATGTTGGAACCCATCAGCGCACGGTTGGCATCATCGTTCTGTAAAAACGGAATCATGGATGTCGCCACGGAAAATACCATCTTCGGCGATACGTCCATCAGATCCACGCTCTTCTTTTCAAATTCGGATGTTTCCTCGCGGAAACGTCCGGATACATTGTTATGCACGAAATGGCCGTCGTCATCCAGGGGCTCATTCGCCTGCGCCACGATATAGTTATCCTCTTCGTCCGCAGTCAGATAAACCACCTGATCGGTTACGACCGGATTCTTCGGATCCGTCTTGTCCACAACACGGTAAGGCGCCTCCACAAAGCCGTATTCGTTCACCCTCGCATAGGTTGCCAGAGAGTTGATCAGACCGATGTTAGGACCTTCCGGAGTCTCAATCGGGCACATACGTCCGTAATGGGAGTAGTGAACATCGCGGACCTCGAATCCCGCACGGTCTCTGGACAGACCGCCGGGGCCCAATGCGGACAGACGTCTCTTGTGGGTCAGCTCCGCTAACGGGTTGTTCTGATCCATGAACTGTGACAGCTGGGAGCTTCCGAAGAACTCTTTCACCGCCGCGGTCACCGGTTTGATATTGATCAGGGACTGAGGGGAAACCCCTTCAATGTCCTGAGTGGTCATTCTCTCCCGTACCACACGCTCCATTCTGGAAAGTCCGATGCGGTACTGGTTCTGCAGAAGCTCGCCTACGGCGCGGATCCGGCGGTTGCCCAGATGATCGATGTCATCGCTGTTGCCGATGCCGTACTCCAGATGCATATTATAATTGATGGAAGCGAATATATCTTCCTTAGTAATGTGCTTGGGAATCAGGCTGTGTACATTTTTGCGCACGGCCTCCTTCAGTTCTTCTCCGGAATAGTTATTTAACAGTTCCATCAGAACCGGATAATACACATTTTCCGTCACGCCGGCAGATCTGGGATCAAAATCCACATACGCGGACATATCCACCATCAGGTTGCTTAAAACCTTGCAGTTTCTAGTCTCGGTCTGGATCATGACATAAGAAACGCCGCTGTTCTGGATATCCGTTGACAGCGCTTTGTTCACGGTCGTGCCCGCGGACGCGATAATTTCACCGGTGGAAAGATCCACAACATCTTCCGCCAGCACATGGCCTGATATCCTGTTTTTGAAATGCAGCTTTTTATTGAATTTATATCTGCCCACTTTAGCCAGATCGTATCTTCTTACATCGAAGAACATGCTCTCTAACAGGCTCTTAGCTGTATCCACATAGAGCGGCTCTCCGGGACGTATCTTCTTATAGAGCTCTAAAAGGCCTTCCTCGTAGTTGGTGGAAACATCCTTCTGGAAGCTGGCCTGGATCTTAGGCTCATCGCCGAACAGATCCACGATCTCCTGATTGGTGCCAAGCCCCAGCGCACGCAGAAGCACGGTCACCGGCACTTTTCTGGTTCTGTCCACACGCACGTAGAAGACGTCGTTGGAATCCGTCTCGTATTCCAGCCAGGCCCCGCGGTTGGGAATCACCGTACAGGAGTAGAGTTCCTTTCCTAATTTATCATGAGCTACGCCATAATAGATGCCGGGGGAACGTACTAACTGGCTGACAATGACACGCTCTGCACCATTGATCACAAAGGAACCGGTATCCGTCATCAGCGGCAGATCTCCCATAAAGATCTCATGCTCATTGATTTCGTCCGTTTCCTGATTGATCAGTCTGACCTTTACCTTCAAAGGTGCGGCGTAGGTTGCGTCTCTTTCCTTGCATTCTTCAATTGTATATTTCACATCATCTTTGCACAATGTAAAATTCACAAACTCTAAACTCAAGTGTCCGCTGAAGTCCGATATCGGAGAGATATCATCAAAAACTTCCTTCAGTCCCTCATTCAGAAACCACTGATAGGAATCTTTTTGAATCTCAATAAGGTTGGGCATCTCAAGAACTTCTTTTTGTTTCGAGTAGCTCATTCTTACGCTCTTACCGGAGGTAACCGGGCGTATTCTGCAATTCTCCATTGACGTTTCACCCCTATTTTCTTATAATAAGTGATATTTATGAATGCCAAAAGGCATATGCCACCACAATAGTGCATCTTACATAGTAGCATACCTGTGTCAAGCTGTCAACCATAAAATGGGTTTCTGGGTTTCCGCTGGTGTAACAGTTCAAACATCCGATGTGAAAAATAGCACAAAAACAGTCTTATGAGCAAGCTCAACGCCTGCTTTTGCACTATTTTTCTCGCCGTCTGAACTGTTACATAGTATTCCCATTTTACTTGCAACTTAAAAGAAGTGATGATATAATATCTTAAGCTTGTACAGCGTGAAATTAAAACAGGAGGAATCGCGAAATGCCACTATGGGCTATTATATTATTAAGTGTCTTAGGTGTTCTTGTAGTTCTTTTCATTGCGCTCATAATTTTCGGCCGGCACTTGCAGAAACGGCAGGATGAACAGAATGAGCTGATGGAGACCATGAAGCAGACGGTCTCAATGCTGATCATCGATAAAAAGCGGCTGAAATTATCAGAAGCCGGATTTCCCAAACAGGTCTACGATCAGATGCCGAAGTATACGCGCCGCATGAAGATGCCGATTGTAAAGGCTAAGGTTGGACCCAAAGTAATGACACTGATGTGCGATCAGAAGGTGTTTGACATGCTGCCGGTGAAGACGGAGGTCAAAGCTGTGGTGAGCGGGATTTACATAACAGAGGTCAGAGGTGTGCGTGGAAATACCATTGTCGCTCCTAAGAAGAAAAAACTGCTCGACCGGTTTAAAAAGACAAAAAAAGATGTAAAAGAAAAGAAGTAGCAGCTGCTACTTCTTTTCTTTTACACAGATTTCGATGCTGCTGCATGAAAGCGGCTCGCCATCCATCTCCAGAAGATAGTGGATATTCACTTGTAAGCTGTGTTCCTCCTGCACAACATCGATTTCTTCCGTATCAATTTCCAATACCAGATTCCCCATGGGTGTATTATAATAGGTAATGTTCTTTTTCCCGCGCTCAAATTCCATCTGGTATTCCACCGGTCCTTTGCGCGTGAGTACAGCCTTCTCCGGCAGCAGTTTGAGCATGGTCTTTACCGGGGGCATCGACTCCTCCAAAATTTCTTCAAAAATAAGGTATTTTTTCTCTCCTCTGACGTAAAATTCACCGTCAGTCATCACTTCCATGTCCTGTGTTTCATCGCCGTTTGACTGGCGGCTTTTCAGGACAACGGTCACCGATTTATCCATGGCTGTGTTCCTCCAGATTCTCTCAATGTAAACATCCGCAAACCCTTCAGACAGATTTCGTGAGAGTCCGCTTTTAGTTTCGGAAATATTAATATTCTTCTATATTAATCTGTTTGGTTGTTTTGATATCATAGGGCAATATGGAGTTTGCGAATTCATTGAACTTTTCGGCCGCATCACTGACATAGAATTCATGCTCCGGCGCGCTGCCCGCGCCGCGCGGCTCGCATGCCAGATTCTTTGCGGCGAGCAGCCGCTTAAGTTCTATGGCAGTCTCATAGGCCGGATTTACCAGCGTCACGTTGCTTCCCATAATTTTACCGATCATGGAGCGGATCAGCGGATAATGGGTGCAGCCTAAGATCAGCGTATCTATGGTCTTATACTCCAGATCTTTCATATAACGCCTGGCGATCTCCTCAGTCACGAAATCATGGAGCCAGCCTTCTTCCACCAAAGGGACGAACAGAGGGCACGCCTTGCCGAACACCTGTATCCGGGGATCCAGACTCTGAAGGCACTGCGTATACACGCCGCTTTCCACAGTCCCGGTAGTGCCGATCACGCCCACCCGTTTATTTTTTGTGGCTTTGGCTGCCACCCTGGCGCCGGGCTTGATCACACCCAGAATCGGAAGGTCCGTCTCCTGTTCCAGCTCTGACAGGGCATAGGCGCTGGCTGTGTTGCAAGCGATCACAATGGCCTTCACTTTCTGTGTATTTAAAAAGGCAATGATCTGCCTGGAATAGCGGATAATTGTGGAACGTGACTTGCTGCCATACGGAACCCGGGCAGTATCCCCGAAATATACAATCTTCTCATCCGGCATCTGCCGCATGATCTCACGGGCCACGGTCAGACCGCCAACCCCGGAATCAAAGACTCCGATCGGTGCATTGATATCCATTACACTCTATTCTCCTTAACTCGATTTTCCATAATATACCTGCGGTAAATCCTGCGGGAGGAATTCTTTTTTATTCTACCCTGTAATGAGCCGGAATGCAAGGTTGAATTCCTCCTTGCATTCCTATCCCCGCCGCTTTATAATATCTTAAGTGAATCTATGAAAGGAAATATGTGGTTTCATTGCCACAGGCTGTATACTTATGAACCAGGATAGCAATCTGATCTATCAAAAGGAAAGCGTACTTAAGATCGATCCTGCTGCCATCGCTCACAATTATAGTGTGATCCGCTCCATAACCAAGGGTAAAATTATTGCTGTAGTGAAGGAAAACGGATATGGCATGGGATTATATAATGAATACTCCATACTGAAAGACCTGCATCCGTCCCTGTATGCCGTAACCAACGCTAAAGAGGCGCTCGCCCTGCGAAGCTTCGGCTGTGAGGAAGATATCCTGCTTATGTCCCCGGTGCTGGATGGCGGCGAGTGCCTGGCCCTGCTTAATAAGGATATCCTGTTCATGCTGGGAAGCGAGGAAGAGGCCGCGCTGCTTGGCGCTGCCGCCAGAGAAACCGGCAAAACACCCCGGGTGCATTTAAAAATCGATACCGGTATGGGCCGATACGGTTTTTTTTATAACCGGCTGCCGGACCTGAAATCTCTCACGGAATGGGTAAAGGTGGAGGGATGCTATACACACCTTGCAGGCAAACCGAAAAATTATGAAAAGAATGCCAGGCTTCAGGCAGACCGTTTCCGCCAGGCTCTGGATACCATACGTTCCTGCGGCATTGACCCCGGTCTTTGTCATATCAGCAATTCCCAGGCGGTCATGACCCTGGGCGATCTGGGGTTTGACGCGGTGCGCGTCGGATCGGCCTTAATCGGCAAGGCGGCTTCCGGCGGCCAAAAACTGAAAACCGCCCTCTGGATGGAAGCCAGGATTTACCAGAAGTTCCATAGAAAAAAGGGAGACACTATTGGATATCAGAGCACAGCCCGCTTAAAAAGGGACTCCACCCTGGGGCTGATCCGCGTGGGACACAGCGACGGCGTTTTTCTGGCCTATGGGGATACTCCTGAGAAATTTATTCATGGCTGTCTTCATCTGGCGGCCACGGTTCTGCTTAAAAAGCGTTACCAAAAATGCGTGTATCTGTCCGGCAGGCCGGTTCCCCTGATCGGGCGCCTCGGCATTGCCCATATGGTCATTGATCTGACCGATGTACCGGCTTTAGTGGGGGATGTGGTGAAGATCCCAGTCAACCCGCTTTTAATCCATCCATTCACCCCCAAAGAATTTGTAAAGGAGTAAACTCATGTACGAAATAATTGAACCCGGCAGCCATCAGGAATTTGAAGCGTTTATCGAACAGCATCCCAAAGGACATTTTCTTCAAACGCGGGCCTGGGGCAGGCAGAAGCCTTTCTGGCAGTGGCGCGGCATACTGGTCAGAGACAGCGAAGGCAGCATCCGCGGTGCCATGTCCGTCCTGATCCGCAAGATTCCCATGACTCCCTATACCCTAATGTATGCGGCCAGAGGCCCGGTCTGTGATATCAATGACAAAGAAACTCTGAAGGGTCTGTTAGACGGAGCAAAGGCATTAGCGAAAACCTTCCGTTCGTATGTGCTGAAGCTGGACCCGGATGTGACGTTTGAAGAAACCGAATTTATGAAACATATGGAGGAACTGGGCTTTGTTCTGGCTCCAAAGGCTCCGAATTTTGAAAACATACAGCCCCAGTACGTCATGCGCCTGCCCATCGGAGGGAAAACCGAAGAGGAGGTCATGGCAATGTTTAAGCCAAAAACCCGCTACAACATCCGCGTGGCCATAAAAAAAGGCGTGGAGGTAAGGGTATGCGGCAGGGAAGCTGTCCATGCTTTTTACGAAATCATGGTGGAAACAGGTTCCAGAGACGATTTCATGATCCGTCCGGAGCAGTATTTCGCAGATATGCTGGAAAATCTTGGAGAGCATGTCCGCCTCTATATGGCTTATTCCGAAGGGGAAGCCATCGCAGGAACCATCGCCGTACATTTTGGGGACAAGGTATGGTATCTGTACGGTGCTTCCTCCAACTCTCACCGCAATTTGATGCCGAACTATCTGCTTCAGTGGGAGATGATCCGTTGGGCTGTGGAAACGGGCTGCCGTCTGTACGACTTCAGGGGCATCTCTGGAGATTTAAGCGAAGAGAACCACCTTTATGGGCTGTACCGGTTTAAAAGCGGGTTCAATGCGGAATTTACCGAATTTGTCGGCGAATACCGGTATATTTTCCGGCCGATTGCTTATAAGATCATCGAGCACGGAATGCCGATGGCAAAAAAAGCTGTGAAAAAGCTGCGCAAATAGACGTTAAAAAGAATCCCCGGATGGGATTCTTTTTATTTGCCCCAAGGGCGGTATAGATTCCTGCAGGCTGTCCATACTCTAACTATCCTGTTTCATATGTACATAATGTGCCGCGGGCTGCGGCGAAGGATCAATATTAGAATATGAGGTGACAGATAGAATGGATAAATCAAACCGTAATTTATTGGCTGCGCTGCTTTTGTTATTGGCGGTCTGCTCCGGTCTGGCGCTCTGCGGGACGGCCAGAGCACAGGGAAGCAGCGTTTATGACCGGATACTGCGGCTGCATGTGATCGCTAACAGTGACAGCGAAGAGGATCAGGCGCTCAAGCTGCTGGTTAAGTCCGCCGTAGTGGATTATATCTCCCCCCTCTCTTTCGGGCTCTCTGACAGGGAGGAAGCTAAGGAGGTGCTCTCCGGCCATCTCGAAGAAATCCGCATTCTCTCCGAGAAGGTGCTTAGGGACAATGGATGCAGCGAGCCTGTTGCCGTCTCCATATCCAACTGCTATTTCCCGGTTAAAACCTACGGTGACCTGACATTTCCTTCCGGCCGGTATGACGCGCTGCGCATACAGATCGGAAATGCGCAGGGAAAAAACTGGTGGTGCGTGCTCTATCCACCGCTCTGCTTTACGGATCTCACCAGGGGCGTTGTGCCCGCAGATTCCAAAGAACAGCTGAAGGATGTTCTGACGGATGAGGAATACCGCTCCCTGCAGTCAGGACAGCCGCAGATCCGCTTCAAGCTGCTTGACTGGATCATGGGCAAATAGCGCGCGGAAAAAGGCCGCACCATCACATCTAATTTGCGATGGCGCGGCCCGTTTCTTATCCGCTTATCTTTTCGCTGTGCTTTCCTGTTCGGCCACAATCTCCTCCAGGACTCCGATCAAATCATGAATTGTATGCAGCTGGACGTCTTTCTCCAGAATGGCATTTTTCAGATTGATGGACAGGGACTCAAATTTTTCCCGAATGCTTGGATCTACATAGGATGCCATATCTATCACCTCGGAATATAGCATTTCCCGTTTTTACCAGAATATGCATTCATTTTTTCTGGGCATCCAGCATATCCTTCAGCGCTTCATCGCTGACCTCGATCCATGTATCTTCCTCTTCTGCATTTAAACCCAGATATTCACGCAGCGTACAGGTCAGATCGCTGAAATTCCACTTGCTGATATAGCTGTCGATTTCTTCAAACTCAATCTCTCCCGCCAGATAACGCTCTTTAAAGGTCATATCCTCATTCCTCTTCTTTTACTGTGTTTTTGAGTATGCTTTTCACCACACTGATCTCCTGGTTATCGATATGGCGGCAGATTGTTTCCTTGGCGAGTTTCGGATCTCTGGCTTTCAACGCCCGGACAATTTCCCTGTGTTCCCGAATAATCAGCTGTCTGCGTTCTTTGTCCTTCACATGCTCCACCCGGTAGCGGTACATCTGCTCCCGCAGCTGGCTGATCAAAAGGATCAGCTTATCGTTATCCGTCGCCAGATAGATGATATCATGAAACTCCTCGTCCGCTTTTGCCAGCGCCGTAACATCGCGTTCTTCCGCAACGGCGCGTTCAAAGCTTAGAGCTGCCGTTTCCAGGGCAGCAAAGCCTTCCTCTGTCATGCGCTCACAGGCCAGAGCCACACACAGCTCCTCCATGCCTCTGCGCACCTCCAGCACATCCTTCATGCTCTTTTCTGTAATGCCCGCCACAGCAGCGCCTTTGCGCGGCACCATCGTGACCAGGCCCTCCAGCTCCAGCATGCGGATCGCCTCACGCACCGGAGTCCTGCTCACGCCCAGCTTATTGGCAAGCTGTATCTCCATCAGCCGTTCACCCGGTTTGAGCTTTCCGCGAAGGATCGCTTCCCTAAGCGTATGGAAAACCACATCGCGCAGCGGGAGAAATTCATTGGCTTCTAATTTCAGCGTATCGTCCATATATTCCTCATTTTTCACAGTATTCATACAGAAACCCGTCCCGATAGTACAGTTTCTGCATATTTTCCGACAGTATGCATCTTCAGACGCCCGGCTGGAAAAAGCCGGTCAGATAGACCTGTTTTGCCAGCCTTGAGTTCAACATGCTGTTATAGGCTCTTCTCGCCGATCTCTGATCGCTAAAAAGCCCGAAAACAGTGGGTCCGCTGCCGCTCATAAGCGCTCCGTCCGCTCCGCAGCCAAGCATATGCTGCCTGATCCTGTTTATCACCGGATAATTGGGAATCGTAACTGTTTCCAGCACGTTTTCCATTCTGGATGTCATGCCCCGGTAATCTCCGTTTTTCATAGCCTGGATCATGCCGTCCACATCCGGATGGGAAGCCAGGGAATCCGCATGCAGGTTCTCATAAACAAATTTCGTGGAAACACTGACGGACGGCTTCGCAATCAACACAAATGCCTGGGGGGGGGCCGGCAGCGGCGTCAGCTTTTCCCCGATTCCTTCCGCCAGCGCTGTCCCACGCATCAGACAGTACGGAACATCCGCCCCCAGCATAAGCCCACGCCGCATCAGCTCTTCTTTTGAAAGGGACAGACCGAACATGCGGTTCACGCCGTACAGCACGGCGGCAGCATCGCTGCTTCCTCCTGCCATGCCAGCGGCAACCGGTATATATTTGCGAAGGTCTATCTGCAGACCGTCTTTTATACCCGCTTCGTCCATCAGCAGTTTGGCGGCTTTATATACCAGATTGTTCTCATTTGTGGGCAGATACGGAAGATTGGTCCGGATGCGGATGCCCGGCACCAGCGCCCGCCGGATCCAGATGCGGTCATATACTTTGACGGTCTGCATGATCATGCGGACTTCATGATAGCCGTCCTCCCGCTTCCTGACTACATCCAGCGCCAGATTGATCTTTCCATATGCACGTAGCCGTAAGCTGTTCATCAGATTCCTCCATGTGTTGGCGATAGGGGCGTTTCCCATAACTCCGCAGTGCGCGGCTCGATTCCGCTGCGCTTCATCTCGCGCTCGGGCTTCGCCCTATACGTAAGTACACAAACGAATTTGCTTATGTGCGAGCACAACGCAAATTCGTTTGTGTACTTACGTGCACTGCTCATGCCTGCAACCATTATAATCAACTTTTTCCCTCTTTGCAAGTATCAGCGTTACCATGCGCGGGAGGGTTAAGCAGAAGCGAACAGTAACGGCTCACCCTTTGTAGGCCAGGAAGGTGTCGATGCGGGCGGAGATGAGGCTTAGACTCTTTTTCCAGAAGTCCTCTTTGGTCAGATCAATGCCTGCCATGGCGGCTACGTCTTCTACCGAGCTTACGGTCGTGGCTTTCAGCAGGGCTTTGTATTTGTCCACAAAGGACGGCCCTTCCTCCAGATACTGTGCATACAGGCCGCCGGCAAATAATCCTCCGAAGGCATACGGGAAGTTATAAAAACTTAAACCGCTGTCGTAGTAATGTCCTTTGCACACCCACATATAAGGATGCAGCACGCTGTGGTCCAGGCCGTCGCCATACGCTTCCTTCTGCGCGTCAAGCATCAGCTCCTTCAGCTCATCTGCAAACATAAAGCTGTTTTTCCTCTTCTCAAAAACCGCTGTCTCAAACAGATATCTGGAATAAATGTCGCATATGATCTGTGTCGTGTCCTGCAGCTGGCTTTCCAGCAGGATCATTTTTTCCTTGCCCTCTGCCTCATCGATGGCGGCATTCATGACCACGTTTTCATTAAAGGTGGATGCAGTTTCCGCAACCGGCATGGAATAATCTGTGTTCAGAGGGCGGTGATTCTCGATCTGCTTGCCGTGGAACGCATGTCCCAGTTCATGTGCCAGCGTCACCACATCCCCTAAAGCGCCGTCGAAATTGGTGAGGATCCTGCTCTGCTTCTGATTTGGCATATTGCAGCAAAACGCTCCGCCAACCTTGCCCTTCCTGGGATAAAAATCAATCCATTTCTCCTCAAAGGCCTGATTGATCATGTCCGATAGTTCCTGTGAAAACGGCGCAAAATGGCTGATCAGATACTCTCTGGCTTCCTTTGCTGTAAACTTGCGTCCAAGATCGCCCATGGGTGCGAACAGTTCATACCACGGCAGTCCGTTTTCATAGCCTAAAAGCTCGGCTTTTTTCCTAAGATATGCATGGAACTTAGGCAGATACTCCTTCATGGCGGACAGCATGGCATCCAGCGTTTCCCGCTTCATCTTAGCCTGTTTCAGCGTCATATCCAGGGGGGAATCATAGCCTCTAAGCTCCGCCACCGTGTTCACCTGGCATTTTATGCTGTTTAAGGAAAAGCAGACGGCGTCCTTAATCTTCTCATAGGCTAAAAGCTCTGCCTCATATGCCTCCCTGCGCACCTTGACATCCGGGCTGTAGGCCAGGTTGCGCACTTCCGACAGCGTGATCTTCTCACCGTTTAAGTCCACTTCCACCGAAGAGGTGAGATAGCTCTGCAGGTTGCTCCAGGCCATCCCTCCGGATATATCGAGCTTAGCAATCACGTCCTCCACATCATCCCCAAGCAGATACCTGGATTCCTTTTTAGTCTCCAGAAGCAGATACTCATACTCCTTTAAAAAGCCGTCCTGTTCAATCAGTTCCTCCAGATTATCCACAGACGCGATAAATTTCTTGCACGCCGCCTCCTCTTTCGAGGTGCTGCTGGCCAGCATCTGCAGCTGATCCATATAGTTGGCGGCCGGTACATCCGCCGTATTTGCAGACTGTCTCAATGAAGTATAAATAATCAGATCCGCCAGAACGCGCATCATGTTTTCCTCTGTCTGAAGCAGCTCACGGATAGCAGCAGCAGTCTCTTTCCCGGCAAGTCCGGCAGCAGTCTGCTGAAATTCAGCTACCAGCTCACGGGCTTTTTTTAAATCACTCTGATATTTTTCGTCTTCAAAGCTTTCATAAAGAACATCCAATGACCATTCACCATTCATAGTCTGATTTCCTCCTGTTTTTGGTATTATCAGTGTAGCACATTTCTCACGTTTTGAATACCGGACATTTGCCCTCTATGGATTTTCTGCCAAAAGTATGTTACACTATCGGCATAAAACATAGAAAGGATCTCTGACATGGAATCCAACGACAATCTGGATAAAAAGCTGATGAAGTTCTGCAAATATCTGATTATCTCCGCAATCGTCACCTATCTCGCCTTTAAGCTGCTGGATAACCTGCCCTTTTTCCTCGGGAGGCTTACATCGATATTCGGAACTCTGATCAACCTGATAAAACCTCTGATCATGGGACTCATCACCGCATATCTCCTGCATTTCACCGTATATGGGATGGAACATTTTCTGGAATCGCACCGCATCTTCAAAAAGCAGGGAACGCGCAGAAATGTGGGAATCATCGTGTCCTATTTCGGTATATTTGCTCTGATCATCGGTTTCGTATGGGGCATCTATCTGATGATCGGCGGACAGATTTCCCGCAACACCACCATCGCCAATGTGGTGGCATACATCATCGATTACCTCAATAACAGCGAACTCTCACCTGAGGCCATACAAAAGAGCCTGGAAAGCCTGGGTCTTACCGCCGGTGGAACCCTGATGGACCAGATCACCTCTCTTCTCGCCAGCCTTCAGACCTATATCGGCAACGCGCTGCAGGGCATGTTCAGCTCACTGGCCGGCATCGCCGGCAATCTGATCGCTTTATTCGCCGCCTTTTTCTTAAGCATCTATCTGCTGAAAGATAAGGAATACTTTATGGGGCTCTGGAATAAGCTATTCTACATAATCTTCAGGAACGGCAGGACGGGCCAGAGCATCCGGCATATCATGAGCATTGCCAACACAACTTTTTCCAACTATATCGTAGGTCAGCTGCTGGAAGCCTGTGTGGTGGCAGTCATGGCTACCATCGCCCTGTTCATCATCGGCATAGACAGCGCAGTCATGATCGGCATTATCGCCGGCATCACCAACCTGATCCCATACATCGGGCCGTGGATCGGCACCGCGCTGGCCGCTGTCATGGCGCTGCTGTCGGGAGAGCCGATTAAGGTGATCTGGGTGGTGATCGGCATGCAGATCGTCCAGCAGATAGACAATAACCTGATGGCACCCCGGGTGGTGGGAAGCAAGGTAGGCCTTCATGCCGTGTTCACCATGCTGGCAATTCTGATCGGAGGGAGCACCAGCGGCCTTGCCGGCATGCTGATTGCCGTACCGGTGGCTGCAACGCTTAAGATCGTTATCGCGGAATGGTATGACCGACACTTCGCAGGGGTGGATGTCACTCCTCCCGATACTCCCGCAAAATCATCGGATAAAAATTCCAAAGATCCTTCTTAACGCAATTGTCTAAACTGCCTTCACCACCAACCGAACCTGCTTCTGACAATAAAAGGGTGAGGGACATACAAACATGTCCTTCACCCTCAATCGTTAACAGGTATCATTTCCAACAGATCCGGTTTTACTCCTCGCTGTCGTCCGCTGTCCCTTCCTCTGTTTCAGAATCCTGTGCGTCCGACGGCTCCTCTTCTGCAGTTTCATCTACCGCATCTCCGGCGTTCTCACCATCCTCGCCCTCCTTAGCCTTAATCTCATCTGTCAGACGGTCGATGGCTCTCTGCATCTCAGCCGCTTCATCCAGATGTTCAAGTTCTGTTTCCGGCATATATTTCTTAAAAATATGGTTAAAGCAGTATGAGGTCAAAAACGCTGTCAGCCCAACCGACACGATCATCAGCGGCGGGAAAAAGATGGAAGCGATCAGCACCGCCACCGCAATGATCAGATTTAATATGGTCCAGCCCAGATGTCTGATGGACATGAACAGTGCATTGATAAACATCTTTTTCGTAGAGTTATAAAATCTGGCAGTGACCGGGAATATGTAACTCACCATAAAGATCCCCATGAGGATAACAGCCAGGAAGATCGTTGAGAACACTTTGCCTACGGTACTGTCCATGCTCCAGAAAAACCGGATATCCACATACAGAACAAGTCCTACCACAACTATAATCAGCCATATAATCGTAGATTGCTTGAAATTCAGCTTAAAGGACTTAAAGAATCCTCTGACTGTATAGCCCTCGTCATCCGATGCCAGCTTCAACGTCACATAGTACATAGCGGTCGTTGCCGCACCTATGGTAAAAATCGGCAGACTGCAGATTGTCCACAGCACGCTTAATATAAATACGTCCGCCAGTTTTCCGATAAATCTCCATACCGGATTGTCCAAATTAAAAAAACCGCTCATTTCTTATCTCCTGTCTTTCTAAGCTTCTCTATTACAGACCGCCGGGCCGCACGTTCATATTCCGCACATTTTCCCACCGCTGTTTGCATTACTATACATTATATCGAAACACCTTCTAAAAATCAAATTGTTTGTCCCTTATTTATAGTTTTTTAATGAAATGCCTCCCCCATTTTTTTTATTTTATGTTATAATGTCGGCAGACATTATAACTGTGCTGATTTTTTGTCTGCATCGCAGACATTTTTCCATGAAAAATCATGCACATCCCCCGGAGGGGCATGTCAGCTTTCTGACATGCTATAATGTCGGCAGACATTATAACTGTGCTGATTTTTTTGTCTGCATCGCAGACATCTTCCGGGTGGCCTGTTATAAAAACCGAAAGCGAAAGGATGTACAAAATGGATGACGAAAAGAGCCTGAAAAAAGCCTTAAAGGAAGAGAAGGGCAAACTGAAAGACATGTCCTTTAAGGACAAGCTCTGGTATATCGGAGAATACTATAAATTTCATATCATTTTTGTGATTGTGGCTGTGATCATAATAGTTAGCGTCATAACCACCGTGCGGGAAAATTCGAAGGATGAAATACTGAATGTTGTAATCCTCAACGAAAACGTCACCCTGGATACGGATGCCCTAAAGGAGGACTTCGGACAGTTTATCGGTTTTGACTCCAACAGCCAGCGCATGTTTTTTGATTCCAGCATGTACCTCAATCCGGACGGTTCTATCACGGATGAATCCGCCATGGCCTATCAGGCCAAGCTCGTAGCCATGGTGGCTGCGAAACAGCTGGATGTCATGATCGCACCGGAATCGTTAATCAACATGTATTCGCGGGATATGGGCTTCATGGATCTGGAAGAGGCCCTGCCTGATGAACTGTTTCAGAAGCTGACAGACGAGGACCGGATCATCACTGCCAAGGATGCGGATGGGAATACATACGCCGCCGCCATCGACATCGGAGGGACGAGGATTACCGAAACTGCCGGTTTTTCCAACGAACATCCCTATTTTTCTATATTGATCAATTCCGGCAATCTGGAGACAGTGCTGCAGTTTCTCACCTATGCGTTTGAATCATGATCAGGTTGAGATAACAATAGTAGGGTCTCTTTCATTGAAACAGACGATGCAGAACATTTGCCCGTTTACAAATCTAAATTTACCATCTGTGGCACAAGGAAAATCCGCTTGATCTGTTAGATCAAGCGGATTTTTTCGTCACCATCATTGATTATACACTCCATTTTATAACGCCTCGTCACAGTGCCGTCGGTCATTGTCTGTGTCAGCTTTTCTGTTACTTTGAAGCCGCATTTCTGATAACACCTTAGTGCGCTTTCATTTTCCTGATTGGTAAAAAGGATCGCGCGGGCAAAATTTTTCTCCTTCATAACGTCCAGGAGCCGAGATAATGCATGCGTTCCAATCCCCCTATGTTGGTATTCCGGCAAAATAGCAGCCATCTTCAGGTATACGGTCTGGTCAGGCGCAGACAATCCATTAAATGCAAGCCAGCCGATCTGCCTGTCACCGCTCCAAACGATAAAATCCAGTTCATCGTCATCAGTCTCCCAGCAGGCCACCGCATCCGTCCAATTGTCTCTGCTCGTTGGGAGCTCGTTTAAGGCACTCATTATTTGTGGAGTGTTCATCAGTTGATATAAAAAATTGGAATCGCCGGGCTCCACCCGTTTTACCGTTATGCTGTCCATAAACCTCCGATATCAGCTGCAGCCCTCTTACAAAAGAACCTTAAAATTGAGATCCCGTCTTTTCCGGCTCACCGTACTCCTCGCCGAAGGTATCTACCGTTACCTTTTTCATCTTCTGCTGCTGCATCGGGCGGTCGGACCAGTCCGTTCTGGTTTCTGCAATCTTATTCACCACATCCATACCCTCTGTTACCTGTCCGAACGCCGCATAGAGGCCGTCCAGGTGGGGAGAAGTCTCATGCATGATAAAGAACTGAGATCCTGCGCTGTCCGGATGCTGTGCCCTGGCCATGGAAAGGACACCGGGGGTATGCTTTAAATCATTCTGGAATCCGTTCTGTGAGAACTCTCCTTTGATACTGTAGCCGGGGCCGCCGGTTCCTCTGCCCTCCGGACATCCGCCCTGAATCATAAATCCCTTGATCACTCGGTGGAAAATCAGTCCGTCATAGAAATTCTTCTGAATCAGGCTTATAAAATTAGCCACCGTGTTGGGCGCGGTCTGCGGATACAGCTCCGCCTTGATCACATCCCCATTTTCCATTTCAATTGTAACAATTGGATTCTGTGCCATTATAAAGATCTCCTTTAATCATTTTTCTGTATTTTGTCAGAAGCTTCTTCCTCCGCCGCCATGCGAGCTGCCGCTGCTGCTGGTATGCGTTGAGGAATGTCCACCGCCGCCTCCCCCTCCGCTGCCGCTGTTTGTTTCGATTCTGCGCTTGGTAACTGTTGTATGGACGAACCGGTCAGTTCTGGCATTGACTTTGGCAGGCCCCTTCTGGTAGGCATTTACACCGCCGGTATGTCCGGTCCTGCAGGATAAGAGCATGCACAGCACTGTGACACCCGCAGCCGCTGCCGCGATCAGAAAGCTTCTTAAAAGGGCGGCAGGCCGGGTAATCCGCTGCCAGTAGCTGCCCCGTCGGGAACTGTCTTCGGTGATGTACATTCCCTTCTCCTCATTATAATAGCCTTCTATATTATTGGCAACCCATGAATTAACAGCGCGCTCTTGTGCCGCCTCAAAAAAGGCCTGAGTGCTCTTATAAGGATCACCCGGGAAATATTTCATAACCTCGTCAAGAATTTCTTCCACCTCATCGTCCGTGATCAGTTTCTGCGCGTCACCGGCCGTATCGAGATAAACCATACGGTTATCCATATCATACAGCAGCAGGATGCCCGACCCCCGGTTTCCCTCATACCCAAAATTGCGGCTGTCGTAAAAGTCATTGGCATAGGTCTCGGACGATTTTCCCCCTGCATCATCAATGGTAAGTACGATCACATCCAGCTCTAACTGATCCGCCAGCTCTACACAGTCCTCCTGCAGAGAGGTCTTCTCGTCTTCTGTAAACAGCCCCGCGTAGTCATATACCTTATCTTCATTTCTCCTGAATCCGCAGACCATTATAACAGCCGACACAAGAAGAAGCAGCATGCTTATTTTACGTTTCATCACAGCAGACCTCCTATCAGTGAAGCGGCGACAAATACTACCGCCAGAATTGTGCCAAACCATGCGGCAGCTTTACCGCCGCTGACCGGAAGCTTTCCGATGATCTTGCCGGTCTGCCCATTCAGCGTAAACTGATAGTTCCTGCCCTTGTAACGGTAGTTTAACATCCACACAGGCAGCAGCACGTATTCCTCTCCCTTTTCCTTGATTCCGATCCAACGGTCCACCACATTAACAGTGGAATATCCTGCAATCGTGCCCCTGGCTTCCGAGAACGCATAATTTCTGGCCCTGGATCTGGCGCGTTCCTGAAGCTGCTCTGCCGTATAGCTGTATTTCTCTGAAAGATATCCGGACAGGTACGGCATCTCAAACTCCTTCAGTTCCTGATACTGATAGGGTTCCAGGGAATCCATCAGCCCGTCTTCCATCTTTTCCGATGCATCAGCCGGAATCTTTTCATATTGGCAGCTCACATCCCTGTAAACCTCATAATGATCCGTATAGGTATATTCCATATCCCCTTTCCGGCTCACCCGTACTCTGGTGCAGTGCGCAGTCATCCGAACATCCGTATCGTAATCGTAAAGCCAGAACGGAACATACATTCCTGTAATCTTTTCTATTGTGTTTGTGGATGTGAAATCCCTCGGTGTAAGCATGCCGTTCTTTGTCCATTTACGGAATCTTGCCACCGCCTGTTCTCTGGTGATGCGGAAAGGAATGACCTGCGTGGGCTCCACAGCCCCTGTCAGCCGGTCCTCCAAAAGACCTGGACTCCCGCAGAAACTGCAGATAGTCGCCGATGTATGTTCATCGGTGAGAAGCTCGGCGCCGCAGTTTGGACAGTGATACTCTTTAAAATCCGCAGTTTTATATGTACGTTCCTCATGATCCTTTATAAACTCTTCCTGTACGCCGTTTGCTTGCTCCAGCTCCTCCACAGTCATGGTGTTGCCGCAGTGATCACAGGCCATTTTCCCCAGCTCCCCGTTATACTCCATGGAAGAACCGCATTTTGGGCATTTATAGGTTACCGCCATAGCTCCTTACACCTCCGTCTTCTGTATTTACATTTATGTTTCAAATGCTGTTTCTATTCTAGATTTATAATGTCTTTCGACATTATATCATGCCAGCCAGCTGACATGGCCCCTCCGGGGGGATGCGCATGATTTCCTTTGGAAACTGTCTGCTTCGCAGACGGAAATCAGCGCGGGTATAATGTCTTTCGACATTATACCATGCCAGCAGAATCCATGTCCAGAAAAACATATGAAGTCCGCAAACCCTACGGACAGCAGGTTACTGTACACGGCTACCGATCAAGCAGCACATGGCGGGAGGTTTACGGTAACTGTGAAAATTAACATAACTGCTTTTTTGATGTTCATATTTTGTTCAAAAACCATTCAAAAACCTTTTACACAATTAACATGTTTTCTTCATTATTCCTGAATATAATAAAACCATAAGATGAAGCAAAGAAATACCAATTAAATAAAAAGCCAGCATACTACTAAAAAATTTTTTCATAATACGAGCTGATAACCAGTATCAGCTCTCCTCCCTTTTTCATAGTTATATATAAAAAGAACTGCTCGCCAAGGCAGTTCTTTTGCCGTTTAAAAACATATGTTTATACCCCGAACACAATATCATTTAATAATTTTAGTTAAGAACACAAAACAGTCATGCTATGATATTATGAAATAGTATGAACAAAAAAGGTAACAACCGCATGACTAACAATTTTCTATAAAAAAGGGGATTAAATGATGTATTTGGAAACAGAACGGCTGATTGTCCGAAGTTTACAGCAGTCTGATGAACTGCCATTTATAGAGATGGCATCTGACGGAAGCTTAACAGAAATTTACGGAGACTGCGGTGAATGCCACAAATGGATGGGTAGGTTTATAAGCGAAGCCATGGAGTTAGAGGCTCTCAATAATCCCCGAAATGAATATTTGGCTTTTGCCATAGAGGAAAAAGTCAGCCATGCCGTCGTCGGTTCCGTGGGAAGTTCATTTTATGAGGACTTTGATGAAGTGGGAGTTACCTATTTTATAGGGGCAAAATACAGAGGAAACGGCTATGCAGCCGAAGCATTGCTGTCTTTTGTTAACTATTTATGCACCACCTATGATATCGCAAAACTTGTTGCTACAGCGAACGTTCATAACATCGCGTCCTGCAAAACACTGGAACAGGCAGATTTTGTTCTGGTTGAAACTAAAATGTATCAGGATTTGTACGATGAATGCGAAGGAATGAGCAACATCTACATCAGAAAAAAATGAAAAAATAACCCGTCCATTGCGTAAATGGACGGGCATTTTTCATTATGATAGTAACAGAGTTATCTGATCGCTATATAGACCATATAGCCGGCATACAGGGCGAGCATCGCGCCGCCTTCCACGCGGTTCACCGTATACCTGGCCCTGCAGAAGAACAGCGTAATCACACTGGCCACCGCAAGGATCAGCATATCGTACATGGACTGCCCCAGCACCGGAATCGGCGTGATCGTAGCTGCAGCGCCGATAATCAGCAATATATTAAAGATATTGGAGCCTACCACATTTCCTATGGCCAGATCATTCTCCCCTTTGCGCGCCGCCACAACAGAAGTCACCAGTTCCGGCAGGGATGTGCCCATAGCTACAATCGTAAGCCCGATAAAGGTTTCACTAAGCCCGAATGCCTTTGCAATCAGGGTGGCATTGTCCACAACAAGCTGGCCGCCCGCGATTACAGCGATCACACCGCCGACCACATAGATAATGCTGCGCAGGGGCGACAGCGGTTTTTCCTCATCTTCCGATATCTGTCTGGGATTTTTCATGGCGCTGATGACCATGTACACCACATAGGCGATAAACAGCACCAGCAGGATCATCCCATCCAGCCGTCCGATGACGAAACCGGTATCGCGTTTTAGGAACATACCTCCCGCCAGAAGAAAGAGCACCAGCGTAAGTATGATGGAAAAAGGCATCTCCTTCTTTAATATCCCTTTATCCACCCGGATTGGAGCGATCACCGCGCAAATACCGATTACCACCAGCAGGTTGAACATATTGGAGCCGATGACATTACCTATGGCAATCTCATTGCTTCCATGTATGCTTGCCGTAATGCTGACGGCCGCCTCCGGGGCGCTGGTGCCGAAGGCCACAATGGTCAGGCCGATCACAATGGTGGGCACCTTTAACAATTTCGCTATGGAGGAGCTTCCCTCCACAAAAACGTCCGCTCCCTTTACCAGCAGAACAAATCCAATAAGCAGCAATAAATACATCATAACTGTCATCCTCCCTGATTTATGTATATTCGGGCAATAAAAAAAGACTTTATTGCACCAAAAATGCAATAAAAGTCTCGCTTCAGGTGCCTGATATGTAACGGCTCTTGATATCGCCCGGATTTTTCAATCGTGATGACGAACGATAAGGCATCCAGAGGATGCAAGCTACTCCCTTTTATATACCGATTTGATTAGTATAAACCGTAAAATCAACTCTTGTCAAGGGGATTATTTTCTTACACATAAAAGAACGTGTTAGTATTCACGGCTGCTTTATCGGCAGCCGTGAATACTAACAAAAGGGGCTGTTGTGGCAGCCCCAATCAAAAACAGTTATATACAAAATCCGCTCTACCAGTGCAGCCTGTGCAGTTCCCCCTGCATCTGCATCCCGGCGAACTGATTCTGCCGCAGCGCTTCATAAAGCACAATGGCGACGGAGTTAGAAAGGTTCAGGGAACGGATTTCGCTGTTCATCGGAATTCTCACTGAAGTATCCGGATGCTTAAGCAGGATTTCTTCCGGAATGCCGGCGCTCTCTTTGCCGAACATCAGATAGCAGTCCGGTTCATAGGCTACCTCCGTATATACCTTATGGGCCTTGGTGGTGGCCATATAGATTTTTGCACCCGGGTTACGCTCCAGAAAATCCGCGTAATTGTCATAGACAGTGACGTCTAAATCCTGCCAGTAATCCAGCCCCGCCCTCTTTATGGCCTTCTCATTCAGCCGGAATCCCAGAGGTTCAATCAGATGGAGCCTGGTACCCGTAGCGACACAGGTGCGTCCGATATTGCCGGTATTGGCCGGCATCTCCGGTTCCAGCAGCACTACGTTCATGAATTGGCGCCTCCTTTATCCAAACGCTGTATGAAATGCTCCACACGGTCCAGCGCTTTCTTCAGGCTTTCCAGTGAGTAGGCATAGGAAATTCTAAGGAACCCTTCCCCGCAGTCACCGAATGCGGTTCCCGGCACCACAGCCACCTTTTCTTCCTGCAACAGCGTGGTCGCGAAATCATCTGAGCTCATTCCGAATTTTTGTATGCTGGGAAAGACGTAAAAGGCACCATAGGGTTCAAAGCAGGTCAGCCCCATTTCCCGCAGGCGATGCACCAGAAAACGGCGCCGCTGGTTGTAGGATTCACGCATCACGGCCACATCGGCGTCGCCATTTCTTAAGGCCTCCACCGCAGCATACTGGCTGGTCGTCGGAGCACACATGATGGCAAACTGATGGATCTTCACCATCTGGCTGATGATTTCGGCTGGACCGCAGGCATAGCCGAGACGCCAGCCCGTCATGGCGTAGGATTTGGAAAAGCCGTTGATCAATATGGTCCTCTCCCGCATCCCTGGCAGGGATGCTATCGTAACATGGCCGCCGTTATAACTCAATTCGGAATAGATCTCATCGGAGAGCACAAATATATCATGCTCAATGATCACGGAAGCGATTTCCTCCAGATCCTTTTTCTCCATTATCGCGCCGGTGGGATTATTGGGATAGGGCAGGATCAGCAGCTTGGTCTTCGGTGTAATCGCCGCTAAAAGCTGTTCTTTGGTCAGGCGGAATTCGTTTTCCTCCTTAAGCTCCACAATCACCGGCACCCCGTCCGCCAAGATCGCGCAGGGTTCATAGGAAACATAGCTTGGCTGTGGTATAATCACTTCCTCGCCGGGATTGAGCATGGCGCGCATGGCGATATCGATGGCCTCACTGCCGCCTACCGTAACGATCACTTCATCCTGATAGCGGTACGGCACGCGAAAACGCCTGTCTATGTAACTGCAGATTTCCTGCTTTAACTCCTTTAATCCAGAATTTGAGGTATAGAAAGTACGTCCCCGTTCCAGAGAATAGATTCCCTCCTCCCGGATATGCCACGGAGTTTCAAAATCCGGTTCCCCCACACCCAGGGAAATCGCGTCAGGCATTTCGCTGACAATATCGAAAAATTTGCGGATTCCGGATGGTTTTATCGCAACCGCTTTGTCTGCTAATGGATTTCTCACGGTGTCACCAACATCCTTTCATCCTGAATTTTCTGCGACAGCACGGTCCCGTGATCTTTATATTTTTTTAGCACAAAATGGGTGGCGGTGCTTAATACCGAGTCCATGGGAGACAGCTTATCAGAAACAAACTGCGCTACGGCACGCATGGTCTTTTCCTCCAGCATCACCATGAAATCATAGGCGCCGGACATCAGGTAAACCGCCTGAACCTCGCTGTACTGGTAGATGCGCTCGGCAATCTTATCAAATCCCATGCCTCGCTGAGGCGTAACTCTGACTTCGATTAAGGCCACCACCTTTTCATCGCTTGTATTATCCCAGTTAATCAAAGTATGATAACCGCAGATTATATTTTCTTTCTCCATATCCGCGATCTCATTAGCAACCGCTGCTTCGCTCTCGCCCAGCAGCACGGCCAGATCATGGAGATCAATCCTGCTGTTCTTCTCAATAACCGCTAATATTTTCTCTCTCATAATTTATACCATAACCCTTTCTTCATTGTTCATGAGGTTACTCATCGCCCGCTTATCTCCGGCCAGCCGGGTATGCGGACAATTTTACACAGTTCGTCAGGCTGCGGTCTTGTAAGGTACCGGCGCCCTTCCTTCCCAATAATTACGCGGTCACGGCCTTTAGTAATCTTCCCGATCACAGCGGCAGCACACCCTTCCTCCTTTAGAAGCCGCACCGCATCGCTGCCGTTATCTACGGCAAGCAGGCTGCAGCCGCCGCAAAGGAGCTGGTAAGGATTTAATTCAAACACCTCGCAGAACTCAATGGTCTGCTGCTTTATGGGAATCTCCTTAAGCTGGACCTCAAGGCCGGTGTTAAGAGCTTCCCCGAATATCCAGAGAGCCGCAAATAAACCGCCTCTTGACACGGCTAGCATGGCTGTTTCACCATGCCGACCGGCGACTGCGGCCTCCGGAGCCAGTTTCAGATACTTTAGCAGTTCTCCGGCTTCCTCCACAAAGCTCTCTGCGAGAGAGCTGCAGAGCTTTTCTTTATAAAGCCCGGCAAGCAGCACTGTTCCGCCCAGTCCGACCGGATTCGTGAGCACGATGTCCTGGCCGGGCACCGCCTTTCGGACAACAAAAACTTCTCCCGCTTTTTCCATCAAGCCGGAGAAGTCAAATTCTGTATTCAGGCCTGGAAGGGAGATCTCCCCTCCAGGCAGGATATTTTCTATTCTATTCAAACCATTTTCCATATGGTGTCCTCCATATTGCCAGCATAGGAACCTTAGAGCGGGGACATCAGGGATGATCCACGGGCTGCTGTTCGGCCGGAGGCTGTTCTACCGGAGGCTGTTCGGCCGGCGGCTGATCAGTAGGCTGCCCGTCCGCAGGCAATGCAGCACCTGTGCCCACATGATATTCCGGAGGTGCCATCTTATATTTATCCGTATGCAACACTGTACGTTCGATTTCTTTTCCATCCACCGTTACAACTTTAGTCAGGGTAGCAGTTACCTTTGGATAGGAACCCTGTGTTTTTTCCTGCGTCCCGGCAGGCAGATTCGGATCTTCCACATATTGTGTCATATCCTCGGTAGGCCAAATTTCCTCCAGAGTTGTAGATATATACTCAACCTTACGATTAGAGGCTCTTGTTTCTTTTCCGTATATAGTGAACGTGCATTTGCCCTTCCGCGCAGACGCTTCAATATAGATCGGATAGTCAAAATCATTGCGAAGCTTCAGATCCTGCTGTGGGTTACGGTAATCCGCCCCTGCATATATGGTTGCATCAAACGCATAGGGCACATAGCTCACCGTCTTGCTGTGATTGCGCCGCTCCGTGACAGTTACCTCTGCATACAACGCGGCATCATAAAGTGTTGTAGCTGTCTGGCAAATACCCGCTCCGATCATTTCCTCCGTTCGGGTTCCGATATAACCTTCTGCCGTAGAATAGCCGCCCTCAATGCTTCTCTCCCCCATAAGCGTCGATGCTGACATCTCCTCGCCAGGATAAAGCAGCACGCCATTCAACCGTGTCGTGGACAGTTCCAGGCTCTTTGTCCTTCCCACATTGCCGGAATTATAATCTGTGGTGGCTGTTCCCAGCACATCCTGCACCGCATAGAGCTCATCAGAGCTATGCGTGGGCTGTGTGATCTCGGCGGTGGCTTCCAGCTCGATATTGTAGCCCTGCCACTTTTCAAGAATGGCTGACTTAATTGAGTTCTCCGTCTCGGTCTCGTTTACGGCTATGCCGGTAACGCTCTCGGTCACGATAAACTTGCCGTCTTCTCTTTTAAGGGACGGCTCCTTCGGATCTATGTTAAAACTGCTGATCTCATTCTGCACAAATGATGTTACTGCGGCATCATCGATCGCAAACTCCAAATCGTATCTGCTGCCATGGCTCTGAAGCTGCTGCAGGTCCTTATACCGGTCTATCACCGTTCCCTGCTTGCCAATCCAGGCCGCTTCCTCCGTTATACCGGTATTGGTCCAGGAAAGCCCAAGCGCGCCGATAGTGGTATCCACTGAATTATCGTTTACATGCACGGTAATCGTGCGTTCCTTAAGCTGATCCACATAGCTTTCCACCGCAGCCTGCGCTTCCCCTGCAGTCATGCCGCTCACATCGATCTCTTCAATAAAAACACCGTCTGTTATCCTTGGGTCATCCAAATCCCCGCTGCCGGCTGCCTTCACCGTGCTGCCGGATCCAATCCATAAAAGCCCTGCAGCAAGGAACAGGGCTGCAAGAATATTTTTTATTTTCATCCTGTCTCTCCTTAATACTAACATCTGACTACCAGTAACTCTCCCTTTATCTGCCAATGTACTTCTGCGGCCACACAGGGGTAATCCGCTGCCTGCGCGGCAGGTTATTACCATTTTAGCATAACACTTCTCTTTTTCAATAGAAAACCAAAAATGTAACACTATTGCAACAAATTGTAAATACTACATAAGAAGTCCCAGAATCGGCGGAACCAGCATGGCCAAAACCAGAATTACAACAATCACTGCCACTATAATTCTCTGACTCTTTTTGCGATACATATTTTCTCTCCCTTCCGCAAGGCCTTATACAGCCTGCCGTCCGCGTCAGCGCACTGACGACGGACACAGTTCTCTCAAAAAGCATTCACCGCAGGCAGGCTTTCTGGCCGTGCAGATTGTCCTGCCGAGAGTGATTATCTGAATGTTATACAGAATCCAGTGGTCCTTCGGGAGGACCTTCATCAGCTCATATTCGATCTTTTCCGGATCCTCTTCCTCCGTTAATCCCAGCTTTCTGGAAATACGCTTCACATGGGTGTCCACCACAATGCTCGGCTCATGATAGATATTCCCGCGGATCACATTGGCCGTCTTTCTGCCCACACCGGCCAGAGACAGCAGCGCATCCATATCCTTTGGGACCTCTCCGCCGTATTTCTCCACCAATGTTTTGGCACAGCTTATCATATTCTTTGCCTTAGTATGGTAAAATCCGGTGGAGTGGATTTCTTCCTCCAGCTGTGCAAGATCGGCCGCAGCCAGCTTTTCCAGCGTATCATATTTTTTAAACAGTGTGGCTGTGACGATATTGACACGGGCATCCGTGCACTGCGCACTCATGATCACTGCCATAAGAAGCTGCCACGGCGTCTCATAGTTAAGATAACATTTATATTCCCTGGTATAGTGCTCGTCCAGCAGATCCAGAATCGCCTGCACACGGTTGTTCATAAGCGCCTCCCTTTTTTCATTTGTCTAAGATCTGACAGACCGCAGCATTGCCGTCCAGCGGGCTTCGGCGGCTGTAATCAAACAGGACGCGGCATTTCTCCCGGCAAAGCTCGCCCTTTTCCAGAAACTTTTGCAGATTAAAATCCAGTATTTCCATATGGGCAGTATGTAACAGCTGGCGGTAATTCAACTCCCTCAAGCCAGGAAGCCAGGTGTGGTTTTTACTCTCTCCGGCAAAAAAATCTCCGATTTCCTTCCGGTACTGACTTTCATCCGCCGCAAAATCGGGACGGTTCCTCACATTTTCCCTAAGATAAAGGTCATAGGTCAGAAGCTGCCGGCCTACCGAAAGATCCGCTTCTTTTGTTTCTTCCAGAAAGCGGAAGAGCAGCCGGTAACGATCCATTCGGTTGAGAGCAAGAAAAAGCAGCCCTTCCCGCCGGTAAAACTCCGCCAATTCATCATACATTTCATACGGTGAGGGATAATACCCCTCCAGATACCGCAGCATATGTTTGAATTGTCCACTATTATAATATACTTCTGTCATATCTTCAATGCTTTTCAGCCTGATAATGTCTTTGTAGGGCAGCCATTTTGTGGAAAGTACTTCGTAGGGCGGATATTCCTGGTATGATATTCCATAATCAGAGACTTTTTCATACATGTAGGAGCCCTTCAACACCTTCAGAAAACCGAGCTGCAGCTGTTCAGGCCTCATACTGTACACTTCGTTGAAGGACCTTTTAAAACTCTCCAGATTCTCCCAGGGCAGCCCTGCAATCAAATCCAGATGTTGATGGATATTGCCAAAGGAATTGATTCTTTCCACCACCTCACGAACGCGGTCTAAATCCATGCTGCGCCGTATTTCACGTATGGTGTCCGGATTGGTGGACTGCACACCGATCTCCAGCTGTATCTGTCCCGGGCGCATTTCTTTAAGCAGCGCAAGCTCCTCTTCGTCCATCAGATCCGCCGCGATCTCGAAATGGAAATTGGTGATCCCGTTGTCGTGTTCCTTTATGTACCGCCAGATGCACAGCGCATGCTCCCTGCGGCAGTTGAAGGTGCGGTCCACAAATTTCACCTGCGGCACCTTCCTGTCCAAAAAGTACTGCAGTTCTTTTTTCACCAGAGCCAGATCCCTGAATCTTAAATGTTTGTCCACGGAAGAAAGGCAATAGCTGCACCGGAACGGGCAGCCTCTGCTGCTTTCGTAGTAAAGTATCTTATTGTCCGGACAACCGTGCTCATAGAGAAAGGGCAGCCTGTCTAAATCCATGACCGGGGCGGGCTCTCCCTCCGTCACCGAGTCCCCCTCACGCCAGATGATTCCTCCGATCTCATGAAACGCCGGCTTTCCTTCTATATAATGGGAAGCCAGCCGGCTGAAGGTCCGCTCCCCCTCTCCGGCCATAATTCCGCGGATTCCCGGCATGGACATAAGGCAGGCGCGGCTCTCAAAGGATACCTCCGGCCCCCCCAGCCAGATTTCGGCTTCCGGCAGTATCCTGCAAAGGCTGGACACAAGAGCTCTGACATAAACAATGTTCCAGATATAACAGGATATACAGATCACGTCCGGATTTCTCTCAAAAATGTCTCTAAGGACCTGATCCGGCAGATGGTTGACCGTGTATTCCGCAAGCTCGATCTGCTCACCGTATCTCTCCCGCTCATCCGCATGGGACAGAGCATACTCCTTAAGGCTGTAGAGAGCAGGGTTTGTATGGATGTATTTGGCGTTCACCGCCACAAGAAGTATCTTCATAGGTTCAGTATTCCGCTTTCTTTAATGGACTGCAGCGCTTCCCTAATCACTTCCTCGTCCTGCACCAGCGCCATGCGCACGTGCCCTTCTCCGGACGGACCGAATGCGCTGCCCGGCGTCACCATAACTCCGGTTTTCTCCAGCAGTTCCATGGCAAATTTCTCGCTGTCCGTATAGCCCGCCGGGAGCTTCGCCCATACAAACATGGTGGCCCGGCTCGGCTCCATCTTCCAGCCGATGGAATTTAAGCCGCCGCAGAGCACGTCCCTGCGGTGCTCATAGGCGGCCCTGGTAGCCGCCACACAGGACTGATCCCCGGTTATAGCCGCAATAGCGGCCTCCTGCACCGGCAGAAACATCCCATAATCCATATTGGATTTCAGGGTAGACAGATTCTTAACCACCCGGCTGTTTCCCACACAGAATCCGATCCTGGCACCGGCCAGGCCGTAGGTTTTGGATAGGGAATTAAATTCCACCCCCACCGCTTTGGCCTGTGGGAAACGAAGGAAGCTGCCGCACTGCACGCCGTCAAATACCAGCTCGCTGTAGGCGTTATCATGGAGCACTATAATATCGTATTTTTTCGCAAACGCGATCAGTTTTTCATAGAACCAGTCCGGCGCCATGGCGGTAGTGGGGTTGTTGGGATAGGATACAATTATCAGCTTCGCTTTTTTAGCCGTTTCCTCCGGTATCCCGTCCAGATCGATCAGATATCCGTTTTCTTCCTTTAACGGCATATAAAAAAGCTCTGCGCCGGCCAGCAGCGGGCCGTCCGCGAACACAGGATAACAGGGATCCGGCACCAGCACAGTATCCCCCTCATCTACAATGGACAGCGCGATGTGGGCCAGCCCTTCCTGTGAGCCCAGCAGAGAAACCACTTCGCTCTCCGGATCCAGAGCCACTCCGTATCTTCTATCATACCACTGCGCCACCGCCTCCTTAAGCCTTGGCAGATCGCTTAAGGCATACACATAGTTGCTTTTATCTCTCGCAGCATTTGAAAGCGCATCAATTACATGATCGGCCGGCGGAATATTCGGCGTTCCCACGCTTAAATCAATCACGCTCTTTCCCTGGCTTAGTCTCTCGCTCTTGCGTTCAGCCAGCACGGAAAATATTCCCGTGCCGAATTTATCCATTCTCTTTGCAAATTCCATTATAATCTGTTCCTCCTGTCACATAGATATTTGAGGACCCGCAGCAGAGTTCAGGGACAGCCCCGTATCGGCACGGGATATAACGCTGTCACTCCCGCTAAAATACATGGCTGTCCCCAACTCATTTAAGGTCTTTCTCCATCTGTATGCATCCGTCCTCACCGGGACCTTCCTGTCCCGCAGATGCGGTAAACCCCATCTTTTTATAAAAGCCCGCTGCGGTCACGGAAGATGACAGCCGGATGCGGCCGCCTCCGTTTCTTGCCGCATACCGCTCGGCATCAAGCATCAATGCGGCGGCCACCCCTCTGCGGTGCAGACTGGGCTCCACAAATACCGCCCGAATCTCCCAGACCGTCTCCTCCCCAAAAAGCCTTACGATACTGAGTGTTCCCGCGCACACGCCGCCGTACTGCGCGATCCGGATTCTGCGCTGTTTCGCGTATTCCCGGATCTTTTCCGGCCCGTAAAGCCGCGCTATGCGCTCCATCTCCTCCTGCGGATAGTCTGCGATGTTTACCTCCATGAGATTGCGCGATATCAGAGAAGACAGTTCTTCTTCATCCCCCGCTTCATAGTCTCTTAGAACCAGAGGCTGCTTTTCAGACCGCTCCATTTTTTCATCAGAGGGCAGTTTATACATCGTAACATCGTGGCAGGCCAGCAGCAGTGCCTCCTTCCCCTCCCAGGAAATCATACAGGCGTCAGCCATCGTCCATACGCGCAGGAGCGGGTTGTAAATCTCGAGTGTCTGATTATTTTTTCCGTTTAAATCTTTTGCCGGACAGCGGGCACAGCGGTCCGCTCTGTGAAAGAACGCCCGGTGGCAGCACTGCCCGGGCTCTGCGTCCGGCACAAGGCGCCTTGTCTTCTCATTTACAAATAAAAGGCGCATGCTGTCCGGATCCACCACATAGATATACGAATTCTGATTGTCCAAAATCTCCTTCATAGACCGGTTGGCCTGTTCCAGCTTCTTTCGGGAACGTTCCTTTAACAGAAAGGTGCCCACCACCTCCGATATAAACATCAGCGCATCGATCTGTTCCTGAGTCCAAAAGCGGTTCGTCCTGCATTCATCAAATCCGACGAATCCCCGGAAATATCCGTTATCCCGGATCGCGCACTGAAGCACTGACTTGATGCCCTGGCGCTTCAGGATCTCATGCTGGCTGCGCGACAGATCCCGGATGTCCCGGCAGTAGAATATGCCGTTCTCGTCAAAATTATCCTTATAGCCGCTGCCGATATCGTTTTCGTAGGAAACCTGCTGCAGGACACCGATCTGGGAATCGATGCCTTTATTGCACCATTCAAACGTATTGCTGCAGTAATTACCGTCCGGCGTATCCTCAAATATATAAACGCGGCTCACATCAAAACGCCGCCCGACGATCTCCAGCACGCGGTCCACCGCTTCTTCCACATCCGTGGACTGGTAAAGCGAACGGAAAATAAATTCCACCAGCATATTCTGACCCAAAACGGCGCCCGTATTAGAATCGATCTTGCCTCCGATCGCCGACAAATCCTTCTGGGGCATGAGAAATGCCTGTGAGCTTAACATTTCCTTATCACAGAGCACGTACTGGTCCTTCCCCCTGCGTTTCGCCTCATACAGCGCATAATCCGCGCTGCGGTAAAGCTCACGGAAGGTCTGCCCATGCAGAGGGCAGACCGCAATGCCCACACTGCAGGAGGCGAAACTGTCCACACCGCCGGAAGCAGCCAGTGACCGAAGGGCATCCGTAATCTGCTGCGCCTTATTCTTTGCAACTTGAGGGCCCGGAATATTTCTGACGAACACCAGAAATTCATCCCCGCCGATCCTTCCGACCACATCGTCCTCCCGAAACAGTTTCCGGATCTCCCTGGCCGTCTCCATCAGAAAGGAATCTCCAAACAGATGGCCCCTGGTATCATTCACCTGTTTAAAATTATCCACATCGATCATGAGAAGCGCGCTGCAGCCGGTGGCGGTACCGTCTTTTAAAAGCCCGCTGACCATCGCCTCGACCGCAGCTTTATTATAGAGCTTTGTCAGACCGTCCTTATCCGCCTTTTCCATCAGCTTCTGGGATCTGCGTTTCTCCCGATCGATATCGCGCATCACGCCCAGGGCCCGTATGGGTTTGCCGTCCTGCCCGTACTGGGTGGTCGCCCGTATCCTGCACCAGATAAAGGATCCGTCCGCCTTTCCGATCCGGCATTCCGCCTCGGTATAAGGCCTTCCCCCGAGTATCTCACGCATGATCCGGAGGAACTCCGTCCTGTCGGCATCCAGGATATATCTGGTATCTCTCATATGTTCAAAAATTTTTTGGCCGGCAGGAATATACCCCATCTTTTTCCTGTAATTATCCGAACATAGCAGGGTGTCTTCCACGATATTCCATTCAAACAGGATATCCTCGCTCTGATCCAAAATCACCTGAAAGCGGTTCAGGCTGCGGTTCAGCCTTTCAATTTCAGCCTTCAGCTCATGTACTTGACTGCCGTCCGTCTCCGCCCCGGAATCCCTCTTAAAGTTTTCTTCCATACTGCTGCCTTTCTATGTCACCAACCGTAGGTTGATGACCTACGCACACTTCAGTGTGCCTATATATACGATTACTTAGGTATATTTTAAGCGAAAACGGCCAGTTGTGCAAGTTAGAATCCATATGAATCCGCAACATATAAAGGCAGAATACAGGAAGCGCCGGCCAAATCCAGACGTCCCGCATCTTTTAAATTCCGGCCGTCCCACAGATAGCCGCGCACCTCGTTCTCCTTCTGGCAGGCTGCCAGCAGTACAGGCATGCCGGCCAGTTCCTTTAGATGCCTGGGCCAGCAGCCCGTTTTCCACTCGCCGACACGTCTAAACCCCTTCTCCAGGCGAAAGGCGCTGACCGTGTCCGGACCCCGGTTGGCGGTCATAACCGTGCCGTCTTCCATAATACACGCGGCCGATGGATAATTTTCAGCAGCACCGGCCGATGAACGGATTTTATCCACACATTCCCACCGGTCTCCTTCCTTTATCCACAGAGAGAGGAAACTGTCCAGCTCATCCAGCACGAGCAGCCGGCCATCCGCAAGAGGCCTGATCATCCTCGGCCCGCTGCCGGGTGCAAACGAAAGAGGCGCCTCCTGTTTCATAGGCAGTCCCTCCTGAAGCTTCCAGCGGTATACGGAATCGTTTCCCAGGTCCGCCATAAAGGCCCATCCTTCCGTCCCGCCTATGAGCGACACCCAATGGGCCCCGTCCCCGCCGTCCGGATGCCAGTGCCACAGGAGCCGCTCAAGATCCGGACTCACCGCAAAAAAGTCACCGCTGTTATAGCAGCTTCCATATACCGCCTGTCCTGAAGACGTCAGATGACACAGCCCTCTTCCCGGCGTCTCCATGACTTTTCCGCTTCTTAAATTTCCCTGTTCATCCGTAAAAATTGAATGGATACAAGCTTTATCCTCCTGCTCTGCGACTGTATAAATGCAGTCCGTTCCACGACAGGCAAAAGTCGGGTTATCCCCCTGACGCAGGGCGGACAGCTTTTCTATCTCCCCGTCTTCGGTTACAGAACACAGGACGATGTCCTCCCCGCCGTCCGCGCCGCTGCCAGTCATTAGCACTTTTAATTTTTCCATCTTGCCGGTTCCTTTCTTTATGCGGACGGAGTTACCCCCTGCCGCTTACCAAGTCTGTGAAAAAGAATCCCGCTCGCGGGATTCTCCGCCTGCGGCGGGTCGCTTTAGCGAC
>OGGQ01001249.1_pt1 | contig 33965 bp, 35 predicted proteins | sample 1571191 | NCBI WGS metagenome assembly OGGQ01 (sample SAMEA2582061, study PRJEB24529) | metagenome | biome: Human gut stool | place: China | collected 2011
TTAAGACACCGCCCTTTCACGGCGGTAACGCGGGTTCGAATCCCGCACGGATCATATGGCGCCATAGCCAAGTGGTAAGGCAAAGGTCTGCAACACCTCTATCCCCGGTTCAAATCCGGGTGGCGCCTCTGGAAAGTCCCGGTTTCACAGAATTAGCTGTGGGGTTGGGGCTTTTTTTATTGCATGGAAAAGAATAGTCCTTTTGTCTGCTTTGTCATAGAAGGTGGGACAGGAATCGTCAGATAGCCCAAAGAATGGCGTATTTTCGCCGTTTTTTTAGCAGATGTCGAAATGGGGAGGAAGAAAAAGAAAAGAAATCCATAATTTTACTTGACGAATTGAACAAAGCGCGTTATAATAACAACAGTTACGGCGCCATAGCCAAGTGGTAAGGCAAAGGTCTGCAACACCTCTATCCCCGGTTCGAATCCGGGTGGCGCCTTTTAAGCATTCGCTTATTGCGGATGCTTTTTTGTATTATACGCAGATAATACGAAATATTATGGAATTTGTTTAGATTTATTTCTAAATTAAGAGAGAAAACTGCCAAGGAAAAACATTTTGTTGATCCAGAGTTATGTCCTATCTTTGGTACCAGAAGGAAGTCTGTAGGGAAGAAAAGTAGGGCAGATGTAAATTTTCTGTTTGGAACTGGCGGAAAAACATTGACGGACTTTTTGGAACAAGATATAATTATGACGCTTGGAAGTATGGAAAAACATTGGTTTTTGACGCTTTCGGCGTCTTTTTATATTCAAAAGAAAAGAAAGGAGCAATCAGTAAATGACAAGAAAAAAAGATGTATTTGTCATCGGACATAAAAATCCAGACACAGACTCTATTTGCTCTGCAATCGCATATGCAAATTTGAAAAATAAAATTTCTGACGGTAACTATGTACCTAAAAGAGCAGGGGAGGTCAGCAACGAAACCCAGTATGTACTGGACTTTTTTGGCGTGGAAAGCCCTGCTTTCATCAATCATGTAGGGACACAGGTAAAAGATGTGACTATTAAAATGACACCCAGTCTGTCCAAAGAAATGTCCCTGAAAAACGCATGGATCACCATGAGAGATATGCAGGAAGCAACTATGCCTATTGTAAACGAGTGCAAAAAACTGGAAGGCATCATTTCCATTAAGGATATTGCTACAGCAAATATGGATATTTACGAAACCAGAATTCTGGCAATGTCCAAAACAAAATATAAGAACATTCTGGATACCATTGACGGTACCATGGTAGTGGGTGACGCAGAAGAAGTAGTTCCTCAGGAAGGGAAAATCCTCATTGGTGCGGCAAACCCTGATCTGCTGGAAACTTATGTGGAACCCGGTGATATTTTGATCACAGGGAACCGTTTTGAATCCCAGCTTTGCGCAGTGGAAATGAACGCAGGCTGTATTGTTGTCTGCATGGGTGCGCCTGTTTCCAAAACCATTCAGAAATTGGCAAAGGAAAACAACTGCTCCATCATCAGCACACCCCATGACACTTACATGACAGCAAGACTCATCAGCCAGAGTACACCTCTTGGCTACTTCATGCGAAAAGAAAACCTGATTACATTCAGCGAAGATGATTTTATCAGCGACATCCGCGGCACAATGGCAAAAATCCGCCATCGTGATTTCCCTGTACTGGACAGAGAGGGCAATTATATTGGTATGCTGTCCAGACGTTCTCTGTTGGAAATGGACAACAAAAAAATCATCATGGTAGACCATAACGAAAAATCTCAGGCTGTTGATGGTATTGACGAAGCGGAAATTCTGGAAATCATCGACCATCATCGTCTGGGCGCATTGGAAACATCTATGCCCGTATATTTCCGTAACCAGCCTGTTGGCTGTACTTCTACCATCGTTTACCACATGTATCTGGAAAATCAGGTGGAAATCGACCCCAAAATGGCTGGGCTTATGTGTTCCGCCATCCTGTCTGATACATTGATGTTCCGTTCTCCCACATGCACGCCTGTGGACAAAAATGCGGCAGAAGCTCTGGCAAAAATTGCAGGCATTGACATTCAGGAACATGCAGAAAAAATGTTCCGTGCAGGCAGCTCTCTGGCAGATAAAACACCGGAAGAAATCTTCTATCAGGACTTCAAGAAATTCAGCGCAAACGGCGTGAACTTCGGTGTAGGTCAGATTTCCTCTCTGGATAAAACAGAATTGGAAGAACTGCGTCCGAAAATTGCAGAATTTATGGAAAACTCCGACAGAAACGATGTGGATATGATGTTCTTCCTGCTGACAAATATTCTGGAAGAATCTTCTGATATGGTATTTGTGGGCGAAAAGGCAAAAGAACTGGTGGAAGCAGCTTTTGGCGGCGAAGCAAGTGACAATCACATTTACCTGCCTGGCGTCGTTTCCAGAAAGAAACAGTTTGTACCCCGTGTGTTGGGCGCTATCCAGCAGTAAGGCGGTTTTGATATGAAAACTTACAAAATGGTGTTGTCCTATGACGGCAGCCGGTATAACGGCTGGCAGAAACAGGGGAATACTGACAATACATTACAGGAAAAATTAGAAAAAATCCTGACGGAAATTGCCGGCGCGGAAACAGAAATCGCCGGCTCTGGTCGCACGGACGCAGGTACCCATGCCAAAGGGCAGGTTGCCAGCTTCCGCATGGACTGGAAAGGAACAGCTGCAGAACTTTTGACAGAAATCAATGGACGTTTGCCGGAAGATGTGGGCGCTCTTTCTCTGGAAGAAGCGGAACCCAGATTCCACGCCAGACTGAATGCAAAAGCGAAACGATATGTTTATACTGTATGGACGGGAGAAATGCCTCCCGTTTTCTGGCGGAAGTACAGTTTCTGGTGCAAAGACAAATTGGATGTGGAAGCCATGAAAGAGGCGGCTTCTGCCTTTGTGGGCACCCATGATTTCAAGAGCTTCTGCGCGAACAAACGCATGAAAAAGTCTACGGTGCGCACCATTTATGATATTGACATCAAACAGAAGGAACAGCGGCTGGTGCTGTCTTTCACAGGCAACGGTTTTTTGTACCAGATGGTGCGGATACTCACAGGCACTCTCATTGAAGTAGGGGAAGGCAAACGCAGCCCTGGGGAAATGGAAGAAATTCTGGCAGCGGAAAATAGGGAAGCGGCTGGTTTTACGGCACCTTCTCGAGGATTGATGCTGGATGAAGTGTTTTATGAACCTTATGGGAAAGGAACGGAGATGCCATGATTCGGATTGCTGACTTAAAACTGCCTTTGGGCAGAGAAGAAAGCCTGCTGAAAAAACGAGCGGCAAAACAACTGCATATCCCTGTGGAACAGATTACATCATGGCGGATTTTCAAAAAATCACTGGATGCCCGGAAAAAAGACCGTATCCATTATGTCTGTGTGGTGGATGTGGCTGTGGACAATGAGAGCAAAGTACTGGCAGGGGTGAAAGGGGACAAAAATGTTTCTAAAACCCCTGATTTGTCCTATCATTTCCCAGAAGGCAAATGTCATATAGAACAACGCCCGGTGGTTGTGGGCTTTGGCCCGGCTGGGATGTTTGCGGCACTGCTTTTGGCGCAGATGGGGCTGAAGCCCATTGTGCTGGAACGGGGCGGCGATGTGGACAGCCGTAAGGAAGCTGTGGACAAGTTCTGGCAGACAGGACAGCTGGATGTGGATAACAATGTCCAGTTTGGCGAAGGGGGCGCAGGGACATTTTCCGATGGGAAACTGACCACCCGTATCAAAGACCCCAGATGCCGAAAGGTATTGGAGGAATTTGTGGCGGCAGGCGCACCAAAGGAAATCCTGTATGACAGCAAGCCACACATTGGTACAGATTTACTCCGAGGTGTTGTAAAAGAAATCAGGCAGAAAATCATATCTTTGGGGGGCGAAGTACGCTTTTTCTCCAAAGTGACAGATATTTTCTCGGAAAACGGCATGGTGACAGCCGTGGAAATCAACGGCAAAGAACGTCTGGATGCTTCTGATGTGGTATTGGCATTGGGACACAGCGCCAGAGATACCTTTACCATGCTGTATGAAAAAGGCTTTGCTTTGGAGCAGAAGCCCTTTGCCATGGGGGTGCGTATTGAGCATCCACAGGAAATGGTCAATGTTTCTCAGTACGGCGAAGCGGCAGAACAGCTTCCAGCGGCAGATTATCGCCTGACTTATACCACCACAAAAGGCAGAGGGGTCTATACTTTCTGCATGTGCCCCGGCGGTTATGTGGTGGCGGCGGCTTCAGAAGAAGGTCGTTTGGCTGTCAACGGCATGAGCGAACATGCCAGAGATGGACAGAACGCCAATTCCGCATTGCTGGTGCAGGTGTTCCCTGAGGATTTCGGCAGTGAACATCCCCTTGCAGGCATGTATTTCCAGCGAGAATTGGAAGAAAAAGCCTTTCGGGCTGGCGGCGGTGACTATACAGCCCCTGTCCAGACCGTAGGCAGTTTTTTGCAGGATAAAGAAAACGTTTTTGGGCAGGTGCGTCCTACTTATGCACCCAAAACGGTTTTTGCGGATATGAAAGAAATTTTTCCGGAATTTATGACGGAAGCTATGGCAGAGGCGTTGCCGGCTATGGGACGGCGGTTGAAAGGCTTTGACCGGGATGATGCTGTGCTGACAGCAGTGGAAAGCCGCAGTTCTTCTCCTGTGCGCATTTTGCGTGGAGAAGGGGGACAGAGTCTTTCTCTGACGGGATTGTATCCCACAGGAGAAGGGGCAGGCTATGCCGGTGGCATCGTTTCAGCGGCGGTGGACGGCGTTGTGGCGGCGGAGCATATTTTCCGCAGACATGTAAAATAAAGAATTTTGAAGTGGATTCCCTTTCTTTATATTTAGGGAATCCATTTTTTGACTTTGGCAAAGGAGGAGAGGACATGGACTTGGAAAAATGGCTGGCAGATTGGACAGCCTGTGTGGACAGTATTTTTGGAGAGCGGATACGTTTTCTGGGCATACAGGGCAGTTATGGCAGAGGAGAAGCCACAGAAGAAAGCGACATAGACGTGGTGCTTTTGCTGGATGCATTGCAACTGGAAGATTTGCAGGCGTATGACAAAGCTGTGTCTGCTTTGCCTTTTCGGGAGAAACTCTGCGGTTTTGTAGGGGGCTGGGAGGAATTGATGCATTGGGATAAAGCTGACTTGTTCCAGTTCATACAGGATACTAGGGTCTTACGAGGCAGTCTGGATGACCTTTGGCGCGAAATCACAAAAGCGGATATCCAGAGAGCAGTCCATAAGGGAGCCTGTGACCTGTACCATGGCTGTGTCCATAATTTCCTTCATGAAAAAGATGGAGAGATGCTCAAGGCATTTTATAAAAGTGCCGTTTTTGTGGTGCAGGCGGTGGTGTATCTGCAAAAAGGCGTTTATGGGAAGAAAAGAACGGACTTGGAACAGTTGGCAGAAGCCATGGAAAGAGAGATATTACTGGGATGCAAGAAATTAAAGGCAGGAGTTTCTCCAGAAGATTTTCAGCATTACAGTGCATTGCTGCTTCAATGGACGGCAAAGAAAATTCGAGAGATATAAGAAGGCTTACAGGTAGACTTTATACAAAAAAAGGACAGATATTTCCCTTAGATGGAAAGTATCTGTCCTTTTTGTTTTACAGAAGCATTATTCTATGTTGGTGATGACCATAGCGGCATCTTTGCTTTCTTGGGTATAGGTGAATGTAAGGGCATCACCGGGTTTTGCCTGCTGCAGTTTGGAAGCAACGGTATCATCACTGAACTGGTAAGCGTTTACGGTGCCGTCAGGCAGTGTCATTTCCGCTGTATGGCTGTCAGAAAGTCCGTTGTAAACAGCGTTCACTGTGATGCCATTGTCAGCTGTTTCCGTAGATGTGGTACCGGAGGTCTGACTGTCATTTTCTGTGGTTTCAATGGGCGTTACGCCGGAAACGCTGTAAAGATACATGGGATCAGAAATGCCGTCAGCATAAGTATTGTCTGTCATAGTAACAGTCCAAGAGCCAATGATTTCCTCATCACCCATGAGGGAAACCAGATCAGCCTGTACAGTTACAATGCCGTCAGCTTCGCTTTCAAAAGTCACTCTGGTTTCTGCCAGACCGATATCACCTCTGCCAAAGGTATAGGCGTCTGTGCTTTCGTCATAAGTCACGCGTCCGGAAAGACTGTCGGGCAGTTCCAGCAGATCGTCATAGTCCGCGAAAAGGGAAATAGCAAGTTCCTGAACAGCTTTGCTGGGAAGTGTGATGGAATCATCGGTCACTTCCGCAAGCTGGTGTTCGCTGCCATACTGCCCTGCCAGATAAGAAATGGCAGTCCAGAAAAATTCAGGGTCTCTAGGATCATATTCCATGTTATTTTCCAGCATGCACCGTACCAGAGAATCAATGGGGGCTGTCATGTCATCAACGGCTTGCGCCTGCTGTTCAGCGGTCATTTCTTGTGTTTGGGGGGGTTCGTCTGTTTCTGTATTGGTGGTGCAGGCTGCTGTGCCCAGCATCAGCATACAGATCACCAGAGAAGATGTGAGTTTTTTCATATATATTCCTCCTTTGGAATCTTTCACAAGATAACAGATGTCTTTTTTCTATATTACCAGTATATACAATCATTATAAATAAAGTATGACGAAAATCTTTCTTTTTTTTGAATTTTCTAAAATTCGTTGACAGAAAAGTGTATGACTGCTATCATACAGTTAAGAAGTGTATGATAAGCATAGTACACTTGAGAGGAGGTGACAGACGGTGATAGATTTTTCTGATCTGCAGCTGCATGATATGGAGCCGGTCTATGTGCAGATCGTGCGGCATCTGAAACGGGCGATTTTTCTGGGGGAAGCGGCTGTGGGGGAAAGCCTGCCTTCCCGAAGGGAGCTGGCGGCGCAGCTTTGCATCAATCCCAACACAGCCCAGAAGGCATTTCGGCTCATGGAGGAAGAAGGACTCATACAAACGCCGAAAAATGCTGCCAGCACGGTTTTTTATGACGAAGAAACATTGGGAAGGATCCGGCAGGAGATGACAGGGGATCTGGTGCGGCAATTTGTGGCAGAAGCCAAGGAAAACCGTCTGACCTTGGCAGAAGTGATGAAAATGGTAGAGGAAGCATGGCAGGAAAGAGGGGAAGATGTATGAAACAAACAGCATTGCTCAGCGGATATGTGTTTCAGTGGAATATGAAGAAAGGCGGATGGGCTGTTTACATCCTGTCTATTTTGGCAGGGGTCATCAGCGCCATTTATCGGGGATATGCAGGACTGGCAGGGGAAACCTCTCCTTATCGGGCAAAGGGGTTTCTGCCCTATGAGCTCATCATCGACCAGAGTCTGATTCCTATTTTCTTTGGCATAGGGCTTTTGGCGCTGCTGCTTTTGCAGTTTTTGCAGCTGCGGCAATATCGGAAAGAAGGGAAAGGCATTTATACTTTTTTGACATTGCCTATGAAGGGGGCACAGGTGGCAAATGCTTTCGTGCTACAAGCTTTGGCAATGGTATTTTTCTACTATGCCCTGTGGCTGGTGGTCATCGTGGTCATGTATTTCCCCGTGATGCACTGGATGGTAAGTCTGGCGGCAAAACAGGAATTTCTCATGGATGACGGCAGCATTTTGACAGGCATTGATGCCACACGGAATAATGGACTGTTTCTGGCTTTTCTGCGCAGCGAGTTTTTGAGCATCGTTTATAGTTTGGATTGGAAAGTTATGCTGTGTATGCTGTTCCTGTTGTTTTATGCAGGGGCATGGGTCGTATCATTCAGTATACATGTTGAACCAATGGGCATTTTCAACTGTGTCATAGGGCTTATCATTATTTTCTCTCTGTATTCGCAGAGGCAGAGTATCAGTGAGGCAGGAACCATTCTGCTTTTCTGTGGAGTGTTCCTTCCCGTTATGGCAATTTGGACCATTTTCCGATTGCAGGCCGATTTTCGGGAACCTCTTGCGAAATAGAAAGGAGGAAGTGCGATGAAAAAATGGATGGCATATCTTCCTTTGGGACTGCTCTGCGGTGCGCTGCTTGCTATCGGAGGTATCTGGGGAAGTGTCAGGAGTCACACATGGAATGGACAGCTGGAGCTGACCCATTTGGAGGGGGATAAAAACGCACTGGCAGATTTTACCATAGAAGGAAAGATTACAGATCACCCAAATGAATGGAATTTTTCCATACAAAATGGTGAGCTGGAAAAAACAAATTTCTATATGTGGACAGGAACAGAATTTGCGTATCCCATAAACCCAATGGGCGGTGCATGGAAAGAAGGCGATTTTGAGGTTTGGCATTGCGTTGGCAGTCTTGTACCGGCAGAAGATAGTCAGATAGAAATCAAAGATATGGTGGATTTAACAGTACTGGACGAAAATACCTATTTTGCAGGCGAGGCTTATCAGGAGGATGGCACTTTGCAGGGGACAACCACTACTTTTGACAAAGGTCAGGTGGTATTTCAGTTGGAGATGGAAGCCAGAGCTGAAGGGGGAACAAAATTCCGAGACTGGAATTATGAAATTCCCACCCAATTGATATATACACCGGAAAAACCTATTTCAGAAGTCTATGTGGAAAGTGGCGAAAATTTCAGTGAAACCAATATCAGTGACAAATGGGGAGGGAACGCACCATTGCTGGTGTGGTCAAAAGAACGGGAAATGCTCTACGGCACGATGGCAACCAATTCCTATTGCAGCGGCAGTATCGGGCTATACTGTTTTGGCCCTGATCCGGCAGAGGACTACACATCTGCTTCTGGGGAGGATGAACAAGTAATCACAAAGCCCTTTGCCACATTGGCGGAAATTCCTGTCAGCGAAAACCGTTGGGTATTGGGGCTGCAAGATGTAAAAGAGGGGCTGCTCCTGTTCATCGGGGAGACTGACGGTGTTACAGCGGAGCTTTACAGCTATGATGGTGTACTTCTGGACAGCAGAAAAATACAGACAGAGGAGCCTGTCTGCGAAATAGAGGTACAGCAGACAGATTGGGAAAGCGGCAGAGGTATCTATGTAAAAGGCTCTCAAATCATGGATGAGAATGCGTATTTTGTCCATTTCTTCGCTGGCTATTGGGTGGAGAACGGCACGCTTTCCCTTGTGTATCTGCCCAACAGCGGACAGGGAGATGTGACCAATGTGGCAGTGGGAAAAGACCGTGTGCTTACGATTGGGTACAAAGAAGATGAGTGGGGCGGTAAAGCAGAGGTCGTTCACCGTAACACTTTAAATGGTCTGGAGATATGTGTTTACCATACGGCAGAAGATATTGCAGGTAAACGGATATATTGCGGAGAAATAAAAACGGATATTGACCAAGACGCACTGGAATTTCTGGCTACGTCTAAAACGGCAGAAAGCAATGAAAGCATCCAGAACCAGAACTTGCGCGCAAACGGATGGATGCGCTATTTGAAGGTTGAGGATATTTTGGGCAAAGGAGGAGAACATGTATGGGAAGAAGGTTCGTGGTACCATTATTGATTGGCTGTTCTTTGCTGGTGTCTGTAGGAATGGTGGCTGGTATCTGGCAGATGCGGTATCGGGAAAATCTGTATTTACAGGATATGGAGGGGGAACGGTCAGCGCTGGAACCTTATACCGTAACAGGCGTACTGGATGATTTCTCCCATGAAATTGGGTTTTCGCTGGAACGGGGGGAATGGCAGACAGACTTTTCACCGGATACGGAAAATCTGCACAATGAGGAGCCGGAAGAATGTCAAGTGGATCTGAAAGATAGAAGTTGGTATTTCCAGTTGGATGATCACGCATGGGCAGATATATTGCCTTTGGAAGGAACGGAGATTCAGGCAACAGCAGGCAAACCGGATACCAGAGAAGAATTGGCACAGGTTCAGAAAGAATATGACTACCCAGATAATATCTGGACGAATGGGGAAGATTTTACATCTGGCAGTGTTACGTTCTGGAATGGGCAGTATGTGATGCGGCAGAAGGTCTACTTCAGCGAGAAACCGGGCAGTACCATAAATCCTACGTTCACACAGGACAAACAAGGGAATATTCTGGGGGATGTGGAAGGATATGCCTGTCGAGGGCTGCGTATCCCCTTGTCATTAAATTGTTCTGGTAAGATTACTATGGAATGGATGCCTGCTGATGAAATGGAAAGTGGTTATATCCATTATCAGGGAGGCAGTTGGCTGCATGATGGCTTTTGGATGGCAGATGATGCTGTGATAGGGGACAGGCTTTATCTGACATTTCCCACGGATATTCAGGACAGTGGGACTATGGGCATTTATGCCTTTGACTTGCAGGAGGTTTATGACAGCGGCAATCCTTATGTGACAAAAGTGGTGACAGAGCCTTGTCTGGTGTTTGGGGAAAGTGCTGTAGACCATCGGCATCAGGTGTTGGGGCTGGAACGTGTGGGAGATAAACTTCTGCTGTTGAAACGGGCGGAGAATCGGGGCATTGTGGAACTGTATGACACTGAGGGGAATCTGCTGGACAAAGAGGAGATTTCTTTTGCCAGACCTTTTACTGGTGTAGAGGCAAAGGTTTCCGCTTGGGAAGATGGGGCTTCCCTGATTCTTTCTTGGAGTGGTCAATCAGATACCTATGGCAGCAATGCCATGGAGCATCACGGTTTTACCGTGGACGCAGCGGGACAAATGACCCATCAATTCCTGAAAGTGGGGTATCCCTGGGCACAGGCAGTGCCGGGGAAAGGCAGTGTGCTGACAGTAGAGGAACCGATGATTCAGACACCGGAAACGGCTGTATTCTTTCCCAATGGCGGACCTCAGCCTCAGCAGACATTTTTGACGGTATATGATGAAACCATGACAAAGATACTGTATCGTGGAGAGCTTGTCACAGATGAAAATGATGATTTGAAAGGGATTTATGGTGCTTTTTCCACAAAAGAGGCTGGCAGGAAGCGGAATGTGATGGCGGCGGATACATGGGACTATATGCTGCACAGACGATATTGGCAGGACTTCAAAATCACTTACGAGGGGGAAACGATATGATCGAAGGCAAACAAATCTTTTTTACATACGGATTTGCGGAAACAGACAAAAATCCGGTACTGAATTATGTGGATTTACAGATTCCTGAGGGGCAGATTGTAGGGCTTTTCGGGGAAAACGGCGCAGGAAAGTCCACCCTTTTGCGGCTTATGGCTGGACTTTTGGTACAGAAGGATAACGGCTGTCAGATTTTGCTGGATGGAAAGCCTGCCGCAGAGGTAAGAGGAGAGGTTGCCTGTATTTTTGAAGAAGGTACTTTCCTGCCGGATCTGACACCAAAGCAGTATGGGGATTTTTTGGCGGATTTTTTCCCGAAGTTTGACAGAGCCTATTATGATAAGCTCATAACATTTTTCAAACTGGAGGAAAAGGCGGCAAAGCACATGTCACGGGGGCAGAAAGCAAAGCTGGAAATTGCCGCAGGGCTTGCCAAGCGAACCAAGTATATTTTTATGGATGAACCTTTTCTGGGGAAAGATGCCCTGACAAGGCAGGATTTTATGAAAATTTTATCCGGCAGTCTCACAGGAGAGGAAACTCTGGTGCTGGTTACCCATGAACTGGAAGCGGTGGAAACATTCATTGACAGAGCCATTGTCATCCACAAAGGAAAGCTGGCGGCGGACGTGGAAATGGATGATCTTCATCATGAGGGGAAAAATTTGATGGTATTGCTGAAAGAAACCGTTGGTTATGACGAAAATGCCTATCGTGATCTCTTTGCGGAGGAATGATATTTTTTAGCGGCAGAATGAGAGCGGAAAAAGTATCTGGTACACAGATTTTTTTCTGCTCTTGTTCTTTTTTTTGTCCGTTTTTCATGCCAGAAGCAAAAAGAACAGACACCATGACAGAATTTGGCATAAATGTGCTGAAAAATATTTCATATAATTTCTCTAGGATTTGCTGCTGCCTTTATTGACATGGGTTTGGGGCTATGCTATACTCATTCATGTTAGTTATGGTTTACTTTTTTAGATGATGATAGATAAGAGGTAGAAAATATGACATTGCATCAATTACCCATTGGACAGTCCGCCATCATTACCAAGGTGGGCGGCGAAGGGGAACTGCGCTACCGTTTTCTGGATATGGGGCTTATCCCCAAAACAAAAGTGACGGTGACAAAAGTGGCTCCCATGGGTGACCCCATTGAAATCAGGCTCAGAGGCTATACTTTGACCCTGCGTGTGGAGGACGCCAAAAATATTGAAATCACACAAGAGGGGGTTGACCTATGATCTTTGCGTTGGCAGGCAATCAGAACTGCGGGAAAACCACTCTTTTCAACCAGCTGACAGGCTCTAACCAGCATGTAGGCAATTTTCCCGGGGTAACTGTAGACCAGAAGGTTGGGCAGATGAAAAGCCAGCCGGATTGTTCTGTGGTGGACTTGCCGGGGATTTACTCTCTCAGACCTTATACAAACGAGGAAATCGTTACAAGAGATTTTCTGTTGAATGAAAAACCTGACGGCATCATCAATATCGTAGATGCCACAAATATTGAACGAAATCTGTATCTGACATTACAGCTCATGGAAATGCGCATTCCCATGGTTCTGGCATTGAATATGATGGACGAAGTCCGCAACAACGGCGGCACCATCAATGTGGAAAAAATGTCCGAAGCCCTGGGCATTCCTGTAGTGCCCATCAGTGCCGCCAAAAATGAAGGTATTGAAGAACTGGTGCAGGCGGCAGTCCGTGTGGCAAAGGAAAAACAGACACCGAAAGTCTTTGACTTCTGTAAACAGGGGCCTGTCCATCGGTGCATCCATTCCGTTTGCCACCAGATCGAAGACCATGCGGAAAAAGCTGGTTTGTCTGTGCGTTTTTCCTGCTCCAAACTCATCGAAAACGATACCCGTATCGTGGATATGCTACAGCTGAGCCAGAATGAATTGGAACTGGTGGAACACAGTATCATCGAAATGGAAGCGGAAGCAGGTATGGACAGAAATGCGGCGTTGGCAGGTATGCGCTATGACTTCATCGAAAGCGTTTGTGCTGATACAGTTATCAAGTGCGAGGAAAGCAAAGAACATATCCGCAGTGTAAAAATCGACAGCATTTTGACTCATCGGTATTTTGCTATCCCCATATTCGTATTGGTGATGTTTCTGGTATTTTTCCTGACATTCAATGTGTTCGGGGCGGTGCTTAGTGATTTGCTGTCTATGCTCATTGATGATATTACTGCGCTGGTGGATAAGGGCTTGACGGCTTACGGCATCAACCCTGTGGTACACAGTCTGGTCATTGACGGTATCTTTGCTGGTGTGGGCAGTGTCCTTAGCTTCCTGCCCATCATCGTGGTGTTGTTCTTCTTCCTGTCTATTTTGGAAGATACAGGATATATGGCAAGAATTGCCTTTGTTATGGATAAACTTCTCCGTAAGATTGGTCTTTCCGGCAGAAGCATCGTGCCTTTGCTGGTAGGCTTCGGCTGTACAGTGCCTGCGGTTATGGCTACAAGAACCCTTTCTTCTACCCGTGACCGCCGTATGACCATCATGCTGACACCTTTTATGAGCTGTTCTGCCAAGATTCCCATTTACGCAGTTTTTGCGGCAGCCTTTTTCCAGAAATACGCGGCACTGGTCATGATTGGCATGTACTTGATGGGTATCATCATTGGTATTATCGTTGCGTTGATTTTTGACAGAACGGTATTCCGCGGCAAACCCATTCCTTTCGTTATGGAATTGCCCAACTATCGTTTTCCTTCCGCAAAAAGCGTACTGCTTTTGATGTGGGATAAGGCGAAAGACTTCTTGCAGCGTGCCTTTACTATTATTTTCTTGGCGACGGTCATCATCTGGTTCCTCCAGAGTTTTGACAGTCGTCTGAATGTGGTAACAGACAGCGCAGACAGTATTCTGGCAGCCATTGGGCATTTGCTGGCGCCATTGTTTGCACCTCTGGGCTTCAACGACTGGCGTATCCCTACAGCCCTCATCACTGGCTTTACAGCAAAAGAAGCCGTGATCAGTACACTGGGCGTATTGATGGGCACTTCCACAGCGGCATTGGAGCCTGCCCTCCACAGCCTTTTCACACCTGTTTCTGCCATCAGTTTTCTGGTATTCACACTGCTGTATACCCCTTGTGTGGCAGCCATCGCGGCAGTGAAACGGGAACTGGAATCCGGCTGGCTGGCACTTGGCGTGGTCATTTTGCAGTGTGTGGTGGCATGGCTGGCAGCCTTTGGCGTTTATCTGCTTTTGGGCTTATTTGTATAAAGGAGAACGCTTATGAATCCTTTGGATTTTATCATTTTGGCAGTCATTGCGGCAGCCATTGTAGGGGCACTTGTGGCAGTGAAAAAGCATAAGTGCGGTACCTGCCATGGAGACTGCGGCAGCTGCGGAAAATGTAATAAAAAATGAGAAATGAAAAACAGACAGGTATCTTTTGCAAAACAGATTCCTGTCTGTTTTTTTATGCACATAGGAGAAAAGGAGAGGCAAAAGGGAAAAGTTGTAAAAAATCAGAAAAAGTTGTTGACAACTTTTGTTAGCAATGGTAAACTCATTGCAGAATGTTAGTTAAGACTAACGAATATACCTATCTCATCATCTGTAAATATCAAAGGGTGTGACGAAATATGAAAGGAGGAGCTCTGATGCCTTTGGCACTGGCAAAAACAGGAGAAGTACAAACAATCAGAAAAATCAGCGGACGGGATGATACCAAACGGTTTCTGGAGAGTCTGGGATTTGTTATCGGCGGTCAGGTGACGGTGGTATCTGAGATCAACGGAAATATGATCGTCAACGTAAAAGAATCTCGCGTAGCCATCAGCAAATCCATGGCGGCGCGTATCATGGTATAAGGAAGTGACAATATGGAAGGGACAAAGACATTAAGACAGGCGAAAATCGGCGAGAAAGTCACTGTGGTGAAGCTCACAGGCGAAGGCGCCGTGAAACGCCGTATCATGGATATGGGTATCACCAAAGGCACAGAAATTTTTATCAGAAAAGTAGCGCCATTGGGTGACCCTGTGGAAATCACAGTCAGAGGATATGAACTTTCCCTCAGAAAGGCTGACGCAGAAATGATTGCTGTCAGATAATTGGTTCGTGAGAACGAGCCATTTTTTCTGGCAAAGAGTTAGGATTGGCTAACGATTAGGAAGGAGATACAACATGGGTATGAAGATCGCCCTTGCCGGAAATCCAAACTGCGGCAAGACCACATTGTTTAACGCATTGACAGGCTCCAACCAGTTTGTGGGGAACTGGCCAGGGGTAACCGTAGAGAAAAAAGAAGGGAAGCTTAAAGGCAACAAAGAAGTGACTATCATGGACTTGCCGGGCATTTACTCCCTTTCTCCCTATACACTGGAAGAAGTGGTGGCAAGAAATTACCTCATCGGGGAAAGACCCGACGGGATTTTGAACATCATCGACGGCACCAATCTGGAAAGAAACCTGTATCTGACCACACAGCTGACAGAACTGGGGATTCCCGTTGTGGTTGCCATCAATATGATGGATGTTGTGGAAAAGAATGGGGATAAAATTGACGTAGAACGTCTTTCCAAGGAACTGGGCTGCAAAGTGGTGCAGATTTCCGCCCTGAAAGGCTCAGGCGTGAGGGAAGCAGCAGAAGCGGCAGTGGAAGCGGCGGCAAGAGAAAGCAGCGCACCCCAGCACACCTTCGCACCGGAAGTGGAAGGCGCCCTCAATGACATTGCAGCAAAGCTGGAGGATGTATCTCCTTCTTTGAAACGGTTCTATGCCATCAAGCTTTTTGAGCGTGATGAAAAGATCGCGGAACAGATGGAAAGAGTTCCCGATGTGGAAAGCATCATCAAGAATACGGAAGACCTGCTGGATGATGACAGTGAAAGCATCATCACCAATGAGCGTTATATGTACATCGGCGAAATGATCCAGCACTGCTATACCAAAAAGAATAAAGGCGGCATGTCCACATCCGATAAGATCGACCAGGTGGTGACAAACCGTTTCCTGGCATTGCCTATTTTCGCGGTGGTTATGTTCATCGTGTATTATGTTTCCGTTAGTACCGTAGGTACCATGGCAACAGACTGGGCAAATGACGGATTGTTCGGCGATGGATTCTATCTTTTTGGCAACGGCAGAGCGGAATATGAAGCTGCAAATGAAGCATACACACTGGAAACACAGAAGATCGACGCATTTTTGGCGGCGGCAACAGAAGCTGGCGTAGATGCGGAACTGGCGGAAACAGACCCTGTGGCATTCTTGGCAGAAACTACTGGCTTACAGACTGTTCTGGAAGTAACAGACGAGGAAGGCAATGTAACAGAAACACTGCCTGTAACAGCAGCGGACTATGAAGCTGCCCTCACAGCAGAAGAACCTGCCACAGAGGACTTCGGCACATGGGTGCCCGGCGTTCCTGTACTGGTTGGCAACGCACTGGAAAAACTGAATGTGGCAGGCTGGATGAACAGCCTGATTTTGGACGGCATTGTGGCTGGTGTAGGTGCTGTTCTGGGCTTTGTGCCGCAGATGTTGGTACTGTTTATCTTCCTGGCGTTCCTGGAAGGCTGCGGCTATATGGCGCGTATTGCCTTTATCATGGACAGAATTTTCCGTAAATTCGGTTTGAGCGGCAAATCCTTCATTCCTATGCTCATCGGTACTGGCTGCGGTGTGCCTGGTGTTATGGCATCCCGTACCATTGAAAGTGACCGTGACCGGAAAATGACCATCATGACAACTACATTCATTCCCTGCGGCGCGAAACTGCCCATCATTGCCCTTATCGCAGGGGCGTTGTTCGGCGGCGCGGCATGGGTAGCCCCCAGTGCTTACTTTGTGGGCATTGCGGCAATCATCGTTTCTGGCATCATTTTGAAGAAAACAACCATGTTTGCAGGAGACCCTGCTCCCTTCGTTATGGAGCTGCCTGCATACCATCTGCCTACTGTTGGCAGTGTACTGCGGAGCATGTGGGAAAGAGGTTCCTCTTTCATCAAAAAAGCAGGTACCATCATCCTGCTGTCCACCATCGTCATTTGGTTCCTGTCTAATTTCGGTTTCACAGAAAACGGCTTTGGTATGGTGGATGACCTGAGCAATGGTCTGCTGGCAAATGTAGGCTCTGCTGTAGCTTGGATTTTCAGTCCTTTGGGCTGGGGCAACTGGCAGTCCGCAGTGGCAGCGGTGACAGGTCTGGTGGCAAAAGAAAATGTTGTGGCAACCTTCGGTCAGCTTTTCGGCTTTGCGGAAGTGGCGGAAAATGGTGCGGAATATTGGGGCACACTGGCAGCATTCTTCACACCGGCAGCGGCTTACAGCTTCTTGGTATTCAACCTGCTGTGTGCACCTTGCTTTGCGGCCATCGGCGCCATCAAACGGGAAATGAACAACGCGAAATGGACATGGTTCGCCCTTGGATACCAGACCATCTTTGCATATCTGGTTGCATTCTGTGTATATCAGATCGGTTCCGTATTAAGCGGCACTGGCTCTTTCGGTATCGGTACGGTTCTGGCAGCGGCAGTGGTAGTAGGATTTATTTATCTGCTGTTCCGTCCCGATAAAGCAAGCAGAAAAGTCAGCAAAAAAGAAGTAACAGCGTAAACAGAAAGGAGTGCGGCACATGGGAACATGGCTCGTGGGTGCAGTACTTGTGGCAGTGGTCGCTGCCGCAGTCTATAAACTGCGCAAAGATAAAAAAGAAGGCAAAGGCTGCGGCGGTGACTGCGGTTCCTGCGGCGGACATTGCCATCATTAAAAAATAAAGTTTGCATACACCTTCTAAAAACAGGCGAGATTTTTATCTCGCCTGTTTTGTTATGAAAAAATCATTGTCAGAAGGAAAAGAAAGGAATATAATAAAAATCAAAATGTTTTTATATTTATACAAAAGAAAGAAGGTAATTCTTATGAGTAAAGCAGTTTATTTTATCAATGTAAATCGTGATTTTGGATATGTGTCCTATCTGGTGTGGGACTGCCTGCAGGAAGAAGGATTTTTCCAGAAGGAAACAGACATGATCTTTGACGGGAATCCTGTCATGGCTTATGAAGATCAGGCAGGGAACACCTTTTATTTTGCACCTACACAGACAGCCATCTGTCTGGACCACAATAAATATCTGCCGGATATGAACAAGTATTTTGCCGACTGTGATGTATCCGGCATGGTCACATGGCATGAAGGGGAGCATGCGCCGGAAAAAGTGCTGACTGTACATTCTCTGGGAGATTTGCCTTCTGGCGTATTCGGTGCTGCAAAGCCCAGACTCATGCGGAACCTGATGCTGGCAGTGGAAAAGAACCGGAAGGAATTGGGTCTGGAGGACTATCATGTGGCAACAGAAGCCACCCATTGGTCTGGCGTATACCATGGAGAAGGGGACCCTACTTTGCTGACAAAATTCCCTGTGGCAATGATGGATATTGAAGTAGGCAGTGAGCCTGACAGCTGGAACAACAAAGAAGCTGCAAGAGCGCTGGCACGCTCTCTGACACAGATTTTTGAGGATGACGGCAAGAAAGTCCATCAGATTCTTTGTGTAGGCGGCGTACACTTTGAGCCTAACTTTGCAGAAGCTGTTTACACCCAATGGGGCGAGGATGAAGCCTTTGGGGTGACCCATATTCTGGCGAATCAGTGGTTGGTATCCGGTCATTATGAGGATGAAACAGGTGTCCAGCGTGCAAGTGACTGCATTGACGCCATCGACGGCGGTGTGGAAGCCATCTTTTTCCATGATAAGATGAAAGGCTGCTATAAAGACTTGGTAAGAGCGCTGGGAGCGAAATATCAGATTCCCATTTATAAACACCAGAAACTGCGTACCCCGGCAGAATTGGAATGGACAAAATAAGGATACAAAGAGAGAGGCTGTGAAACCGAAGTTTCACAGCCTTTTTGTGTAAGAAGGTATGTGTGTTTTATTATAGAATACAGAAGGATTGGTGTATTCTTTATGGATCGTGTGTATCACAGAAAATGTCAAGGATTTCCCGTAGGTTAGGGTGTGTAAAGGGAAACCTGTAAGGAATCAGTATGCGGCGAATCTTTCACCGTATGCTTTGCAGTTTGCTTTGCCGTCAGCGTCGGGCATGCCGCAGACGATAAGACCGTCATCAAAGAGGTTTGCACCAGCTTTTGCGCATCTGTCTTCCCAGTCGCGCATCCACTGACCGTCGCCCCAGCCGTAGGAGCCGAACAGGGCAACTTTTTTGCCTTTCAGGCTGCTTTCTACAGCAGTGAAGAAAGGTTCAAATTCCGCTTCTTCCAGCACTTCATCACCCATGGCTGCACAGCCGAAGGCAATTTTGTCATAATCAGCCACATTGCCATGGAATGCATCTACGGAAAATACTTCAGCATCAGAGCCAATACCAGCGGCAATTTCATTTGCCATCATAGCGGTATTGCCTGTGCCGCTCCAATAGATTACAGCAATTTTACTCATAATCGTCCTCCTTTTTTTGAAAAAAAGTTCTGAAAAATATGTATCTGTTCAGGCTGCGCCCAAGAGGGAAAGTATGGACGTGCCTGCAGTTACCTGTTCCATCATCTGGTCACGGCAGTCACGATAGCACTGGAAAATACGCAGTGCCCGTTTTTCGTCGCCGTAAACCTTCCAAAATCCAACGCATTTGTAATTCTGGCCTTTTTCACGCATGAAAGCGAATACGTCGGCAGGGGGATAACCCAAGAAAAAGCCGATCTCGTGAGGGAAATCACCGTCTGCCTGCATCCGTTTGCGCAGGTGTGCCAGTGTTTGTGTCATGGCGTCTTTTTTGCCGATACGGGCAGGGTAGCCAAGGGAAATGAGATAATCCCGTACATGGGGCACCCGTAGATACCGCATCATGGCATTTTGACGATAGACCATGATGAATACACGGTTTTTAAAACTGTAAAGATATACGATGCAAATGCCTTTTTCCGCCAGTTTTTTGCCGTAAAGGGCGATTTCTTCTTTGCACTTAGGCAAGAGGGAAAGAGGCAGGGAAAACAGATTGGATTGCTTTCTGCCCAGCAGGGTAGGGGCAGCGTGATGGATCAGCTCCGCTTCAAAATCAGACATGGGAATCCTCCTTTCTATCAAACTTGTCTTGTTAGCTAAAGCTAACTTATGTGTAAAAATCAACAACAGTGTTCTGCCAAAATACGTTTCAGGGCAGAAGATGAGCTGCTGTGAGAACGGGCAATGGAAATATTGTTTTTCTCCGCTTCCTGTACGGCACCTGTTGCCATGATATGGGAAACGGTGGAAGTGAACAGTATGATCAAATCTGCCTGTCCGATCTGGGAACGGAAATTCCCCGGCAGCTGTGTGAACACCTTGCTTTTGCAGTTGAATTTCTTGCAGATGTCCATATACTGACGAACCATGCGGTCGTGACCGCCCACGATAACAACGCTCATGTGCAGAACCTCCTTTGTTAGTTTTCAAAAGGTTAGCTGAAGCTAACCAACTGTGAAAATTAATAGTTAGCGCTTGCTAACTTCTGGGTATATCCTATCACGTTTTTCATAGGCTGTCAATAGGATTTTTGAAAATATTTTATAATTCTGATTTAGGCATGTGGCTTTCGTAATGGGCTTTCATGCAGGCAAGGCTTTCTTCACTGAGCACATGCTCCAGACGGCAGGCGTCAGCTTCCGCTGTTTCAGGGCTGACACCAAGGAACATCAGGCATTCTTTGATGAAACAGTGGCGGTCATAGATGTTCTGAGCCACCTGTCTGCCTTTCTCTGTCAGCAGGAGCTGTCCGATATTGCCGATGGTCACATAGCCACCTTCTTTTAAAATATGAACGGCACGGCTGACACTGGGTTTAGAAAAGCCCAGTTCCGCTGCCACATCCACAGAGCGTGCGATGCCGTTTCTTTTTTCCAATATCAAAATGGTTTCCAGATAATTTTCGCCGGATTCCTGTAATTTCATAAGTGTTACACCAACCTTTTTCTCATCATCCTTCTTTTTAAGGATACACCATTTTTTGTAAATAGTCATTGACAACAAAAGTTAGCGAGAGTAAACTTATCTGGTAAGATTGAACACACTATATTTTAGGAGGAATGCATTATGTGGAAAAATTGTTTTGAATGCGACAGAAAATGGGTATTTTTGGGCGGTATCGCTGCGGCACTTGTGGGCGGCAAAATCCTCAAGAGCAAAAAGACTCGTGAAGTGACAGTGAACGCTGTGGCACAGGCTATGAAGCTGCACAAAGATGCTCAGACCACTTTTGCAAACATCAAAGAAGAAGCAGAAGACATCTGCTTTGACGCAAAACAGCAGGCTGCGGAAGCATGCGACTGCGAACAGTAAGAAGCGGAGGCATTTTATATGAAATATGCCATTTGCTATGATGGCCCCGGCAGGCTCCGTCTGCGCTTGGGTCAGTATGCCTTTTCGGAAGAAGAAGGCTGGGGCATTGCCAGTATCCTGCGGCAGAAAGCTGGCGTGGAGCGCGTACGCACTTGTGCCCAGAACGGCAGTATCCTCATTTACTACGGCAAAGACATTGCCAAAGAAACTCTGCTGGATGCTGTGGGAAAGCTGCGACGGGCGGACATCCCCAAAGTAGAGCCTACAGGGGAGGAAGATGTGCAGGCCATTGACCTGCGGTTTCAGGAAAAGATTTGCAGTATGGTGCTGCGTCGGGCGGCGGAAAAACTGCTTCTTCCAGTGCCTTTGCAAATCTGTAAGACTTGCTTACGGGCAGTGCCCTTCCTGTGGCATGGACTGCAAAGCCTGCTTCATGGCCGCATGAATGTAAATGTACTGGATGCGGCGGCAATTGGCGCTTCTATGCTGAAGCGTTCCTTCTCTTCCGCATCGTCTATTATGTTCCTGCTGTCCTTCTCGGATATTCTGGAGGACTACACCAGAAAACGGACAGAAACCGCGCTTTCTGCCAGCCTTGCCATTCAGATTGATAAAGTTTGGCTGGTAACGCCGGAGGGAGATGTGCAGATTCCCCTTTCTGATGTAAAGGCAGGGGATTGGCTCCGTATTCGCACAGGCACTATGATTCCCATTGACGGCAAAGTTCGGGAAGGGGAAGCCTTGGTCAACGAAGCCACCATGACAGGAGAGCCTTTGGCGGTGCGGAAGGCAGAAGGGGCTATGGTCTACGCTGGAACACTGGTAGAGGAAGGCTCTGTGGCTGTAGAAGTCATGGCAGTCAATGCCCAGACACGTATTCAGCGAATCATGGATCTCATTGCTGCTTCGGAAGAACTGAAAGCCAGCGTACAGGGAAAAGCGGAACGTCTGGCAGACCGCATTGTGCCTTATCATCTGCTGACAGCGGCGGTGGTGTTCCTGCTTACCAGAAACACCACAAAGACTATGGCGATCCTGACGGTGGATTATTCCTGTGCCATCAAACTGGCAACGCCCATTGCCGTTATTTCTGCCATGCGTGAAGCGGCAAACCATCGGATGATGGTCAAAGGCGGCAGACATCTGGAAGCCTTCGGCGCAGCAGATACCATTATCTTTGATAAAACGGGCACTTTGACAGAAGCTTGCCCTCAGGTTTCTCAGGTCATTGCCTTTGGGGATTATGAACGGGATGAAGTGCTGCGGACAGCGGCATGTCTGGAAGAACATTTTCCTCACAGCGTTGCCCGTGCCATCGTGAGACAGGCGGCGGAAGAAGGTCTGTTCCATGAAGAACGCCATGCGGAAGTGAAGTATGTGGTTGCACACGGTATCGCTTCGGAGTTAGAAGGCAAAAAAGTCATCATCGGCAGTCCTCACTTTGTTTTCGAGGATGAGGGCATTGTCCTGAAAGATGCAGACAAGGAAAAACTGGACGCTGTGGACAGCACAGACTCTGCGGTGTATCTTGCCATTGGCGAGGATTTGGCAGGGGCAATCTTCATCCATGACCCTGTCCGTCAGGAAGCGGCGGAAGTCATCGAAGCCCTGCGGCAGACAGGCATCCAGCATATTATCATGATGACAGGAGACGGGGAAAAAGCAGCTCGCACAGCCTGCCAGCAGCTGGGCATCACGGAATATTACGCCCGTGTTTTGCCAGAGGATAAGGCGGCAAAAGTGGAAGAAATCAAAGCCCAAGGCAGAACGGTCATTATGGTAGGGGACGGCATCAATGATTCTCCGGCTTTGTCCGCTGCCAATGTGTCCGTCGCCATGAAGGACGCCTCAGACTTAGCCAGAGAAGTGGCAGACATTGCTCTGCTTTCTGGAGAGTTGTGGGAGTTGGTGACATTGCGTCACTTAAGTCAGGCCCTCATGGGACGTATTTCCAGAAATTATCGTGCCATCATCGGCGTGAATACATCTTTGCTTTTGCTGGGTCTGGCAGGCATTTTGCAGCCTACGGTCTCCGCTTTCTTCCATAACCTTTCTACTGTTGCCATCAGCGGCACCAGTATGCGTCCTTTGCTGCCCCAAGCAGAGGAAAAATAAATGATACATCTCTGAATTTGAAGTGCAAAGAGCCGTTTTCCTTTTTCGGAAGGAAAGCGGCTTTTGCTTTTTGTTGTCAGACTGTGGTATCATATACCAAAAGGAGGGGGAGACATGGAACTGGAAACAAGGCGTTTGCGGCTGCGGCCTTTGACGGAAAAAGATGCAGAGGGACTTTTTGCTTATTGCAGTCATCCTGCCGTTGGGGTAAGGGCTGGCTGGAAACCCCATGAAACCTTGGAAGAAAGCAGGGAGATACTGGAACAGGTGTTTTTGAAGGAGCCACATGTGTTTGCCATAGAGCAGGAAGGAAGGCTCATTGGTACTGTAGGGCTGGTGGATGATAACAAACGGGAAAACGGGAAAGCGAAAATGATTGGATATTCCCTTGCTTTTGACTGCTGGGGAAAAGGCATCATGACAGAGGCAGTGGAAGCAGTGCTGGTATATGGTTTTGACCTGCTGAATCTTTCCATTATTACCGCCACATGTTATCCGGACAATCCGGCTTCTGCAAAGGTGCTGGAAAAATGCGGTTTTGCGTATGAAGGCACTTTGCGGCAGGCACAGATACGTTTTGACGGCAAAGTACAGGATTTTCGCTGTTATTCTGTCACAAAGGCGGAATATGACGAAAAAAGACAGGGAGTTTCCTTATAAGGTCTTGTCCGTCCATTGCCGAAACCTGCCTCATATCGTATAATAAAGGCAGAAAAGAAAATGGGGTGAGAACGTGGAAATCATCAACTGGAAAGAATTGCTCTATCCTTACGCCCAGACCGTTGACGAACTGCTGCTGAAGTTTCGCAGTCTGGACAAAGAGTGCAGACATCTGGGCATTTATTCGCCCATTGACTCCGTGACGGGGCGGCTGAAACGTCCTGCCAGCATATTGGAAAAAGCAGGCAGAAAACAGATTTCGCCGGATAGAATAGAAGAAGAAATTGAAGATATTGCAGGCATCCGTATCCTTTGTCAGTTTGTGGAGGATATTCCCAAGGTCATTGAGATGGTGCGTAAGCGCAAGGACATGACTGTCATTGAGGAGAGGGACTACATCACCAACACAAAACCCAGCGGTTACCGCAGTTATCATATGATCATCCGGTATCCCCTCTTTACGGCACTGGGAGAGAAAAATGTGCCGGCGGAAATCCAGATTCGCACAAACGCCATGAATTTCTGGGCAACGGCAGAACATTCCCTGCGGTATAAATACAGCGGCAACATTCCTCAGGATTTGCAGGACAGACTGAAAAACTGTGCCGAAGCTGCTTTCCATCTGGATCAGGAAATGGCAACCATTCGGGAGGAAATCACCAACGCCCAGCGGCTCAACGAGATCAAAAACAATCTGGTGGCCAATATCTTGGAGAACATCCAGAACCTGTATTTTGTGGCAAAACTGGATGATATGAATGAAATCAATAAGGAATTTATCCGTCTTTGGAACGGCGATGACATGGAAGCCCTGAAGGAGTTCAACGAAAAGCTGAATATCATGGCGGAAATGTATCGGGTATAGAAAGGAATTTGTATGGGACTATTTGCCATTGGGGATTTGCATTTCGGCTTTGCCGTAAACAAGCCCATGGATATTTTCGGAGAAAACTGGAAAAATCACAGTGAAAAAATCATAGAAAACTGGAAAAGAGAAGTGACAAAAGAAGATACGGTGCTTTTGCCGGGGGACATTTCCTGGGGCATGCGCCTGCCGGAAGCGGCGGCAGACTTGGATGTCATCGACAGCCTGCCGGGGAGGAAAATTCTTCTGTCCGGCAACCACGATTATTGGTGGAAATCCTCCAGCCGTCTGGCAGGGCAGTACCCGGAGATGGCGTTTCTGAAAAATGACGCGGTGCCTTGGGAAAAGCGTTTTATCTGCGGCACAAGAGGCTGGCTCTGTCCCAATGAGCGGAGCTTTACGCCGGAGGATGAAAAAATCTACAAAAGAGAACAGATTCGTCTGCGGCTGTCTTTAGACGCTGCCATGAAAGCAGGGGCAGAGGACATTATTGTCATGATGCACTTTCCGCCAGTCAATGAAAAACAGGAGCCATCTGCTTTTACGGAGATTCTGGCAGAATACCCTGTGAAACGGGTGGTTTACGGACATCTTCACGGGGCGGCAAATCACAAAAACGCTTTGCAGGGGGAACGGGACGGCATCGTCTATGAATTGGCAGCGGCGGATTATCTGAATTTTTGTCCAAAACGGATTCTGTAATAAAAAAGCGATTATGAAATCGTCTGTAAGATTTCATAATCGCTTTTTTGTTTTATTGGTGCAGATCCAGCTTCAGGAAAATGGATGTTTCCATGGGACTGTTGTTATAGGGTGGGACTTCCTGAAATCCCAGTTTGGCATACAGATGCAGGGCACCTTTCAGAAAAGGCAGGGTGTCCAGCAGCATGGCATCATAGCCCATTTCTCTGGCGTCGTCAATGAGTTTTTCCACCAGATGCTCCGCGATGCCCTGACCACGAAAGGCATCTTTCACATAAAGCCGTTTCAGTTCACATTCCGTATCCGAAAGGGGACGCAGGGCGATGCAGCCGGCGATGGCATCATCCACCAGCGCCAGATACAGTCTGCCTTTGGGCAGCCCATATTTCTCCTCCAGATGTTCCAGCTCTCTGTCGTAATTCTGAAGCTCCAGAAAAGCGGCAAAAGATGGGTCACTTTTCAGCAGGAAATCCGTATATTCCAGAAACAGGGCTTTCACTTCTTCTTGTCGGTCATAGGCAAGACAGATGGTCAGGCTCATAGCTACTCGCCTCCCGTATCAGTCCTCGTAGTCGTTGGCTGCATCCAGGATCATATTTTTCAATACTCTGGTGTCAAAGTCTTCCAGTTCCAGTTCCAGAGACAGGTTTTCCAGTTCGTCTTCGTCAGGCAGATAATCCGCTTCAAAAGCAGAGGTCAGGTCGTCCTCAAAAATGATTTCCCCTTCGATTGTCCATGCGTCTTCGTCTTTGCTCAAAGAAAAAATATTTACTTCTGTGATTTGCAGCATGATAATACGCCTCCTTAAAAATTATATACGCTCTCTTTTGTTATTTCTGCCGCTGTTTTTTGCCGGAGCGGCGTTTTCTTTGTTTGGTTCCTGTTTTGGGTGTGTCCTTTTTCCGCACGGAATAACCGAAAGAGCCGACCTGTTCTCCAAGTGTGAAATATCCCCCGTGGGAATAGCAGATGGGCTTGCTGCGGTTCAGGTGGAATTTCCCAGTCTTGTCGAAATATTTTTCGCTGACGCTGACGGAAACCACTTCTGCAAGGAACATATGATGGCTGCCCAAAGGAACGATTTCTTTTACCTTACACTCAATGTTGACCGGGCTTTCCAGTATGATGGGGCAGTCTACTTTTTCCCCTTTTTTGGCTGTCAGGTGCATTTCAGTGAATTTGTCCACATCTCTGCCGCTTCTGACGCCGCAGAAATCACAGGCATAAGTCAGGTCTTTGGTGACCAGATTGATGACAAATTCTCCGCTTTCCTTGATCAGCTCATAGGAGTGACGCTCGGGACGAATGGAAACATAAGTCATGGGGGGATTGGTATTGATGGTGCCGGTCCATGCCACGGTGATGATGTTTTTCTGCTCCATATTGCCGCAGGATACCATAACGGCAGGGACGGGGTACAATACGGTGCCCGGTTTCCAGATCTGTTTTTCCATGGGAGCCCTCCTTTTTTTGCCAAGTCATTTTTAACGTTATTTATGATATACGACCATGGTATATTTGTAAAGACGAAAAAACGTAGAAAAGGTGTTTGAATTTTTGTTCAATTCTTGCATCCCTTTTCTTTTTTGCGTATGATGATAGGCAGAAGAAGCAGTTGACATACAACGAGGAGGAAAACATGGAATTACCATTGGCATATATCAACGAAATGAAAGCATTGCTGGGGACAGAATACGAAGATTATCTGGTGTCTTTTGAAGAAGTCAGACTTTATGGACTGCGGGCAAATACATTGAAAATTTCTCCGGCGGAACTGGCGGAAAAAGGAGCGTTTTCTCTTTCCCCTGTACCTTGGTGTGAAAGCGGATTTTATTACGCAGAAGGGGAACGTCCTGCCAAGCATCCCTATTACCACGCGGGGCTGTACTATTTGCAGGAACCCAGCGCCATGACACCAGGTTCTATGATTCCCATTGAAGAAGGGGATTTTGTGCTGGACATCTGCGCGGCACCCGGTGGAAAAACCACCCAGCTGGCAGCAAGACTGAATGGGACAGGTCTGCTCATTTCCAATGACATCAGCGCCGGACGAGCAAAAGCGCTTCTCAAAAACGTGGAAATCAGCGGCATCACCAACGCCATTGTCATGAGTGAACCGCCCAAAAAGCTGGCAGAACGGTTCGGAGGATTTTTTGACAAGATATTGATTGACGCTCCTTGTTCTGGGGAAGGCATGTTCCGGAAAGAACCGGATATGGTGAAAAGCTGGAATGAGGAACTGCTCGCATTTTGCAGAGAACAGCAGGCGGATATTCTGGAACACTGCGCTTCCATGCTGAAAACAGGAGGCATGATTCTGTACTCCACTTGTACTTTTGCAAAAATGGAAAATGAGGACAGCATCCAGACATTTCTGGACAATCATCCGGAATTTACGATGGTTCCTTTGGAAAAAAACTGGGGGTTTGTGCCGGGCTGTGAACCACTGCCGGAATGTGTACGCCTTTATCCCCACAAAATCAAAGGGGAAGGGCATTTTCTGGCGTTGCTGCAGAAAACAGGAGAAGCAACGCCATGCAGTACACCCACAGAAGCCAGCATCAACGAAAAAGAATTGGGGCCTTTCCGCCAGTTTGCCAAAGAAACCCTCACGGGAAAATGGAAAGGCACATTCCAGATTTACGGGGACAGTCTGTGTCTTTTGCCGGAAGGCGCCCCTGCCACAAAAGGTCTGCGTGTACTGCGCAGCGGCTGGCAGCTGGGCACATTGAAAAAAGGGCGGTTTGAGCCTTCTCAGGCATTTGCCATGGGGCTGAAAAAAGAAGAAGTGAAGAATGTGCTGGATATGCCCCTTTCTGACGAGAGAGTCATCCGGTATCTGAAAGGGGAAACACTGGAAGCGCCGGAAGCCAAAGACGGCTGGACATTGTTATGTGTAGACGGTTATCCTTTGGGCTGGGGAAAGACCCAGAAAGGGCGTCTGAAAAATAAATATGCTGTGGGCTGGAAATGGGAATAAGAAATACAGAATACAAAATTGTCTTTCAATAAAAAACAAATGTGCGATTGTGGTTGACAAATGGAAAAATATTCGTAAAATAGAACTATCATGAATTCTCTTTGAAAATCGGCATGGAAAGAAAGGGCGAGTGAATATGGCAGTGACAACATACATAGGCACCAGAAACAAAGACATTACCGCGTCTGCATCAGAAGCCATCCTTCGTGGCATCTGCCCTGACGGCGGTTTATATATCCCTAAGGAAATCCCTAAAATGGACAAGACTCCCGAAGAACTTATGGGGATGGATTATCGGCAATTGGCTTATGAAGTATTGAAGCTTTATCTGGACTTTACAGAAGAAGAACTGAAATACTGCATTGAACATGCCTATGATGAAAAATTCGATACAAAAGAAATTGTTCCTCTTGTGAAAAAAGGGGATATGCTTTATCTGGAACTGTTCCACGGCAGAACACTGGCATTCAAGGATATGGCGCTGTCTATTCTGCCTTATCTCATGAAAACAGCGGCAAAACGTCAGGGACAGAAAGAGGAAATTGTTATTCTGACAGCAACCTCAGGCGATACGGGAAAAGCGGCGCTGGAAGGCTTTGCTGGCGTAGATGGCGTGAAAATTATGGTATTCTTCCCGGAAGACGGCGTGAGCCCTGTGCAGAAATTGCAGATGACTACCCAAGAAGGGGACAACACCTGCGTAGTAGGCATCAAAGGGAACTTTGACGACGCCCAGAGTGCTGTAAAACGGATTTTCACAGACAAAGAACTGGCGGATGAACTGGAAAAGAGAGGCTATCGTTTCTCCTCCGCAAACTCCATCAACATCGGCAGACTGGTGCCCCAGATTGTATATTACTACTGGGCATATATTCAGGCAGTGAAAATGGGCGAAATCAAATGGGGAGAACCTCTGGACTTTACGGTGCCGACAGGGAACTTCGGCGACATTCTGGCTGGCTGGTATGCGGCACAGATGGGACTGCCCACAGGTCATTTTGTCTGCGCATCCAATGACAATAAAGTGCTCTATGATTTCTTCCGCACTGGCGTTTATGACAGAAACCGCGCCTTCCATGTGACCGTTTCTCCGTCTATGGATATCCTTATTTCCAGCAATCTGGAACGTCTCCTGTGCCACATGGGCGGACAGGATAAGACAAAAGCGGAAATGGCTGCTTTGCAGGCAGATGGCAAATATACAGCGGAAATCACAGAAGAACGGCTTTCCGGGGAATTTGCCGATGAGGCGGAAACTTTCGACGCCATCCGCAGGGTATACAAAAACACAGGCTATGTGATGGATACCCATACAGCAGTGGCTTATGCGGCGGCAGAAAAGTACAGAGCCGAAAGCGGCACAAAGAACCCTATGGTCATTGTTTCCACTGCAAGCCCTTACAAATTCACAAAAGACGTTATGGCTGCTTTGGATGCAAAATACGCAGACGGTGACGCTTTTGCGCTGATGAAAGAAATGGAAAACCTCAGCGGCGTAGCCATCCCTGCACCTATCCGCGGCATCGAAACAAGAGAAATCAGACACAAGAATGTCTGCGAAAAAGACGGTATTGCTGATTTTGTCAAAGGCTGGCTGTTATAAGAAAACAAAAAAGGGGAATTGTTCCTTATGTAAGGACAGTTCCTCTTTTTTGTTTTTCAGACAAAAGATTTTTTCTCTTGTCTTATGACCTTGGGCAGATTGACGGAAAAACGAAAAAGTGGGGAAAAGCCGTTGCTTTTGCCTTTTCTATGCAGTACAATAAAATCAGCATCCTATGTGCAATTGGTAACTTGTTTACAATCATATACAAAGAAAGAGGAGAAGCATCATGAAAATGTTTATCGACACCGCTAACGTGGATCATATCAGAGAAGCAAACGATCTGGGCGTGATCTGCGGCGTAACCACAAACCCTTCCCTGATCGCAAAAGAAGGCAGAGATTTCGTTGAAGTGGTAAAAGAAATCACAACTATCGTGGATGGCCCCATCAGCGCAGAAGTTATCAGCCTGGATCATGAAGGCATGGTAAAAGAAGCGAGAGAACTGGCAAAAATCCACAAAAACATCGTTATCAAAATCCCTATGACACTGGAAGGCCTGAAAGCTGTTAAGATCCTGACAGCAGAAGGCATCAAAACAAACGTAACACTGATTTTCTCCGCTACACAGGCACTGATGGCTGCAAGAGCAGGCGCAACTTATGTAAGTCCTTTCCTGGGCAGAGTGGACGACATTGGTTCCGTTGGCATGACTCTCATCGAAGAAATCGTGGAAATCTTTGACGTACACGGCATCGAAACAGAAATCATCGCTGCTTCCATCCGTAACCCTCTGCACGTTATCGACGCTGCAAGAGTTGGCTGCCACATCGCAACAATTCCTTACAATGTACTGATCCAGATGGCAAAACACCCTCTGACAGACATTGGTATTGAACGTTTCCTGAAAGACTGGGAAAGCGTACCCAAGAAATAAGAAACATCTTTTTGCACAGTAAACCAAAATATGTTTTTGATGAAGATTGCCCTTTTTTGAAAGGGCAATTTTCGAAATGGGAGGAAAAACAATATGAATATTGATAACTTGACTGTAAATACCCTGCGTTTCCTTTCCGCAGAAGCCATCCAGAAAGCAAAAAGCGGCCATCCCGGTCTGCCTCTGGGCGCTGCACCTGCAGCTTACGCGCTGTGGGCAAAGGAAATGAAAGCAAACCCTGCAAACCCTAAATGGGACGACAGAGACCGTTTTGTACTGTCTGCAGGTCATGGCTCCGCGCTGCTGTATTCCCTGCTGCATGTATTCGGCTATGGTCTGACCATTGAAGACCTGAAAAACTTCCGTCAGAGAAATTCCTTGACACCCGGTCACCCTGAATACAAACATACAGTAGGTGTAGAAACCACAACAGGCCCTCTGGGTCAGGGGATCGCAAATGCTGTAGGTATGGCGCTGGCTGAAAGCCATCTGGCAGCAAAATTCAACACACCTGAATACAAAGTGGTTGACCACTACACATACGCACTGTGCGGCGATGGCTGCCTGCAGGAAGGCGTTGCTTCCGAAGCAGCTTCTCTGGCTGGTACAATGGGTCTGTCCAAACTGATCGTACTGTATGACTGCAACAAAATCACCATCGAAGGCAGCACAGACGTTGCATTCACAGAAGATGTGATGAAACGTTTCGAAGCTTACGGCTGGGATGTTGCGGAAGTAACAGACGGCAACGATGTAGACGCTATCGCAGCAGCTATTGCAGCAGCGAAGAAAACAGACAAGCCTTCCCTGATCAAAGTAAACACACTCATCGGTTTCGGTGCGCCCAACAAACAGGGCAAAGCATCCGCCCACGGCGAACCTCTGGGTGAAGAAGAAATCAAGCTGGCAAAAGAAAATCTGGGCTGGAACTATGAAGAATCTTTCTTTGTTCCCGAAGAAGTAAAAGCGCACATGGCAGCATGGGCAGCAGAAGGTGCTCAGAAAGAAGCAGCTTGGAACGAAATGTTTGCAGCTTATGCAAAAGCAAACCCTGAACTGGCAAAAGAATACGAACTGTGGCACAGCGACAAACTGGCAGCAGATCTGCTGGATGACGAAGATTTCTGGAAAGATGAAGGGGACATCGCGACTCGTGCAACTTCCGAAAAAGTACTGCAGAAAGTAGCGAAAGTGGTTCCTAACCTGTTCGGCGGCAGCGCTGACCTGGCTCCTTCCAACAAATCTGTTATGAAAGACAGAGAATACTACAGCAAAGAAAACCCCGCTGGCTCCAACGTACACTTCGGTATCCGTGAATTTGCCATGACAGCTATGGCAAATGGTATGGCAGTACATGGCGGCGTAAGACCTTATATCGCTGGTTTCTTCGTATTCAGTGATTACATGAAAGCTGGTCTGCGTATGGAAGCCCTCATGGGTCTGCCTGTTATCAGCATCTTTACCCATGACAGCATTGGCGTAGGAGAAGATGGCCCTACTCATCAGCCCATCGAACATCTGGCAATGCTGCGCAGCCTGCCGAACTACATGGTATTCCGTCCCTGCGATACCAGAGAAACAGCAGCTGGCTGGTATGCAGCACTGACACATACTACAACACCTACCGGTTTGATCCTGTCCAGACAGAACATGCCTGCACTGGAAGGCACCGGCAAAGACGCTCTGAAAGGCGCTTATATCCTCCGTGACTGCGAAGGTACACCTGATGTACTGCTCATGGCAAGCGGTTCCGAAGTAGAACTGATCTACAAAGCTTACGACGAACTGGCTGCAAAAGGCGTGAAAGCAAGAGTCATCAGCATGCCTTGCTGGGAACTGTTCGCAGAACAGAGCGACGAATACAAAGAAAGCGTTATGCCTAAGGCTGTTCGCGCAAGACTGGCTGTGGAAGCAGCGGCAGACTTTGGCTGGCATAAATTTGTAGGTCTGGACGGCGACGTGATCTGCATGGAAGGTTTCGGCGCATCCGCACCTGCAGGCATCCTGTTCAAAGATTTCGGTTTCACCGTAGAACAGGTTGTGGAAAGAGCAATGGCTCTTGTAAAATAAGAAGTTTTGTATTTTATGAAGGGACGGCACGGCTCTTTCCAAAAGAAGGGGCTTCGCCGTCCTTTTTTACGGAAAGGAGGAAACATGCGGACATTTATTGCCATTGAATTGGAAGAAGAAGTGAAGGATGCCCTGGAAGGGGCGCAGCAGCAGGCGGCAGAACTTTGCCGCAAGGGGAATTACACACCAAAGGAAAATTTCCATCTGACCCTGCATTTTCTGGGGGAAATCAGACCGGAAGAAGTGGACGATGTGGTACAGGCTATGATGGAAACCACCAGACGGAACCGCCCCTTTGAACTGAAGCTGGATCGATTGGGATTCTTCCCCAGAGGACGGGAAGGCATCCTGTGGGCAGGGGTGGAAAAAAGTGCACCCCTTCAGCGGCTGTTCCAACAGCTGGAAATCTCTTTGGGCAAACAGGGCTTTGCCAGAGAGAAAAAGGGTTTAAGCCCTCATATCACATTGGGGCGTGAGGTAGAGCCTTATCGTGGGTTTGCGGATGTGCAAAAACAGGTGGAATTGGAAAAGGTTTCCATACATGTGAAGAACATTTCTCTTATGGAGAGTGTGCGCCGTGGACGGAATCTGATCTATCGTCCCCTGTTTGTACAACCACTGAAGGACAAAAGTTTTTATTGATGGAAACGATGTATTTTTTTAGATACATGCTGGAAAAGCCTTGATTTATCAAGTATAATTGGAACCAGCGGCATGCAGAAATACCCCGCTGTATGTCAGAAAGACATTTTATGACGATTAAAATTGTTTTTAAGGAGGAAACAAATTATGGAGTTTGGCTATTCAAAGGAACAAGTACTGT
>OGGQ01001251.1_pt1 | contig 33881 bp, 29 predicted proteins | sample 1571191 | NCBI WGS metagenome assembly OGGQ01 (sample SAMEA2582061, study PRJEB24529) | metagenome | biome: Human gut stool | place: China | collected 2011
ACCGCCTTTTCTTGTTATCCAGCCCTCCGGCTGTATCGGTTGAGCAAAAGTCAGCGTGGGAATGGTGTGGTATCTTTATCTAAGTGAAACCCCGCTCTCCCACTTGGATATGGATGCCTTGGTCACACCGATATGGGATGCCAGTTCTTCCTGAGTTATCTTTTTCTCCCGACGTTTCTGCCAGATCGTCCTGGCAATGTTGATTTCTTTCATAGCTTTTCACCGTCCTCTAAGATATCTGATACCTGGTAAATTGTTGCTGCTTATAGTACCGTAAACTTCCCGCGCATATCCGCAGCCGTAAACAGTAATTGAAAGCTGCGGCTGATACGGCAGGAGATATATTTACAATATACCGGATCTGCGGTGAATTTACAAAGGAACGGCAGTTGATTTTTCTATACAAAGTTTACTGTCAGGAAACACAGAACTAGCACAGGCCTGTTCCTATGCTTTCTGCCGTTTCAGCGGCAGAAAGCTCCTGAAATTCGGAAACCTTTATCTTCCTGTGTAAGAGCTTCGTCCACCGGTCCATCTTCTCCAGCATTTCTATATTCACGTCACTGCCTTCGCGAAGGAATTCCTCGTAAATAGGAACCAGCCGCTGCAATGCGGCCCCCCGGGCCTGTACCTGATCCCATTCCTCCTGCGTCAACAGCTCCGGCTTTTCCATGTCAAACAGCCCTGAGACATCCAGGTGCAGTTCGCTTTGAGCTATGACCGCGGCCTCCTGCAGCGTCATGTGACGGCCAGTGGTCTGTGAATAAATCTTATTCATCTTCGCAAATGCATGGTCATGGTCCATCAGCGGATGAAGCCTCATCAGCGCACCGGTGCGGTTATCCATAAACAGCCCCCAATTGCCGGTATGCCGGTCCATATTGTTCAGAATGTAATCCGCCACCTGCATCTGCAGGTAATGTGTGCGGTCCAGCTTCAGGATCTCATCGAAAGGATCCCTGCCCTGGCTCTCACAGTAATATTTATAATCCTCAAAGGTGACCAGGGAGCGTTCCTCCGATGTGATCAGGCCGGACTTCACGACCTTTTCGTTCCACAGCTCTATCTGCTCCTGCTTATCATCGGAAGCGACTTCCTTTAGTTCCTCACCCTCCACCACATAATAATTTACATGTTCAATCCCAAGTGCATCCAATATCTGGGATGCAGGAACCTCCCTCCGCCCGATTTTATACAGGTACAGATCATTCTCCTTACGGATCCACGCCTTGGCGCTGATTCCCTGTGTGGTAAGCTCCGGTGTCCGAATCTTTTCATGCTCCGTAAGCGATTCCCCCAAAAGCGCGGTGACTGCCAGGGATTTGGAGATGGTATTGCAGTACAGATTGATGTCGTGCCAGTTCAGCGCCTCCTCTTCGTTCCGGATCCAGTAACAGTCGGTCAGATTCAGGGCATGGCAGGCCTCACAGACAGCGATGGAATTGGTCTGCGGCAGCCTTAGGGAATTTAAGATCAGCTTTGCATTGGTTCTGCCAAGCTGGATCGCCCGGTTGGACAGCCATACGCCATTAATAATCAGCCAGCGTAACGTCCGGCTTTCTGATGCCCACCGGAAGCAGTTTCGGTTCCAGGATGCGGCAGGTACCGTCCTCCGCCACCTCGAGTACCGGCACATCTTTATGCATTAACAGAGTTTTCATTTCGCTACTCCTTCTGTCACCAGCCGAAGGCTGATGACCTACGCACACATCAGTGTGCTACCTTTTCTGTCACCAGCCGAAGGCTGATGACCTGCGCACACATCAGTGAGTTTTCTCTTTGTACTATATCTTTGAGTTCATATAGTTCCTTCCCCATACTTCCATCGCGTCAATAATGGGGCGCATGGATTCCCCTAAATCGCTTAAGGCATATTCCACGCGGGGCGGTACTTCGGGATAAACCGTGCGTGTAATGATTCCGTCGTCTTCCATAGAACGGAGGCTGTCGGTCAGCACTTTCTGGCTGATCCCCTCCAGGTCTTTGCGCAGTTCGTTAAATCGCCAGGATCGCTGTAATAAGTTCCGCATAATCAGCAGTTTCCATTTGCTTCCGATCAGCCGTACCGTAGTTGCCACAGGACAAGCCGGCATTTCCTCTTTTGTCAGCATAGGAGCGCTCCTTTCCAAAGGTTCAAAAAAGAATGTTACATTCAGATTATAATATAAAGGCAGCAAAACAACAAGAACGGGTTACCAAAAGGTAACTAAGTAATAAAAAGGTGCGTACTTTTTTTCTACTCTGCCGAGACGTACAATGGATTCATGGAACAGCAAATGCTCCAAATAATAAAATGGAGGCAAGTATCATGGCACTTTCAAATCTGATTGGATGGACAAAGGAGAATGAGGAAACAGCAGCTTCTGCCTGCGGCACTGCATGCGGGGCAGGCGATACACCAAAAGAGAAACCTGCAGCCTGCGGTTCTGCATGCGGGGCGGGCGATACGCCGAAGGAGAAACCTGCAGCCTGCGGTTCTGCATGTGGGGCAGGCGATAAATAAACAGCCCGGCGGCAAAGTGTTCCCGGTAAATGATTACTCTTTACCGGGAACAGGTTCAGAACAGTCCGCATCGGCTTTTATCGAAAAGACGATATCAAAGAGAGGAACGATATGAAAGAATATTTTGCCTTCCAATGGCATATCACTGACGAATGCGATCAGCGCTGCAAGCACTGCTACATATTTTCTGAGGACAGCAGCAGGAACACGGACGCCATGAATTGGAATCAAATGCGGGATACCTTTTACAACTGTCTTGACTTCTGCAAGGTATACGGCCGTCTGCCTTATTTTTATATCACGGGCGGCGATCCGATCCTGCATCCGGACTTCTGGCGGCTTCTCTCCCTGTTAAAGTCGCACGAACTACCGTTTACGATTTTAGGAAATCCGTTCCATCTAAATGATGCGGTCTGCCGCAGATTAAAAATGTATGGCTGCCAAAAATATCAGCTGTCTCTTGACGGAATGAGGGAGACACATGACTGGTTCCGAAAGCCGGGTTCGTTTGACTGCACCCTTGAAAAAATCGGCTGTATCAAAAGAGCCGGCATCCGCTCCGTGATTATGACAACGGTATCCGGAATGAATATCAAAGAAATACCCGCGGTCATCGACACGGTTACCGCGTATGGCGCCGATGTATTTGCCTTTGCCCGCTATTGTCCCACCAGTGAGGAAAAAGACACTGGCATAAGCCCCAAGGAATACCGTGAACTTTTGGACACCTGTTATCACATATTTAAGAAATATGAAGCGGAAGGCTGCTCCACTTATTTCAACAAAAAAGATCATCTATGGACGCTGTATGAGTATGAAAAAGGGATTTTCAAAATCCCGGAGGACGCAAAAGACGGCATAATGTACGGCGGCTGCAACTGCGGGAACTGTCACATGACCATTCTCCCTAACGGTGATCTTTACGCCTGCCGCCGCGTACAAAACAGCAAGGTCGGCAATGTGTATCAGGACCGCATAGCAGATGTGTGGGTCTGCCAGATGGAACAGTACCGGGATTACACCAAATTTGAAAAATGCGCCAAATGCGAATTATTAGCCTACTGCCGGGGCTGTCCGGCTGTGGCAGGCGGAAAAAGCGGTAACTTTTATGCAGCGGACCCGCAGTGCTGGAAAGAGGTCATATAATGAATGCAGAGATATGTTTAAAAAAGTTGAGCTATACAGGCGTTTTATATTTTGCCACCGTAGGCCTTGATCGGACGCCCCAGCTGCGCTGTATCAGCGCGGTTCACTTTGAACCGGATGCATTCTATTTTTTCACCGCGAGAGGAAAGGATTTCTGCAGAGAGCTGCTTTTAGACGGCCAGGTGCAAATTCTGGCATATACCCGTTACAAGGAAATGATCCGTGTCTTTGCAACGGCTGCCGCGGTATCAGAGCATGAGCAGAAAAAATATATAGATATGATTTTTGAGGAGCAGCCTTACCTTGCCAATGTATACCCCGGTTCCACACGGGATATCGGAATTGTTTTCGCTGTCCGCGATATGCGGATTGAATATTTTAACTTAGGGAGCAATCCGATTTTTAGGGAGCAGTACAGTATGGGAAAAGGTAAGATAAGGCAGAAGGGTTACGAAATCAGCGACCGGTGCATCGGGTGCGGGACATGCGTAAGGGGCTGTCCGCAGCAGTGTATTGAAGCGGGCAGCCCCTATCGGATCATACAGGAGCACTGCCTGCACTGCGGAAGCTGCTTTGAGCATTGTCCGGTACAGGCGGTGGAGAGAAAGACAGGGGATAACAGCGCAAATTTATAGCTGTGATGTCACAAAAATATCATAGATTGCCCGTATCGCCGTCTCAAAATCACTGTTCTTCACGCCGATGATGATGTTCAGCTCGCTGGATCCCTGGTCGATCATCTTCACGTTGACATGGGCATGGGCCAGCGCTGAGAAGATCCTGCCCGCGGTGCCCCGCGTTGCCCTCATGCCGCGGCCCACCACCGCGATCAGAGCCAGATCCGATTCCAGATCCACGAAATCCGGCTGCACCGCCCGATGGATGCCGGCGATCACCTGCTGCTCCTTTTCTACAAATTCGGACTGATGCACGAAGATCGTCATCGTATCAATACCCGAAGGCATGTGCTCGAAAGAAATGCCGTTTTTCTCAAACACCTCCAGCACCTTCCTGCCGAAACCGATCTCCGAGTTCATCATGGCCTTATCTATATTGATGGAAGCAAATCCCTTCTTACCCGCAATTCCGGTAATTGTATATCTCGGACTGCGGCAGGTGCTCTCCACTATCATGGTTCCCTTCTGCTCCGGAGCATTGGTATTGCGGATATTGATGGGAATGCCCTCTTTTCTGACAGGGAAGATCGCGTCCTCATGCAGCACGGTGGCTCCCATATAGGACAGCTCGCGCAGCTCACGGTATGTAATGGTTTCAATCACTTCCGGATTGTTGATGATTCTGGGATCCGCAACCAGAAAACCCGGCACGTCCGTCCAGTTTTCATAGAGATCCGCGTTGATTGCCTTGGCCACCAGAGAACCTGTGATGTCGGAACCGCCTCTGGAAAAGGTTCTCACAGTGCCGTCCGCAGCCGCCCCGTAAAAACCCGGGATCACCGCGCGCTCCGTACCTTTAAGCCTTTCCGCCAATGCAGCGTTTGTCTGTTCCGCATCAAAAGACCCGTCCTCATCAAAGAAGATTACCTCGGCCGCATCCACAAATTCGTATCCCAGATAGGCCGCCATTATGATTCCGTTTAAATATTCCCCTCTGGATGCCGCATACTGACATCCGGCTTTTTTCTCAAAATTATCCTTAATGTTCACAAATTCTTCATTCAGGCAAAGCTTTAAGCCCAGCCCCTGGATAATTTCCTCATATCTCGCCTGTATTTTTTTCAACAGCGGCAGAAAGTCTTTTCCTTCCACAGCCAGATCGTAGCACTGATACAGCATATCGGTCACTTTGGTATCATCGGAAAACCGCTTTCCGGGAGCAGAAGGCACTACATATCTCCTGGAATCATCCTCATGTATAATATCCGCCACCTTTTGAAACTGCTTCGCGCTGGCCAGAGAGCTTCCTCCGAATTTCACTACCTTTTTCATCTTCTGATTCCTCCTGTTGTTCTTTCGACATAAACACATGTCCTTGCTATAAAAACATCGGTTCTTTTAAAATACACTTTTTTATCCGGAATAGCAAGTATTTTTTCTGAATTTGTAGTTTTTCTTCCTTTTTACCAGCCCTGCAATGAAAATTGCTTCTCTTATGTACTCTTTTTACAAAAAAGAAGACCTGTATTCTGTGGGTGAACAGCCCATCTCCCGTTTAAAGACCTTTGCGAAATAGCAGGGGTTGGAAAAACCGGATCTGCCTGCAATTTCCGTAATGCTTTCCTCCTGTCCGGACAATAAGGGCAGGCTCTGCTCAATCCGGTAGTGCAGAAGATATTCAAACAGCGACTCCTTCATATATTTTTTGAAGAAACGGCAGCACTCGCTTTTGCAGATGTTCGCGGCAGCAGCGATATCTTCCAGCGTAATCCGATCCGCGTAGTGGAAATGTATATAGGAAAGGATTGCCCTAAGCCTGTCCAGGTTCTTCTCACTGGCCAGATCCGTAGAATCCCCGCTGATCTTTGCATTTTGGGTGACGGCGAGCCAGATCCGCCCGATCAGAAGAATGATTTCTAATGCATACGCCCGGTCCCGGCGGCTGTGGCAGCGGTAGATTTCCTGCAGATCCAACAGCACCTGTCCGTGCCAAATGCTGCTTCCATCGAAATGCAATGACGAAAATCCCGGATCGCCTATCAGCGGATCCACATATTTCTTTTGAATCAGGCTGTTTTCAAATCCGCCCAGCACCCGCGGATGAAAAGTGACGGAGAGATAGAGGCAGTCCTGATTCTCATGCATATGACCTGTATGAAGCGTATTGGCGTTGCCTAGCAGACCTTCCCCGGCTTTCAGATGATAGAGCACGTCATTGACCTGATAATCGATCTCTCCCTGCATCACATAAGTCAGTTCCACCTCCGGATGCCAGTGCCATAAAAAGGCGCCTCTCTCATAACGCGACAGCATTTCCAGACTGACATTCACCGGAAACTCTGCGCTTCCATGGCTTTTCAGTTCTTTTCTTTCTTCATTGATCCTAAGCTGCATGGGTACTCCTGTATTTTATGGGCCATATCTCAATATCGTTATCATAATTGAGAATATAGTTGTTGTTTTATAATGATAATCTCATTATAATTATATTCATCATATGGGTCAAGCAATATCGATCACGAAACAGAGAGGAAGAACACTCATGAACTTGGATCATGTAAGCCAGGCTCTGTCCGGCAGCAAGGCGCAGACTCTTTTAAAGGAACTCTATACCGAAGCCGGCGCAGTTACCAATCAGGAACGCTACCTGCATGTGGCGGAAGGCTTCTGCCGTGTATTCGGTCAGAAGGATTTTGAATTTTTTACCTCCCCCGGCCGTACGGAGATCGGCGGGAATCACACGGATCACAATCACGGAAAGGTCCTGACCGGCAGCATCAATCTGGACTGTGTGGCCGCCGCCGCGAAAAACGGTCAGGATACGGTACATATTGTAAGCGAAACCTATCATCAGGATATCCGCATACGGCTCGATGAGCTGGAGGCCGGCGAAGAAACAGGAGGAACCCTCCCTCTGCTCAAGGGCATTTTGAACGGATTTCTGCAAAAAGGATATGCTGTGGGGGGATTTGATGCCTATATCACCAGCAATGTGATCAGCGCTGCCGGCGTCAGCTCCTCCGCTTCCTTTGAGATGCTGATCTGCTGCATCGTCAACTATTTCTTTAATGACGGCAGGCTGGACGCGGTAACCTGTGCCCAGATCGGTCAGTATTCCGAAAATGTTTATTGGAACAAGCAGTCAGGGCTGCTGGATCAGATGGCCTGCGCGGTGGGCGGCGTAATCTCCATCGATTTTAAGGACACCTCGCATCCGGTTGTAAAAAAGATGGATTTCAGCTTCAATCAGATCGGCTGTGACCTGGTGATCGTCAACACCGGTAAAGGCCATGCGGATTTAAGCGCCGAATACTCTTCCATCCCGATTGAAATGAAGGAAGTAGCCGCCTGCTTTGGCAGAGAAGTGCTGGCTGAAATTACGATGGAGGAGCTGCTTAGCGACCTGCCCCGCGTGCGCCGGGAGGCAGGGGACCGCGCGGTGCTGCGCGCCATGCATTTTCTGGAGGAAAACAGCCGTGTGGATGAAGAGGTGAAGGCTCTGGAGGAGGGGCGTTATGACGCATTCCTTACCATGATCAGCGATTCCGGCAACTCCTCCTGGAAGTGGCTGCAGAACTGCTACTGCATCGACAGCTATAAAGAGCAGTCCATCACGGTCGCTCTGGCGCTGACAGAACTTTATCTGAAAAAGCTGTCCCGGGGTGCCTGCCGCGTCCACGGCGGCGGATTTGCGGGAGTGATCATGGCGGTAATCCCTAAGGAACACACTGCGGATTACATGGAATATATGGAATCCAAGCTGGGCAAAGACACGGCCTATGTAATGAATATCCGCAAATATGGCGCCATTCATTTTGATCTGTAAGACCATCTTATTAAAAATTCAGCCCGCGGCGGGAGGCGAATGCCCCCTGTCACGGGCTGAAACTTTACTTACTGTTTACGGCCGATAAAGCAGCGTATGACAGTAAGAAACTTTAAAGACTCTTTTCCAGTATCTGAACCTCAAAGCCCTCCAGCACATCTTTCTCCCGTCCCCTGATCATGTGATAGGAGGGATCTATATGATAGGTCTTTGTCCGGTTGGTATGGTTCACCGCAAAGAGCCATCTCGTATGCTCATTTTCTCTGGCTGAAAGCTCGACCCCGTATTCGGTATCTCCGAGGCATTCTACGCCCGCCTCTTTGGTCATGCGTTCCATCAGAACGTTCATCAGTTCCTCGCCCGGCTCTGTTCCGACGTAATAGCATATGCCGTCCCCATAGGAATTCACCGTGATACAGGGCGTACCGCTGTAGAACTCGCCTGCGTACTCCGCCAGCACGCTGACGGAATCCTTTGTCACCCTCATCAGATCGCTCCAGAGCGCCGCCGTATACTCCCTGCCATCGATGCGCACCGGCACATCCGTTCCCCGCAGACAGTCATAATCCAGCACTTCGGTGCCGGTCAGTTCCGTCAGTCTGCCGGGCAGCTCCCTGTCCGTCATGCAGATATTGTGCTCATCCTTCACGCCGGTGCGCATGGTCAGCACCAGCCGGCCGCCTTTTCTTACATAGTCAAAATACTTTTCCTCAAGGTTTGGATTCATCAGGTACTGCAGCGGTGCAATCAGCAGCTTATACCTGCCAAAATCACCGTCCTCCGGGACAAAATCCACGGGGATATTCTTCTCATACAGCGCCTTGTAATACTTCTGCACCTGGCCGGTATAGGACAGATCCGGATGATGGGGCTGAATCTGCAGAGCGTATTCCTGTCTGAAAGAAAAAACAATGCCGGTCTCCGGCCTCGGCATGCTTCCCTGGATGCGCTCCATGATTGGTGTCATTTCCTTTACCGTAGCCTGCAGTTCATAGTAACGCCGTCCGGGATTGCCGCTGTGCGGCAGGATGCCGTGCCAATACTGTTCCGTGCCCATCGCGCATACGCGCCACCTAAAGAATACAATGCAGTCAGCACCGTGGGCCACCGACTGAAGCGCCCAGGCGGACAGCTGCCCGGGCGCCGGAGCGCGTCCCATCAGCTGCCAGCCGGTTATGCCGGATTTCTGTTCCATAATCCAGAAATTTTTATTTTTATAGCTGCGGACAACGTCCAGATTTGCCGCCGATTTCCAGCCATTCGCTTTGGTATCCGATGTGGAAAACCCTCCCGGATACTGGTCATGGCTGACAAAATCCAGAGGAACCGACAGGTCGTAATAATCCACCTTGTTGGCAAACCCCATATAGTTATGTGTGATAAACTGGTTCGGGCACAGCTTCCGGATAATCTTAGTCTGCTCCTCTAAAAAGTCCACAATCAGATCCGAGCAAAAGCACTTCCAGTCCAGCATGGCGGACGGGTTTTCTCCGGTCACCGTAACCTTTGGTGTAAATACTTCCGCAAAATCATTATACTCCTGGCTCCAGAAAGCAGTTCCCCAGGCCTCATTGAGCCTGTCCACCGTCTGATATTTTCTCTTCAGCCAGCTCTGAAAGGCGCTCCTGCAGTGGTCACACATACACAGATCCTGATGGCTGTTGCCCAGCTCATTGTCCGGCTGCCAGCCGATCACATTTGTATTACCGCCATAATGCTCCGCCATTGCGGTAACCATCCTGCGGATCATGGCCCTGTATACCGGATTGGACTGGCAGTCATGGTGACGGCCGCCGAAGCCTCTCACTTTTCCCTCCCGGTCCACCGGCAGAATATCCGGATAACGGTTGATCATCCAGGCCGGCGGAGCCGCACTGGGCGTCCCGAGCACAGTCTTGATCCCATAGTCTGCAAGCAGGCTGACCGCACGGTCCAGCCAGGAAAAATCATATCTGCCTTCCTCCGGTTCCAGCTTGTGCCAGGAAAATTCCGCCATCCTCACAACCTGTATCCCCATCTCCCGCATCAGCCGGGCATCGGTCTCCCAGCGCTCTTCGGGCCAGTGCTCCGGATAATAATCCACTCCAAAATGAATCTTCATCTCTGTCTCCCTCCTGTTTTTTCATTCAGCGGCAGATGTTCACCGATTCCCCTTCCAGCAGATGCGGCCTCACCGAAGTGACCATGCCGACCTTTTTGCCGGCAATCCGATCCAGCAGCACATCCACACACCGCCGGGCCTGTTCTTCTATGCACAGGGAAACCGTGGTGAGCAGAGGGCTTACATACTGTCTGCTGCTGATCCCGTCAATCCCCATTACGGAGAGCTCCTCCGGGATCTTCCGGCCGGCCTGGGCAAAGCGGTTCAACATTCCAAGCGAAAACGAATCGTTAAAGCCGATCACCGCCGTAGCGTCGCATCCGCTCTCAAGAAACGTTTGCGCAGCTCTTTTTCCGCTTTCAAAATACGGATCCCCAAAAATTGACCGGTCGGCGGATTGGCTGCGGCCTCCGGTAAAAAGATACCGCTCGTAACGCTTTCCCAGGAGAGGGCGCATGATATTTTCATAGGCCGCATATCTGGAATGCACGAGTCCGGTGCCCGATTTTAATCCGGGAGCCGCGTACGCAATTTTTCTGTGTCCCTTTTTCATCAGATAATGAAGGCCGATCTCCATCGCGTCATAGGTATCCGCATTGACATACGGAATGCGCTTCGTATGAACTACCGGTATGCCGTAAGCCGCGCTGACGATGGGTACAGGAGCATTCTCTCCGATCTGCTCCTGTATCATAAGAGCATCGTCTTCGTTTTCCACAATGACTCCGTCCATCCGGCATCGGCAGAACCTATCTGCATTGAACTTGCTGAACAGAAACATCGTATATCCCAGTTCATCCGCATACCCTGTCATATGGCTGAACAGTTCCATATAAAAGGGGTTGGCGGTATCGCGGCACAAAAAACACAGATGATTTGTCTGTGCGCTCTCACTGACGGCACCGGCAGGATTGGGACGGTATCCCAATTCCCTGACCGCCTGTAAAACTGCCTTTTTCTTATCCTCCGCCACATAGCCTCTGCCATTCATGGTTCTGGACACCGCGCTTACGGACACGCCGGCTCTCTTCGCCACATCTTCTCTGGTTACCACCTGCCTGCCTCCTTATTGATCTATTGTACTTACGCCGCAGCCTGCCTGCAATGGAAACATATATGCACAAATGAGTCACACCGTCCTTCCGGCCCCGCTTCTGCACCTGTAAGCTTCCAGTGCGGCATCCATATACTCCCGTTCACTTTGAGCCTCTCCGGAATAAGGATACTTTAATGCCTGTTTATCAAACCGCTCCTTTAGGCCCAGCGCCGTTTGCTCATCCTCCTCTGCCAGAAGGGCATACGCATATGCCAGACGGATTCTCGACAGATAGGAGGAGGTCATCTTACGGTATTTATTCAGCCCCTCTGTGCAGAGCGCCTCTATCTCCTCTTTGCGGCACTCGCCCAGCAGTTCGTAATACAAAAGATCGCAGCGCATCTCATACTTATGGATTTCCGTCAGTCCGGGCGCTTCCCTTAGATACTGACGTATCCTGCCGGACGCTTCCTGAAATTCATGCAGATCGCCGTATCGGCAGCATTCCAAATATAGAGTGCCGCAGATCAGAGGGTCGGACAGATCCGCATCCTCTGGAAGGAGAAACCATTCCTTTGGCAAATCCCTGATTCTAAACCCTTCCGCCAGCTCCGCGCTTACCGTAAGCTGCAGGTTTAAAGCCCGGTCGGCTGCTTCATCCCGCTTGACGGAGACTGCGTTGCTGCCGTCATTGGGAAGTCCCATTCTAAGTTTCGGCACCCCGTTCGTCCATGCGATAAACAGACCGGTAAACGCCATAGTAAATAGGAAAAAGGACAGAAAAGGCATGTCCGGATATAAAAGATACAGGATCAAAAACAGAACGGAGAGCATCCCGTTTAAAACAATTCCGCCCAGGTTGTAGCAAACTGCACCGTTTCTGTACCGTTTTCTTTCCGGGGGAATCATCAGACACTGTCCCCCCGTTCCCTTCAGAGTAAACCTTCTGATCCGAAACCCCTCTCCGGTTTTTATTAACATAAGGCTTCCGATCCTGAAGGAAAGAAAACGGTATCCGCACAGCAGTCCGAACAGCAGATGTCCACCCTCATGCACAATCACCTGCATCTGAAACGCCAGTACCGCAATAAACAGCATCAGCGCCAGCACAATCAGATACTGCGCCGGCCGCGCAGCTCTTTCAATGCACGCGAATGCTCCCGGGCCGCCTAAAATCCCGGCTAAAAAGCCGGTGCACAACAGTCCCAGATATCCTGCCGCCGTATTCTGCCTGGCTTTTTTAGCTGTTTTTTTCTCTGATAGCTTACTCATAATATTTTTATCTCCCTGACTGAACATCCATTTGCACGCGCCTTGATCCTTGCTAACAGTCAATAGACAATTTATGTAAATATGTCAGTACACTAGTTCTCCTGCGGCGGATCCAAGGTGCACGCGGATTCTGCGCGCACACCTCGGATACAGCCCTCTGTCAGGACTCCTGACCGCCCCTGTCCAGCACATAGGTCCGGTAGAGCTGGTCGAATATGTGGATATGGCACTTTTCATCCAGTATGATCCGGTTCAGAATCGCCACTATATTCTCGTCCTTAATCCGCTCCGCCTGACGCCGGTATTTCATTATCGCTTCATTTTCTCCCTTGATCGCATTCCTAAGCAGCGGCTCCAGCTGGCACGGATACTGATTGCAGCCCGGCGACCAGTATGAAGCCCGCCGGCCGGAATAGCTCCACAGCCTGGGATCCGCGCCCAGCCGGTACGCCAGCTGCCCGTACATATCCAGATGATGCATTTCCACGATCATGATGTGCTGGAAGCACTCCGCGATCTGCGCATACGGCTCTTTTGATATCAGGCTGTTATAAAAATACAGGCTGACCGCCGACATCTCCGAATTACAGGAGCCGATGTTGCTTAGCATCTCCGCCGCATATACTAAATTCGGCCCGCACACCTCTATGGGCGGGTACGGAGCGCTGTCCTGATAGATAAACGTTTCCTGATCCATAGTAATCCTCCTGTTTCCTTTACTCTTACATACTTATGAGACAAGGAACAGGATCAGCACTAAAAACTAAAATCCACCATGACCGGCCTCTCAAGCGGGGTCTTATTGGGCGCATGGTAGATCAAATATTTTTTCCCTTCAAAGGATTCAAAGATCATTCCATGCCCGCCGTCTTTCACATCCAGCGGCCGCTCCATCTGTCTCCAGGGGCCGTCCACTCTGCCGCTCTCACTCACCGCCAGCCCCATGGCATACCCTGTAGCGGCAAAGCTTGACCAGAGCATATAGAGCCGCCCTCCTTCGTTAAAAAGAAACGGGCCGTCCGTCACATAGTTATCCCCCTCCCCGGCGGCGCGCACCCAGGGCGCATCTTTAGCGTGAAAGAGCACCTGCGGTTCACCTGCTGCCTCCTTAAGCCCTGCGGACAGCCTCATGGCGCATACCGCGCCGTTTCTGATCTGTGTCCATTCATGGCAGAATATGATCCAGGGCTCACCGTCCTGTTCATAAAAGGTGCCGTCCAGGCATTCCCAAGTCTCAGGCGTCACAGGCCCTTCCGAGATCGGGACAAATGGGCCCAGAGGGCTCTCTGACTTTAAGATCTGCGTTCCCCGGCTTTTACCTTTGGCTTTAAAGCTGGCAAACATATAATAAGTGCCGTCAACTTTATGTACCTCGGGAGCCCAGAAATTTTCTTCGGCCCAGAAATCTTTCGACTTTCGAAATGCCGGATACGGCCCTTCCCAGTTTACAAGATCCCGGCCTGCATAGACATCAAACCCCTCTCCCGGACCGCCCCACGGCAGTTTGTCTGTGGTTCCGTAGAGGTAATAGGTTCCGCTCTTGGCATCGCTTAGTATAAAGGGATCTCTGATTCTGATTTCGGATGATTTCATAGCGCTTCACTTCTCTCCTGTTTTATAGATTGTGTTTGTTCCTATATAGTTTAATATCTGGCGGGGGGTATGTCAAATAAAGTGTAACAATACACAGCGCTGTCCACAGCTGCCTTAAGCCCGCCGCATCATACGCTGCTTTACTGGCAGATCAGAACTGCCGCATGCTGCCGTGTAGACCTCCCACGCATGAGAGAACCATACTTAGTCATGAGTGATTGTTTCGGCAGCAATAAAAATATAATAAATACAATTTATTGATATATTAATATAAATAATTTAACATTATACTTAATGTCTGTTATAATTTTATGAGTATTTCTAACACGCAACAGGCAATATGCAACAGTTCGGGAGTATACAGGAGGATGTACATGAAAGAATATGATATCATTATTATAGGCGCAGGCCCGGCCGGGATCAGCGCTTCCATCTATGCGGTGAGCAGAGGGAAAAGCACTCTGGTCATTGAAAAGGACAGAATCGGCGGCCTGATCGGCAAGGTTTCTACAGTAACTCATTACAGCGCGATTATGGAAGAGGAAACCGGCGGGACCTTTGCCGCCAGGCTGGAGGCGCAGGCAAGGGGCGCGGGTGTTGAATTTTTATTTGCAGAAGTGACTGCGGTCAGCCTGGAGGGCGAGTGTAAAGAGGTGACCGCAGGAGGTCAGACCTATAAAGCCCGCCGTCTGATTCTCGCAAACGGTACCACGCCCAGAAAGCTGGGCATACCCGGTGAGGAGAAGCTGTTTAAAAAAGGCGTGGGCGGCAATGCAACGAAGGATGGGGCAGCCTTTACGGGCAAACATATCTATGTGGTCGGAGGAGCGGACGGCGCGGTGAAGGAAGCGCTCTATCTGGCTCGTTTTGCCGATAAGCTCACCATCATACATTTTGAGGAGAAACTGGGTACAATTCCGGAATTTTTAAGAAAAGTCGAAGCCGCAGACAATATTGAAGTGCTCCTGAATACAAGGCTGACCGCCGTCAGCGGGGAAGACCGGGTGGAAAGCCTTACACTTACAGATATAAGAACCGGCGAGGTCCGTACCGTAAATGACAGTGGCTGCGGCATATTCATCTATGCAGGCTCCACTCCCAACACTGGGCTTTATGCGGGATTAAGCTTAAAGGACGGTTATATCGCAGTGAATGATAAGATGGAAACATCGATTCCAGGCGTATATGCCGCCGGCGATATCTGCGTCAAGCAGGTTCGTCAGGCCGCAACTGCTGTTGCAGACGGGGCGGTAGCAGCCATTAATGCCGCTATGTAAAATTCGCACTGCGGCTGGAAGGCAGTATGCCGCTGAAACGATCCGCCGCAAGAGGCGGCTCAATAAAACAGTGTATTAGTTTTCTAAAAACGGCATGATTTCGGTCATGCCGTTTCTCCGTTTTGAATGTCATAGAGTAAGTTGGTGGGAAGTATGCCGATATAGTTGTAGCTGATGTCCCGTTTGCGCTAATGGAAGATGAATTTACTCGCCAAAGATAAATCCAACGATTCGGTCACTTGCTTTGTCTGCAGCGGATATAATATCCTCTTTCTTCCAATAAGGCTTGTCAGCATTCTGATATTTGGAAACTAAGGCACGAGCTATAGGATATTGGCTGTCGATATATCCTGTCCTGTTTTCGAGCTTAGTCGAAACCTTTGTTCTAAACCATTCATTTCCGATTGCCCGGTTAATCTTTTCTTCAAGAAGAATCTTGTTGCCTAATTTGTTTACAATGCCGTAGAATTCTTCTTCGCTGTCAATTTCGGCATCCTTTCTGATCTCCTGAAGATTGTTGCCGCTATATGGCATAATGTGTTCAATGTCGTATTTTGTTCCAAGTGTGAAATCCAGCCCTTTTTCTTTTGCAAAAAGGTACTCGTTCAGATATACCAGCACATTGCCATCATAGTCATGTAATGCTGCCCGAACAGTTTCTTTATCCCAATTAGAATGAATATGTTCGTTAAAATCATGTATGATTTCATCGATAGCGGTGCTTTTGCTAACGAACTTGGCTTCTTCTCCAAACAAAAATGTCTTAAAATACTTACTGGAATAACCAACATCGACAAGTTCGAGAAGAGAAAACAGCCGAAGCAAACACGTAAGAATCGGCTCTACGATTTCTTCTGTGATATGATTCTCATCGAATCTAAAAAAGTAACTTGCCAAAAACAGCTTTGTGTTCTCGTTGAACTTCAGCAGAACTTTCATTTGAGGATATTCAGAAACCTTTTTCCAAACCTTAGCCAGTTTCATCATATCAGAACACATACCGATCGGATTAGTAATTGGCATTTTATTAATCTCGGTAAAATACCTTCTCAAGCCAGGTGTGGTTACATTGACTGCACCTGTTTCGCTTATCGTTTCTTTGTTAACAGTTCGTATGTAATACATGTACTGCATCAAAATCGAATTGATATCTGCTAAACGAATACTTTCCAACTCGTTTATGCAGTTGTTCAGTTGTTTCCACAAATCCGCAAACTCTTTTTCTTTGCCTCTTTTTTCTGCTTCCGCATATAGCTTTGCTGAGATGATATCAGAGTCGTAAAGAGGAAGCCCATCGGAGTTGAGGGAGTTAAACATAGTGATAGCTTGTTCAACCTGCCAGCTCTTAATTTCAATTACTTCGCAGTTATCCGTAATGGATTTTGCAATACTGTTCAATTGAGAATCTGACAGCTCACGGATCATTCCATAGAAGAATTTGAAATTTCTAAAGAAGTTCGTATATCTGTTGTCTTTTTGCTTGTACTTGATCTTGATCACTCTTGCTTCTGCTGAAGCGTAATCCGTAGCCTGAAGAATTGCTGCCAATTCTGTCTTGTACTGCTCGTTTATAGAAAAGTTCTCAAGGATGATTCCACGGCGGCATATTTCAGCATCTTTAGCTGCATCGGGCTTGTCTGAAATATCTTCTGTTTCTGCCTTGTACAGAATGCCCATAATTCTTCTTCTGCGTTCCTGCAAACCGCGGCAGAGGCTTGCAGAGTCCTCATCGCTTGCGGTTCTCTCAATTGCAATATTAATTCTGAAAAGCAGCGCTTTTAATAACAGCAAAAATGTGGTAGTTCTCTGCTGACCGTCAATAAGTCCGTACTTTGTGTCATCATCCTGACAGTTGATAATAATTGTTCCGAAGAAGTATCTGTCCCTGCTTTCGCTTTCAACAAAGTCATTTATGTCTTGCCACAGCTTATCGCAATGATCAATACCCCAGGAATACGCGCGCTGGTATTCTGGTATGGTAAAAACAGTATCTTCTTCAAGTTTCAGATAGTCGCCAATCTTTTTAAGTTTGGGTTCAATATTTTTTGCCATAATCAAATCTCCATAATCGTTCTAAATACTTCATTGAGTTACTATGTTTCAGCAATCTTTTCGATCGCATAGAGCGGCAAATTTATAAGCCAATCTATTCTTTTTATATTTGAAGCCGCATTATGCTTCTGTACTTCGTAGGTGTTACCTTCTCTTTTAAACGGAAACATTTCGAAAAATAAAATGAGTTATGAAAACCGACCCTTTCTGCAATTTCTTCCACGCTCAAATCCGTGCCGATCAGCATTTCCTTCGCATCATACATGCGCAGATCCAGGATATATTCACCGACAGACTTGCCGGCGGATGCTTTAAACAGAGCTCCGAAATATTTGGGCGATAAATTGCATTTTCCGGCAAGCTGTACCACGGAAATATCCTCGGTATAATGGTCTTTAATATACTTCAGCCCATGACGTATGCCCGGATGCATGGGCTGACCTCTATGTCCCAGGCCCGACCGTTCAAGCAGCAGGGCGACAATTTCAAAAAAAAGGCCTTTCATCTTAAGCACGGAAGCCGGGCCGGATTCGCAGAAAGCGCTGTAGCACTGTGCAAAAAGGCCGGAAAGGCCATCGTCAGATCCCCTGGCTATAAAATCCGGCAGCCGGATGCCAGCTGGAACAAAAACCGTGCGTTCCATAAGACGTATTGTCTTCTCGTTATGGTCGCTCGATATCACCGAATGCATATAGTACTCTTCTGCTGTAAAATTTTCCTCCGGCTTCGGCATCATCCAGTCAAAATGCACGCAGTGGGTCCGAAACCCGCTGCTTTCCTCCACGACAATATGATTTTTAACAAAGGGCTTCAGATAAAAGGTGTCCCCTTTATGAAGGCTGTATTTTCTGCCGTCATAAAACATATCCACTTCACCCTCCATAATATGCATCAGCTCGTGGTCAAACAGGATGCGTTCCTGCTCGGTATAGGAGTATCCGGGCTTATAGTTATTGACAAACCTGATATAGGGCTGAATCTCATGAAAGCTGATTTCTCTTTCCATTTCTGTCATCTCTTTTCTGTATCCGCAGCCGCTTTGGCGGCTGTCTGAACAGTTACAATTTATCGTACCTTTTTATAGATATCATACCGTAATTGATGGACAATTCCCGCATCCGCGCTACAATGATATCCGTATACTGCGGTGTATATACCCGATGATATCATATCATGTGTATCTGCGCCATACTTAATTTACAGGGAGGAACAATATGTTAGAAAAAGCGTTTTGGATCGGCTGCAAAGAGGACTTCGGTGACATCTGCCCCGAATTCATCAGAGCAGTTCCAATTGTCAAAAAAGCCGTATCCGCCATTTTAACGGTTACCGCCATCGGCGTCTATGAGGCGCGCATCAACGGAGTGCGTATCGGAGATTTTATTCTGGCGCCCGGGTGCACCGTATACAGGGAGCGTCTTCAGGTACAAAGCTACGACATCACAAGTCTTCTAAGTGAAAGCAACGAATTGTCCGTAACCGTTGGCACCGGATGGTACAGAGGACATATCAGCGCATCCAGCGAGGATCTTCAGTCCGCGCCCTGCGCCCTGATCGCTGAACTCTCCGTCCGCTATGAGGACGGTACAGAAGAGACGGTCCGTACAGACGAAAGCTGGTCTGTCCGGAAAAGCCGCATACTGTTTTCCGATATCTATGACGGTGAGGTCTACGATGCCTCCCTTTCCGGCAGTGAGGTTTATGAGGTTCGGCAAATCGCATTTTCCAAAGATACGCTCATACCGCAGGAAGGTGAAATCATCTGTGAACAGGAACGTCTGAAACCTCTGTCGCTGATCGTTTCGCCCAATGGCGAGCGGATTATCGATTTCGGTCAGAACTTTGCAGGATACGTCGAGCTGTCTGTAGACGCGCCCGCCAAGACCAGAATCGTGCTCTCCCATGCGGAGATACTGGACAAAGACGGTAACTTCTATACCGAGAACTACCGTAAAGCCTGCGCGAAGCTGACTTATATATGCAGGGAGGGTCGTCAGAGTTACAAGCCCCACTTTACGTTCTACGGATTCCGCTATATACGGCTGGATGAATATCCCGATGAGGTGAATCTGGATGATTTCACAGGCATCGCACTGTATTCCGATATGGAGCGCACCGGATATATGAACTGTGCAAGCCCCCTAGTCAATCAGCTCTATTCCAACACACTATGGTCTCAAAGGTCCAACTTTATAGATATCCCCACCGACTGTCCGCAGAGAGACGAGCGCATGGGATGGACGGGGGACGCTCAGGTATTCGCAAAGACCGCCTGCTATAACTATGATGTCCGGAAATTTTTCCGCAAATGGATGCGCGATGTCTGCGCAGAGCAGCTGGAAAGCGGCGGGATTACGGATACCGTGCCGAATTTCTGGAAGATGAACCGCTCCAGCACAGCATGGGGAGACGTGATCGCCATCATCCCCTGGCAGGTATATCAGATGTATGGAGACCCGGATATACTGGCGGATAATTTCGATGCCATGAAAAAATGGGTTGATTTCATCACGGAGGACAGTCTGGATCCTTATCTGTGGACCTGTCCGGACAGCGAAAAGAAGCTGTGGGGCAAACACTACGGGGACTGGCTGGCGCTGGACGCCCCGCAGGGCAGCTACAAAGGGCGCACAAACGACGACTTTATCGCCAGCGCGTTCTACTCGCACTCCGTTTCCCTGTTAATTGCGGCCGGCAGGGTCCTGGGCAGGGATATGTCGGAATACGAAGCGCTTTATGAAAAGATCGCCGCCGCTTTTAAAGAGCGTTTTTCCGTATTGACCACACAGACGGAACATGTGCTGGCTCTGCATTTTCATTTGACGGATGACAGGGAAACCACCGCACAAAACCTGGTCAGGATGATCCGTGACAATGGGAACAGGCTTGAGACCGGCTTTGTAGGAACGCCGTATCTGCTGCATGTGCTAAGCGAAAACGGATATCCGGAAGTGGCCTACGACCTGCTCTTACAGGAGGCATACCCCTCCTGGCTCTATGAGGTGAATCACGGTGCCACCACCATCTGGGAACACTGGGACGGCATCCGCGACGACCAAACGCTCTGGAGCAGCGATATGAATTCCTATAACCATTATGCCTACGGATCCGTGATGGACTGGATTTACAGTGTCGCGGGCGGCATCCGGACGGACGCTGACTGTCCCGGCTTTGAACGCGCCCTCATCGCTCCGGTTCCCGGCAAAAGGCTGAACTGGCTGGACGTGTCTCTGAAAACCGCGCACGGTACGATCCGCTCTAAATGGTCTTATCAGGGTGGTTCTGTCCGCTATGAGATCTCCACCCCTGTCCCCGCCCGGATTATCATAGACGGCCGGGAGCATTCCGTTAAAAAAGGAAATTATGTATTTTACGGGCGAGCATAAGAGCCCGTGCATATTGTCATCCTGATAAAAAGGCGCCTTACTGCAGCAGCGTTCTGCTGTGTGTAAGGCGCCTTTTTATCAGGCCATGCCCGCAGGCTCATCCGCGGTTAATTACCGTCAGGATACAGTTATCGGCGGTTTGTCACGGGTTCTCTTCCTCAAGTACGAGCGCATAGCCATCCGGCACCTTCACCCGGGTCTGCCGGCGGCCGTTTTTAAACTCCCAGTTCACCTCCAGAAATCCGCTGCCGACCGGAAGCTTACCGCTGCAGCGCTTCAGCCCGGAATCCGGGATGGAGAGCTTTATAACCGCGTTTTTGATATCAATTTCCTTTACTCCCAGCAGATCCCGGTAGTAGCTGTGGATGACATGGGAAGCGAATCCGTGATTACAGCTGGCATACGCGCCGGTATTTTCCCACAGTGTGCCGGTGCGCACCGCCATGTAATCAAAGAAATCCTTGGTCTCCGCCAGGATCTGCTTTGCCAGACCGTAACGTGAGAGTATCTCCACCCTTAAGTAGTTGCCGATAAATGCATTGGCGGCGGCTATCTCCGGGTAGGTGGTCTCCGGATTTCTGGAAGGCCCGAACTTTGTAAGAAGCACTTCAAAGAGTTCCGGATATGTATCGCGGTCCGCAATCCCCAGCATGAAGGCATAGTACTGACAGACTTCGGTCGCATCGCCGGTTCTCTTAAGACAGCCGTTTTCTCTGACCGCATGATCTTCAAAAAATTTCCCGTTATAGGACTGTTCTCTGACAGCCTTCACTGTCCTTTCGCCCTTTGCGATCCATTCCGGCCGGCCGTAGAGACGCCCCGCAGCCATCAGGGCCGCCGCATAGAGCATATTGGAAGGATAGTTCACACCGTCCACCAGCTGGTTGGCCCGGGACCATTCCACGAAAATCCATCCCTTCAGATCCTCCAGCAGTCCGTCTTCGTTTTCAAACGGTCTGAAATAATTCAGTATCCCTTCCACCCTTTTTTCCATTCCGGCCGCAATCTGCTGATTCGGATTCCGTTTCTGATACTCTTCCAACTCCATGATCAGCCACATGGCCCAGTTAGGGATGAATACTCCGTCATTATGGTCGGAAGGATAGCACATCGCCACCATACCCTCCGGCAGATATAAAAAGCGCTCCGGCAGCAGGTAATTTTCCAGAAAGGCGTCTTCCACCGCTGTTTTTCCGGTCAGATCCATCTCCACCCTGGAGGTGAAAAAGCTGTCGCACAGCCACCCTGCCCGCTCCCTGGACGGACAGTCCATGTAGATATCCACCGCGTTCTGCAGAAAGGTTTCCCTGCCGGCCTCAAAGATACGGCAGATTACAGGGTCATCACAGGAAAACTCTGCCAGACTGTCCTGCGGATTTTTCAGTTCCCGCACAGAGAAGGGTTTAAAATCAGCACTTCCCTCCTGCACCATCACCTTCAGGTATCGGAACGTATAAGGCTGTATGGTTTCCACGCAGTAGCTTCCTGCCAGGCATTGGATACTGATGGCATTTACGCAGGACATCCGGTTATAGGACACATCGCCTTCCTCAGTCAGCACTTCATCAAATACAAGATATATCCTGGTATCCTCTTTACAGGTGAACTCCGCCCGCAGAAATCCGGTCAGGTTCCTGCCGAAATCATGGATCACAAAGCGGCCGGCTTCCAGTGTCTCCTCTTCCCGGCACAGCGGCCTGTCCGTATCATCTCCTCTTACCGCAAGGGATTCCGTTTGGATGCCATCCAGCTCCTCGGATACGCACAGCTTAAGCTCCTCCTTCGGATACCCCTTTAATATAGGGCTGATTTCACAGAGCGCCCGGTCCTTCCACAAAGGCCGGTCCGTATGCCCCGCCGTAAAAGTGCCGTCAGATATGATTTCTTTGCTCTTCGTTACAGGATAGGTGTTATAGGGGGTTCTGCGATCCAGCAGCCGTTTGTCCTCTGTCCTTGCAAGGCTGACCGTCTGTTTGCTTTCCATCCTCCAGCTGTCATACCCCGGCGCCAGGCTGTATGCTTCAATGAACGGACGCTGGAAACTGTAACGCTGTACCTTCTGTATCCTGTCTGTCAGCCTTACTGCAGCAAAAGTATGCGCCTCAAAAGATGCCGCATTGGCATCCTCCAGCGTCGCCGCCGCCACTCTGCCGCCGGCAGTGAGCTCAGCCTGCAGAAAAGATGGCTGATCCAGCGTATAAAAGCTGTTTACGTTAAACCCCACCGCTTCTACGGCCAGCGTATTTTCCTCTGCCAGAAGCTCCTCGGGCAAATTGAGGCAGTCCACGCGGTAATAACCGTGGGCGGCACGCGCCGGACCATGAGCCAGGAATTTGCCGTTCAGAAACACTCGGTATATCGTAGAGCCTGTGATACACAGTCTTAGCGGGGCTTCATCCGTCAGCTCACTGCGGATAAAATGACAGGTAAATCCCAGTGTCATGTTTTTTTCAGTTTCCATCCCCGCAGCCCAAACCGGTTCAGCCATTTGAAAATAAGTTTTGCTGTTGTCCATATTCTTTCTCCCGTCTTTTTTCGCTGATCTTGATGAAATTTTAACCTCTCCGCCCATATATGTCAATCATCCATATGATTGTTTTTCGGACATATTTTTACCTCTCATTATGGGCGGCTTCAACCCATAATAGCTTGAGGTGCCAGGAAGTACTCCTGACACCTCATTCTCATACCATTATAGATAAATCCTTTACATCTTTCCCGTTCTTTTTAATCTGCTGCCTCCAACCCATTTCGGCGGCGATTTTATAGAGGAAACGCGGAATACCCGGCTTTACCATGAGATCGGGTGCGGCAGTCCTGCTCTTTATATCATCGGCAAGCTCCGCCAGCGCGCGGCTAAGCCTCTTTCTCGGTCCGCGGCCGGATGGTATCTCCCTTAGCATGGGCAGCATACCGCCTCCTCCGACACCTACGCCGATCCCCCAGATCAGCCCGCACTTTCTGCACCAGTTTTTCATGATATCAAGCGCAGGAGCATTTTGTCTCGCTTCATAAAAGCCGCAGTTTACCACAGTATAGACCGTAATCTCCTTGTCCTCCAGTTCCGTGAGATAATCCTCCAACTGCATGAGGCAGCTAAGTAAGTGGGAAGGAATGCTGTCCACATATAGAGGAAAAGCAAAAATCCATACATCACACTCCGACATCTCCCGCATGCGTTCCATCGTAACCACTGGCTCCCGGAATGAATATTCCGTCAACCGCATATCCTCATGCAGTATACTTTTTAGTTCGTCTACAATCACAGCGGAAGCACTGTTCTCCTGTTTTGGGCTTCCATTGATCAATGCCGCTTTCATACTATACCTCTCTTCAAATTATAATTAACAATTTTCAGACTATTATCAAAGTTAACTTATCCGCTAAGACCAGCAGTCTCCATAAATCGGATCTGCACCTCGCTGCAGTACAGATTCACTGCATTCGCCTTCACAAGTTTCTGTGCTGTCTGTTTATCGGCTTCATCTATTTCCTCACCATAAAACCAGACCTTAAGACAAAACTGATGGTTATAACGCTTTTTATGGTGCATCTCACCATTTTTTATCACAAAGTAAGGATGAAGATAAGGGATGCTCCGGTCCAGCAGCCGTAACAGCCCTTGCAGCTGCGTATTCTTCCATCACCCGGGTGTCATCATTATGATCCGGAAACATCGCATGGTAATCGTTTGCTTCAAGATCATGTAAAACCAGTCTCATGACAGTTCTCCTCTCTTTGTCCCCATAAAAGATTATCTCTTCAGAGACAATTGAGATACATTATAAGCCCATCTGCCCAGAAAGTCCATACAGATTTCGCTAAGCTTTCCATCTTCCAGAAATTGGATGTAACAGTTCAGACGGCGGGAAAAATAGTGCAAAAGCAGGCGTTGAGCTTGCTCATAAGACTGTTTTTGCACTATTTTTCACATCGGATGGACATCCGATGCTTCTTGACCGGTTTTTTCGGTCAAGAAGATGAGCCGTCTGAACTGTTACAATTGGATAGTTGCTATTCACAGTTGCTGTAAACTTCCCGCGCATGTCAAAGCGGTGTATGATCTTCACTGGGACACGCTCTCGCTCCGTGAAGCGCGCAGCGGTTCTAACGCTGCAAACTATAGGGCACCCGTTCAACGGGTGCCCTGTTCTGAAATCTCTATCCGGTTTTTTCCGGACTTTTTTGCCGTGTACAGCGCCTCATCGGCGGCCGCAATAAAATCGATGATATCTCCTGACATTACATTTCCAATGCAGACGCCGGCACTGATCGTCACATATCTGCCCACAGCAGTATTTTCGATATGAAGCTGTTCCACCGCCCTGCGCAACCCGTCAGCATTGGTCCGGATGTGCTCATCCACGCTGTTGGCAGCATCAATCACCAAAAATTCTTCGCCGCCGTACCGTATGACAGTGCTGGTGCTTTCACTGAAATATTTTTTGATCAGATCCGAAATCTGCTGAATACACCGATCTCCGGCCTGATGGCCATAACGGTCATTAAAACGCTTAAAATCATCTATATCCAGCATCATAACCGCCGCCCGCACATTGTTGCCCGCATAGCTTTCCCACAGACTGGGCAGTCTCTCATCCAGAAACCTCCGGTTGTAAAGTCCGGTCAGCTCATCTGTAATCACCTGCACATTCAGGCCAGCATTAATCCTCTGTATTTCCTCTGTCTGCCGTTTAATAATATCCCTGGACCAGTACTCCCTGACAGCGGTCAGATATCTGGAACAGGCGATTATGACAGACATAATCGCACAAAAAGTGGTATTCATGATATTTCCCATATTATTCGTCGGCACAGGCTGAAAGGTTGGAAACAATACCACAAGTAGCAGCTGGCTGCCTCCAAAAATCGCAAGGGCCTGCCAGGGCTTTAAAAATGCCAGTATGGAGATAGTTAAAACCATATATGTATATACGGTAACGTTCTCCGTAACCCGCTGGTCATAGAGGGTGACTGCGACGCTCCATAAGCTCGCAATAAGGCCGAATATAAACAACGCAGTCTGTATCCGCTTTGCATTTGCCTGGACATTCCGTTTCCAGACCAACAGCAGGACCATGCTGGAAAGGGCAGCGATGCATAGGACAATATAGAGACCAAAATAGACTTTGTGCGAATAAACTGCCAGACCGCCTTCCCGTACCCAGGCCATCATAACCATATTAAACATCTGGCTGCAAACTATGAAGGCCAGCAGCAGAATCCAAACATCCGACAGGGACCGTATTCTTTCACACAGAAAACTGTGCTGCATTTCCTTCCCGAACGGGGGCGTCTTAAGGTCCTGTATTGCTTTTCTAATTCGATCGGTCACGTTATAGCTCCTATCCACAGTACTTGTGTTCTGGCGCAGACAAAATCCGCACCGGTATAATATCATACGACATTATACCACCACTCTGTAAAAAATAACAGCATTTTCCCCAAGTCCGGGATGTGGGAATTATCTACAGCCCCGCTACATCCTCTACCGGCATGGACAGAACCACTGCCTGTGCAGCGCTTTTTAAACCGCATTTGCGGTTTATATTTTCCATAATCTCTTTTTTCTGGTCTTCCGGAGTCAAAATTGCCACGATCTCTTTTTCTTCCTGCAGAGGGAATCCGAAAAAGGTTTCGTTCTTCTCCTTTGAAACTCCTCTGGCATTTAAAATTGTTCCTCCCGTGGCGCCGGCCTGCTTTGCCGCTTCCATGATATCCTCCGAGTATCCTGCGTTATAGACCGCGAGCACTAAACTGAATTTCACAAAATCATCCACCTTTCTTAAAGCCTCGTATTCTGGCTTTTCTGCGCCGTTCTCCGTTACCAGCCGGGCTGCCAGCGCATTGATTCCGGATAAGGAAACCGCAAAAGCGATCCCTCTGCCGGGATTTCTCATATTCATGCGCCGGCTGACCGATGAAAGGACCAGCGGTATTCTGCCTTCGGGTACCAGACTTAACACCACATCCTTTTCACTGCTGCCGATGCCGAGCATATCAAGGAGCTCCGAACTCGCGGTTCCTTTTCCAAAACAGATATAGCAGAATCTGATATTGTTTTTCTCACACATATCTTTAATGATAATGCCGCTTCCCCTATCCACAATAGAAACCATACATTTGATTCTTTCCGCAGCATCGCTCATACTATCACCTTCCTATTCTCCGGCCGTTCATTCGTAATATACGATCGTATCGGCCAGGTTTTCCCAATCCGGCGCCGTTCTGCCGTCGGCCTGGGTCTTTGTCCTTAACTGTGAAATAAAGCTTAGGACCTGAATCGCGATTAAAGGTGTCATTGCCACCATAGCCACTATGCCGAAGGCATCGGTCAGCATGTTCCCTCCCAGCCCCTCACAGGCGCCCATCGCAAACGGGAGCAGAAATGTGGCGGTCATCGGTCCGCTTGCCACTCCGCCGGAGTCAAATGCAATCGCAGTATAAATATGGGGGACAGCAAAAGAAAGCGCCAGTGCCAGCAGATAGCCCGGGATCAGAAACCAGAAAATTGAAATCCCTGTGAGCACCCGAAGCATGGCAATGCCTACCGAACAAGCAACGCCCACGGACAGAGCCGAATACAGCGATTTGGAGGATATGGAACCGTTGGAGACCTCTTCCACCTGCTTTGCCAGAACATGCACCGCAGGTTCAGCGGTTACGATAAAAAATCCGATCACCATGCCCAGCGGAATCATCAGCCACTGGCTGGAAGATCCCGCCAGGGCTCTGCCCAGATAACTTCCCGCAGGCATAAATCCGATATTTACTCCGGTAAGAAACGTAACCAGACCGATAAACGTATACCCCATGCCCACAGCCACACGAAGCAGCCCGCTGCCATGAAACCGGCGGGAAATCAATTGAAAAATTAAAAACAGCAAAAGGATTGGCAACAGAGCAACCGTTACCTCTTTGAGATAGACAGGCAGTCCTGCGGCAAACTGTGACGGGACTTCGCTGGAAACAGCTATTTCCGGTATCGTTACCGGAGTGTAAGAAGCCTGTGAAAGATGATAAAAGATACTTAACAGGATTACCGAAAGGATGGGTCCTATACTGCATAAGGCAATCAGACCGAAACTGTCTTCATGTGAGGACTTATCTCCCCTAAGCCTCGCCATACCGATGCCGAGAGCCATGATAAATGGAACTGTAATAGGACCGGTGGTCACCCCGCCGGAATCAAAGGCGACGGCGATAAAATCCTTTGGCGCAAAAGCGGCCAGCAGGAATACCAGTCCATAAAATCCGATCAGCAGACAGGTGAGCGGGATATGAAATATGATGCGCAGCATCGCCACCACCAGAAATATACCGACACCACAGGCCACTGTAAGTACCAGAACCTGATTGGGCACCGGCACCTGAGTCGCCAGGACCTGAAGATCGGGCTCCGCTACCGTGATCACAATGCCGATCAGCAGGCACAGCGCCGTAGCGCTTACGATCTTTTTGGTTTTGGTCATTGCCACACCGATTCCCTCTCCCAGGGGAAGCATGGCCATGTCCACTCCCAATGAGAAGAATCCCATCCCCACGATCAGCAGAAACGCACCTGTTAAAAACAGCATCAGCGTTCCAATGGGCATCGGGGCCACAGTAAAGCTTAACAGCACGACGATCGCGGTGATCGGAAGCACCGAGGAGAGGGATTCCATGATCTTGTTCTTTAATGCAGGAGCCATTGCACCACCTCTTCTTTCTTAATATATTCATATGCGTCCGGAAATCAGAAAGGCCGGAGGGTCAGGGCAGATGACTGTCCCACGATCCGGCCTTTCCGGCGCACTATCCATATTAATTATAACAGAGCGCGCCACGGATTTGAAGCGATATTAAGAAATCTTAACGCTCAATCTGTAATCTCCAGAAATTCATAAACCTTATCCAAAAATACTACGCCGTCCAGATGATCGAGCTCGTGGCAGATACATTTCGCCATATCATCCTCGCCGGTCAGCTCCATCTCATTCCCCTCTTCATCCAAAGCCTTTATGGTCACTTTTTGGGGCCTGCGTGTTTTTCCGTAACGGTTTGGGAAGCTTAGGCAGCCCTCCACGCATTCCTGCTGTCCCCAGGTTTGAACGATTACAGGGTTTACAAGCTTATAAAGCCCGGTTCCCATATCGATCACCACCAGTCTTTTGAGTATTCCCACCTGGCATGCGGAAAGCCCCGCTCCATTTTCCGTATGATACATCGTATCCGCCATATCTTCCAAAAGGCTGCGTATCTTATCGTCCACCACAGGTACTTCCTTGCTTCTCTTTCTTAATATCGGGTCGTCATTATACCTTAACTGTCTAAGTGCCATTGTTTCTCCTAACGTTTCAGCAAGTATAATTCTGGGAAACCTTCAGTGCTTCTGGTTTAAAAGTTCCTCTTTTAATTCATAGAGCTTCTTAGAAAGATCCACATAATGGATATGAGGATTTTCGAAACGCGTTTCCTCTTCCCATACCGTGGTATCCATCTGTGCTTTTACATAGTCTCTGATTTCGTTGAGCGAAGGCAGCTCATATACCAGCTCACCATCCTTAAAAATAGTCTTATGCAGCCGTTCCGCCCTCATGTGGTGAAAGGCCATCTTCTTCCATGGCTTCATCGGATCTACAAACGGAAACGGTTCCTCCTCATTCACTTCTTCATCATAGAGCGTGATCAGATCCGCCACGCCATATCCGGTCTCAGGATCGTAAAGTCTCCATAGAGCTTTTTTGCCGGGGTTCGTGATCTTCTCCACATTTTCAGATATCTTGATCTTAGGTTCATAAGTCCCGTCCGCCTTCTGAATGGCCGCCAGCTTATATACTCCGCCGAATACCGGATCCGATTTGGCTGTGATCAGCCGCTCACCCACCCCATAAGAGTCGATTCTGGCTTTCTGCGTATTCAGCGAATGGATGAGATATTCATCCACGCTATTAGAGACTACGACGCTGCAGTCCTTCAGCCCCGCTTTATCCAGCGCCGCCCGGACCTTCTTGGAAAAATACGCCAGGTCTCCGCTGTCAATCCGCACGCCTTTCAAGCGTTTGCCCATGGGCTCCAGCACATCCTTCGCCACGCGTATGGCATTTTCCACGCCGTCCATTATATCGTAGGTATCGATTAACAGCGTGCAGGAATCCGGATATACCTCAGCATAAGCCTTGAAGGCTTCATATTCCGTGGGGAAAAACTGTACCCAGGAATGCGCCATCGTGCCCACCGCAGGAATTCCGAACATCTCATCGGCAATGGTGGTCGCCGTCGCACCGGCTCCTCCGATATATGCGGCCCGCGCGCCGTATACGGCGGCATCCGGTCCCTGAGCCCTGCGCGCTCCGAATTCCATAATGGCGGCTCCGGCCGCAGCACGGCAGATACGGTTCGTTTTCGTTGCAATCAGTGACTCATGATTGATTGTGAGAAGGATCATGGTCTCAATCATCTGCGCATCGATCAAAGGCGCGGTCACTGTTAAAAGAGGTGTTCCAGGATACACGATCGTCCCCTCCGCAACGGCTTCGATGGTTCCCTTAAACTTAAAGTCCTCCAGATATTTCAAAAAGCCCTCGTCAAACATGTTTCTGCCGCGCAGGTATTCGATATCGCCTTTTGTAAAATGCATATTTTCAATATAACGGACCACCTGTTCGAGACCTGCGCAGATCACATATCCCCCGTCATCCGGATTCTTGCGGTAAAACATATCAAACACCACATTGACATCCTTAAGTCCTTTCACGTAATAGCCATTGGCCATCGTCAGTTCATAAAAGTCCATCAGCATTGTCAGATTTCTGTTCTCTTCCATTTTCATTACCTGTCCGCGCGCTGCGACGCGCTCATCTATACCGGTTGAACACGCATATTTTATTCAACCTTTCACAACCGTCCAGGATGCATTTTCCAACATCCGGCATCCGTTTTGCCGTCGGTTCAGACCACAGTGACCTGGCATGCCCTCATGGCATCCAGCGCATTTTCATGGCTTTTTGCGGTCACGCCGGCACAGCAGGACGCGTTCACAATAATCTCTGTCTCCGGCAGACAAGCCTTTAATATCAGTGCATTGGATATCACACAGATATCTGTGCATACGCCCATGAGCTCAATGCTGTCGATCGGCTCTTTGCGGTTTTCTTCCATCAGGCGCTCCCCCAGCTTCAGGCTTCCAAAAGTTTCCTTTTCACAAACGGCCGCGCCGTTTTTTTCTGCAAGCTCTTCCAGCTTTCCCGCTAACATCCAGCCTTCGCTGCCACGGATGCAGTGCGCCACCGGAAGCTTTTTTCCCTCCTGTGTATTCAGATAATCCGCATCATGGGTATCCTTGGTAAACAATACCTCACCGTCAAAGCTTTCGACTCTCTTCTCCACCTTTGGCAGAATATCCACCGCAGCTTCACTGCCAAGACTTCCGCTCACAAAGTCATTCTGCATATCAATTACGATCAGTCGCCTGTTCACAGAAATTCCTCCTCGCTATGTTTCTTTATTTTGTTGTCCGCCGTTTTGGCGGGGATCAGTAATACGTTTCCTTATATCCCGGATTAAACCGGTAATACTGGCTGGGCCGGTGCCTGGCCTCATCCATATACTCCTCTGTTTTTAAAACCATCGGGGCGATTTTCTTACGGAAGTTGGCTTTATAAAGCGTCTTTCCCAACAGTGTTTCATATACCTTCTGCAGCTGCGTCAGCGTAAACTTCTCCGGTATCAGATGGAAGGCAATGGTAGTATACTCGACCTTGTTGCGTATCCGGTCAAGAGCCAGATTGACGATTTTAGCGTGATCAAATGCCAGCCCCTCCTCGCAGCCATCAAAGGGAGTCAGCGTTACCTCGTTTCCTTCCTGTGTCACATGGTAGGCGATTTTAACCTGCTTATCCTCGCTCTCCAGTGAGAGCATCCATGCCGACTTCGTTTCACTTAAGTCCATCAGCTTATTCTTGCGCACGGTGAACCACGCAGTTTCGGCAGCATCATCCCCAGCCCTGGGGTGAACCGAATTCTTAGGGATCAGCGCCATATAGGAAACGGAGATCACACGCATGCGCGGGTCCCGGTCCACGTCCCCCCATGTGAAAAGCTGCTCAACATAAACATTCTCCACATTGGTTTCTTCCTTAAGCTCCCGGTATGCGGCCTCCTCAATGGATTCACTGATATCCACAAAACCTCCCGGTATGGCCCAGCGGTATATGAATGGGTGATCCCTGCGCTTTACCAGCAGCAGCTTTAATTCCTTATCCGGAACCAGCGCTGTCCCATCTTTCATATCATCAACGGTGAATAGCAGGATATCCGCCGTTACCGAGGGGCGCTCATAGTTGCCGGGATGATAAGCGGCCAGAAATTCTTCTTCGGTCTGACCTTTCCGGTTTCTTGGCAGGTTGCTTTCCATCCTCATCAGCTCCTATCTTAGTAGCAGTTTGCTACTTTCTTGTGCTTAGTATATATTAACTACTAAGTATTGTCAATACCTTTTTTAAAAGATTCCCTCCATAAAAAAGCGTCAAGCGGATTTTTTTCAGCCGCTGACGCTTTTTTATATCATAGCTCTTTATTAATCACAGTTACCGCACACTTCCCTCGCGTGGCATGGCGGGGTACGGTCCCAGACGGCTCATCTCACCGCTGCCGCTATCGCCTGTTCGATATCCGCGATGATATCCTCTTCATTTTCCGTGCCGACGGAAAAACGGATCAGATCCGGCTTTACGCCGGCCTCGATCAGCTGTTCCTCGCAGAGCTGCCTGTGGGTATGGCTGGCAGGATGCAGCACCGAAGTCCTGGAGTCGGCCACATGGGTCACTATCGCAGCCAGCTTCAGATTATCTATGAAGCGGATGCTGGTTTCTCTTCCGCCCTTTAAGCCGAATGCTACCACACCGCAGGTGCCCTTGGGCATATACTTTTTGGCAAGCCCATTATATTTGTCACCTTCCAGATCCGGATATTCCACCCACGCTACATTTTCATTGGATTTCAGATATCTGGCAACCGCCAATGCGTTGGAGCAATGGCGTTCCATGCGAAGATGCAGTGTCTCCAGCCCCATATTCAGCAGAAACGCGTTCTGCGGGGACTGACAGGAGCCCAGATCGCGCATGATCTGCGCCACGGCCTTCTGCACATATGCCGTCTTGCCGAACTCCTCGGCATATACCAGGCCGTGATAGGAGTCATCCGGAGTAGTTAAGCCCGGGAATTTATCCGCATGGGCCATCCAGTCAAAATTACCGCTGTCCACGATGCATCCGCCTACGGTCATCGCATGGCCGTCCATATATTTGGTGGTGGAATGCGTCACAATATCGGCGCCCCATTCAAAGGGACGGCAGTTAATCGGCGTCGCAAAGGTATTGTCCACAATCAGAGGCACACCGTGTCTGTGGGCCAGGCGGGCAAATTTTTCAATGTCCAGCACCACCAGGGACGGGTTGGAGATGGTCTCTCCAAACACCGCCTTAGTGTTGGGACGGAATGCCTTTTCGATCTCTTCCTCAGGCGCATCCGGATCCACCAGCGTGAACTCGATGCCCATCTTTTTCATCGTGACCGTAAACAGGTTGGAGGTTCCTCCATACAATGTGGCGGAGCTTACGATATGGTCGCCGGCAGATGCGATATTAAATACCGCATAAAAGTTGGCGGCCTGGCCGGACGCGGTCAAAAGCGCCGCTGTGCCGCCTTCCAGCTGGCAGATCTTCTTCGCCACCATATCACAGGTGGGATTCTGCAGTCTGGAATAAAAGTATCCTTCCGCTTCCAGATCAAACAGTTTGCCCATTTCATCGCTGTTCTCATAACGGAATGTCGTGCTCTGATAAATCGGCAGTATACGGGGCTCTCCCTTTTTGGGCTCATAACCGCCCTGTATGCAGATTGTCTCCGGTTTGAAATAGTTTTCCATGTTGTTCCTCCTCTTTTGCTGAACGGAATAAATATCTGACGATATTATAGCATGTTAAACCGCAAATTCCAATAGGAGTTATCCGCATTATTTATGCATTGCTATTCAGTGTTACTGTTCACAGTTACCGAAAAATTCCCGCGTATGAGAGGGCAGGGTATGGTC
>OGGQ01001252.1_pt1 | contig 33850 bp, 34 predicted proteins | sample 1571191 | NCBI WGS metagenome assembly OGGQ01 (sample SAMEA2582061, study PRJEB24529) | metagenome | biome: Human gut stool | place: China | collected 2011
CTAAACTGGCTGATGCTATCAGAAAATACAAAGCAAGCAAAGCTACAAACTAATTTTTGAAGATGTAAACATCAAAATATAAACCAATTTTTTTAATCAAACAGGAGGAGAATGAAAATGGATAACTATTCTGTATTTTTCCCGGGTTATAGCGCTGGCGAAGACGCTTACAAAGAAATCACATCTGTTTGCAGCCCTTACGGCACAAAAGCAGTAGTCATCAGTGATGAAATTTCCATCAACGCTACAAAAAAATATCTGGATGAAGCAATCGCAGGCACAGATTTCAGCATCGAATATGTTCTGTTCCCTGGTGAATCTGCATTCGAATATGCAGAAGAACTGCAGCAGCAGGACGCTGTAAAAAATGCAGATATGATCTTCTGCCTGGGCGGCGGTAAAGCAATCGATACAGGTAAACTGGTTGCACACAACCTGAAAAAACCTTACTTCACATTCCCTACAATCGCTTCCACATGCGCATGTAACTCCGCACTGGGTATCTACTACTATCCGAACCATGTATTCCGTACATTCTTCCGTGTAGACAGACCCCCCGTACACATCTTCATTTCCACAAAAGTTATTGCAGAAGCTCCTGCATCCTTCCTGTGGGCTGGTATCGGTGACGGTATGAGTAAAGAAGTAGAAGTTAAATTCTCCGCAAGAGGTAAAGAAGACGAACTGACACTGTCCGAACAGGCTGGTGTAGCTCTGAGCGGCTGCTGCACAGAACCCCTGCTGAAATACGGTGTTCAGGCTATGGAAGACTGCAGAAACAACCGCGCTTCCAAAGCAATCGAAATGGTTGCACTGGATATCTTCATCAACACAGGTATGGTATCTAACATGGTTGACTCTCACAAATACAACACAAACCTGGCACACGCTCTGTTCAACAGCATGACAATCCTGCCTCAGGTAGAAGAAAGACATCGTCACGGCGAAGTTGTTTCCTACGGCACACTGGTTCTGCTGACAATGGACAAACAGTACGACAAATTGGATAGATTCTTCGATTTCTACAAAGAAATGAAACTGCCTACAAAACTGGCTGACATCGAAGTATCCGTTGACGAACTGGGTCCCGTTCTGGACGAAGCAGTTAAGAAATATGACCTGGACTACTCTCCTTACCAGATCACTCAGGACATGATCAAAGCTGCTATTCTGGAACTGGAAGAATACAACAAGAAAAAAGAAGCATAATCTGATTTAAGCCATTATGCGCGGCGGGGGAAGTTTTTCCCCTGCCGTTTTTTCTTTTTTTTCGGAAAAAAGAAAGTCTGACAAGACTGCGGATGCATCTTGACAGAATCCCATGCAGAAACTATACTGTCTATACATTTTTGCAACGAAAAGAAATGGGAATGGAACCGAAGGAGGTGAGGCGCGTTGCCCAAAATCGGAATGCGTATGATCAAAACATCCATTGCCGTTGCCATTTGTCTGCTCATTTATCTTTTGCGCGGAAAACAGGGCGTGCCTGTGTTCTCCACCATTGCAGCCATGATCTGTATGCAGCCTTATGTGGAGAATAGCAAGACTGTTGCCTTTAACCGTATCATTGGTACATTGACCGGTGCGGTCATGGGGATTTTGGTGTCTTATCTCATTCAGGGAATCCCTGAAAAGTACGAATTTCTGCAATATCTGGTGATTTCCGCCGCTGTCATTCCTGCCATGTATATTACGGTGCTGCTGAAAAAGACTGGCGCCTCTGCCATGGCTGGTGTGGTATTGTTGGGGGTAACCCTTTCCACAGGTGATTATCCGCCTATGGTGGACGCTTTCAACCGTTCCTTTGAAACCATTGTGGGGATTCTCGTTTCTCTGGGGGTCAATGTGATTCATCTGCCCAGACAGAAACGAGAGGAATTTTTCTTTGTGACAGGCTTCGATGGTGCGCTGTACGATAACAAACGCCATCTGACGCCCTACAGCGTCTTTGAACTGAATCAGCTGCTCAATGACGGCATCAAATTTACCATTGCCACAGAACGGACGCCTGCCACCCTTATGTCGGAAATCGGCGGTCTGCATCTGAAACTGCCTGTCATTGCCATGGACGGCGCGGTGCTTTATGACCTGAACGAAAAGCGGTATCTTGCCTGCAACGGTCTTTCCAAGGAAATGACAAAGCGGATTTGTGACTATCTGAAGGAAAAAGATTTCCACTACTTTTTGAATGTGGTGCTGCAAGATGTGCTCCTCATTTATTACGGGGATTTCCGTAATGAGGAGGAGAGAAAGCTTTATGAACGAGCAAGAAAATCTCCTCACCGCAATTACGTTTACGGTGATGTGCCGGAGGAAGGGATTCCTGTTTATTTCCTGCTGGTGCTGAAAAATGAGGACATTGACTTGGCAGAAAGAGAACTGCGGCAGATGGAAGGGGCGGAAGAACTGCTGTTTTTGCGTGACCGCTCGGAAACACCGCCGGATTATTGCCATTTGAAAATCTATCACAAAAACGCCACCAAGGAATATATGGTGCGTCGGTTGCTGGAAAGCGTCAGCGGCATGGGGAACCGAAAAGTCGTTGCTTTTGGCAGCAACAAAAACGATATTTCTCTTATGAACTGGGCAGACTTGTCTTATGCCACCGCAGACGCAACGCCGGAGGCAAAGGCTGTTGCCGATTATCAGCTCCGGGGACACTATGGAGACGGCGTGGTGCGAACCATTTTGCATTTGTATGAACCTCTGCCATGGGAGAAAATCCCTGCAAGGCGCAGAAAAGAAAAAGGAGAACAGAAGAAATGAAACAGGACTTGAATATATTTTCCCGAGCGGAACTGCTGCTGGGAGAAGAAGCTTTGGAAAAACTCCGTTCTGCCCGTGTGGCACTCTTTGGCATTGGCGGCGTAGGCTCTTTTGCGGCGGAAGCTCTGGCAAGAGGCGGCGTGGGTCACATCACTTTGGTGGATGGGGATACAGTGAGCATCACCAATATCAACCGCCAGCTCATTGCCCTCCATTCTACAGTAGGCAAAGAAAAAACCGCAGTCATGGCAGAGCGTATCGCGGATATTTCTCCAGAAACAGAAGTGGAAACTTATCCTGTGGTCTATGGGGCGGAAAATCGGGATTTGCTGGATTTTTCCACTTATGATTACGTCATTGACGCCATCGACACCGTCACCAGCAAGCTGATTCTCATTGAAGAAGCCAAAAAAGCTGGTGTTCCCGTCATCAGCTGTATGGGAACGGGGAATAAATTCCATCCAGAACGCTTTGAAGTGACGGACATTTCCAAAACCTCCGTGTGTCCTTTGGCAAAAGTCATGCGGAAAGAACTGAAAGTACGGGGCATCAAAAACGTGAAAGTGGTTTATTCCAAAGAAGAACCCCAAAAGCCTGGGGAGTCCACGGAAACAGGCAAACGTCAGATTCCCGGCAGCCTTTCCTTTGTGCCGCCAGTGGCAGGACTATTGCTGGCTGGGGAAGTCATCCGTCATATTGCAGGCATCATAGATTGAGATGGAGCCGAAAATTTCTTTGATAGATATTTTCGGCTTTTTTATGTCATCAATTTTATCAAAATCCATGTTGCGCCGCCAAAGAAAAACAGATATAATGGAACGAGTTTTGGAAAAGAAGTGTGAACAAAAGAAAAGGAGCAGTTATGGATACGTTTTTGCCTTATTTGATTGTATGCCCTATGGTCTTTATGGCAGGGCTCATAGATGCGGTGGCTGGCGGCGGCGGACTCATTTCCCTGCCTGCTTATATGATTGCAGGGGTGCCTGTCCATGGTGCCATTGCCACCAATAAAATGAGTGCGGCTATGGGTACAGTGGTTGCCACTTATCGTTATGGAAAAAGCGGCTTCATCCACTGGAAACGGGCATTGCCCTGTGTGGTATTCGCTTTGGGCGGCTCATATATTGGCGCAAGAATCACATTGCTGCTGTCAGAGCGCATCATTCAAATTTTGATGCTGTTCATTCTGCCAATAACTGCCCTGTATGTGCTCAGAGGCCGCAGTCTGGACGCGGAACGGGTGCCTTATAGCTATCTGAAAACCATATGCCTTAGTGCCCTCATTGCTTTTTGTATCGGCATTTATGATGGTTTTTATGGCCCCGGCACAGGTACCTTCCTGCTGCTGCTGTTCACAGGTCTGGCTCATGTGGGGCTGACAGAAGCGGCAGGCACCACAAAGGTCATCAATCTCAGCACCAATATTGCGGCACTGGTGGTGTTCCTGCAAAATGGCGTGGTGATGCTGCCTTTGGGCATTGTGGCTGGGGTGTTCAGCATTGCCGGAAACTATGTGGGTACACGGATTTTTACGGAAAAAGGCACAAAATTTGTGAAGCCCTTTATTTTGGTGGTATTGGTGATTTTCTTCATCAAAGTTTTGACAGAATTATTTGGATAACACAAAAAAGAGGAGATTCTTAGGGGCATCTTCATAAGAAAACAAAGAAAGCCAAAATCCTTATGATTACAAAGGATTTTGGCTTTCTTATTTGATTAAGATTTTATTTGTTATGTTTTCTTATGAAGACAGCCGTCGCAATTCCCCTTAAGAAATCAAGGAAAAGGAAAATCAATGTTTTCTTAAGGGGAAGTTGCTTTAGGAATCTCCTCTTTTTTTACGCCTCTTGGGGCTGTTGTTTTCCAAGTCTGCGCCAGATAGTAGTGGAAATAATCACTGTCAGTGCGCCGGAGATAGCGGGGGTGATGAAAATTCCCGTGACACCCAAAATCTGGGGGAAAATTGCCAGACAGATGGCAGGGAATACCAGTGCCCGAAATACCATGATAGTCAAAGAATCCCTTGCTCTGTCCATGGCGGTGAGGAAGGAACTGATGACCATATTCAGCCACAGGAACAGATATGCTGGTGCGAACAGCCGCAGGGCGGTGACGGTCATTTCCAGCACTTCCGCAGAATTTTCCTGCAAGAACAGAGATGCCAGTTCTCTGGGAAAGCATACCATTGCCAGCAGACATACCAGAGAAATCAAAGCTGTGACTTTACAGCTCAAATGGAAAAACTCCCGTGCTTTTTGGTGGTTTCCTGCGCCGATGTTGTAGCTGACCGGCGGCTGGAGGGAGTCCAGAATCCCATAAAGGGCCATAAGCAGAATACTGTCCAGATACATTACAATGCCGTAAGCGGCAACGGCTGTACCGCCGCCCAGATGCAGCAGAAAAGCGTTGACCACCGTGGACATGAAGGAGCCGGAAATGTTGTTGAAAAATTCCGAGCTGCCGTTATGGAAAATGCCCAGTGTGGTAGAAAGGGAAATCCGCGGGCGGGTGAAACGCAGTGTCAGTTTTCTGAGGACAATGGGTGTCAGGGCAATGAGTACCCCCAATGTCATGCTGACGGATGTGGCAAGGGCGGCAAAACGGATGTCCAGCCGCAGATGTGCCAGAAAGAACCAGTCCAGAAAGATATTCAGCACTGCCACGGAAATGTTCATCCACATGCTGAAATTGGCTTTGCCGCAGATACGCAGATAGTTGTCAACGGCGAACAGGGGCATGATGACAGGCATGAAATAAAGGAAGATCCTTGTGTAGTCCCATGCCACTTCCGCCAGAACGGTATCTTTGATCAAAAGGTTGATGAGCCTTGGCGCAATGAAAAATCCCACAAGGGAGAAAAGCACACCAATGCCCAGAATCATGCAGAAAGCCGCGGAAAACAGTCCGTTGGCTTCTTTATTTTTTCCTTGCCCCAATAAAAGGGCGATTTTCACAGAGGAGCCCACCGCCACCATATCCCCTACAGCAAAGAGAATCATAATGACAGGAAAGGCAAGGTTTACCGCCGCCAGTGCGTGACTGCCGATGTATCGTCCTACGAAAATGCCGTCAATCATCATGTAGATGGACGAAACCACCATGGCAAGAAGCCCCGGCAGAGCACAGCGGAAAAATATCTTTCTGGTGGGTAGTGTTGCAAATTGTACTTCGTTCATAAGCGTTCCTCAAGACAAATTTCTCCGATGTAGGAAAGCATTTCGGAGAATTTCTCGATTTCCTCCTTTGAATAGCGTTGTTCCATAGATTCACTGATTTGTTTGTCCAGTTTTGCGTAGATAGAATGGGTGTCTGCTGCGAAAGCGTCTGTGTTGAAATACAGGAAGTATTCCCGTTTGTCGGCAGGATTTTGCTTTCGGGTCACATAGCCTGCCTTTTCCAGCACATTGATTTTCTGGGTGACAGAAGGTCTTGCGATGTGGAGCATATCTGCCAGTTTGGAAGGGGTATATTCCCCTTGATGAGCGGATATGATGTCCAGATACAGACTGCTGTTGTAGCTTAGTTTGGCGTATGCCGGGTGTTCGTTGCGGATACGCAGCTCCAAAATGCCCATGTCGTGAAAAAATTTTGTGATGGCTTCTCCAATGCCCATCTGTTACCGCCTCCTATGATAAAATGGTTAAGATTACCTAATAATTAAGATTACCTAATCATTTTAGCAAGGGGATTTCCCTTTGTCAAGGGGTGCTGGATACAGATAACTGTTGAGAAAATCATGGTTCTATGGTATACTATATTACTGCATAAACAGAAAACAGGCAGAAAGGAAGGCGATACTGTGCCGGAAAAATCATTCGATGTGGCAAGAAATATCCGCATGACCCAGGAGCTGCAATGTCAAATGCTCTCTCAGGTGGCGGAACTGTTTACAGCCATGCACAACAATGCCTCAAAAGCGGAACAGACGGAGCTTCTGGCAAAGCTGGAAATCAGTCTGCGCCTTTTGGCAGGGCGGCTGGGCATCTCTCAGGACGGGCTGAGCAGAAAAGCGGCCATGACCCTGAAGGCGGCGTTGGTGCAGGAAGATGTATCTGCATGGAAAAATGATCTGCTGACCGTTTTGCATGAACTGGAAGAAACATAAACAGTCACAGAAAGGCTTTTGAAAAAGCCAAACAGCTTGGAGGCTGCAATATGGAAGAAAAAAAAGAAGAAACAAAGAGAGGAAAGGAAGGACGGCTGCTCATAGGCATGGCGGTGGCTGTGCTGGTGGTGATCCTTTGTCTGATGTTGGATGTACGCCTTGGCGTAGGGGCATTGGTGGGGATCGTGGCAGGCAGTTTCCTGCGCCCTCTGCTCAAAGACCTCTTTATGGATGAACCCCAAGAGGAACCTGAGGAAAACCGCTTTCTGGATACGGCAGTGCTTCGGGAAAATTTCTCCATTCCCCAGAATCTGCCCATTCCTTACGCTGTGCTTGACATTCGTGGCAGGGTCATGATGTATAATGAGCCTTTTGCGGCAGTGTTCCCCAATAGTGAGGACGCAAAGCCTGTCATTGAAGTGCTGCGGAAAACCAGCGGCGCCGGAGAACCCCAGAGAGTTACCGTAGGCGACCGTTCTTACAAAGCCGCCCTGAACCATTGCGATGTGGTGGATAAAAGCGGCGCTGTGGGGGCAGTTCTGACCCTCATTATGGTGGATATCACCAAAACCTGTCAGCTGGAGAAAGAACTGGAGGAACAGGAAACCGTTGTGGGTATGATCCTTTTGGACAACTACGACGATGTGCTGGACAGCATCGACGAAAACCGACTGCCCATCCTCTCCGCTCTCATTGACAGAAAGTTCAATCAGCTGGCACAGGCGGCAGATGCTGTCATCAAAAAATTGGAGAAAGACCGCTACATTTTCCTGCTTTCTAAAGGCAGTCTGGAGCGGCTGAAAGAAAAGAAATTCGAGCCATTTAACGAGATCAAAGAAATCTCCGTTGGGGAGCACATTCCTGTGACCCTCAGTATGGGTATTGGCATCGGCGGCGGCTCTCTGGAGGATGCCATGGCAAACGCAAAAGCGGCTATGGACTTGGCTCTGGGACGAGGCGGCGATCAGGTGCTCATCAAAGACGGGGAAAAATACCTGTTCTTCGGCGGCAAAAGCGGCGAAATCCACCGGAACGCCCGTATTCGTGCTCGTGTCAAAGCGGACGCCCTTATGGAGCTCATGGGGGATGCCTCCGACATTCTGGTCATGGGGCATAAGAATGCCGATCTGGACAGCTTAGGCGCTTGTATCGGTATCTGCGCTATGGCAAAGAGCATTGGGAAAAAATGCAACATCGTCATGGACAAAGTCAGCGTAGGCGTCAAACGCCTTTGCGATAAAATGGATGAAAGCGGCAAATTCGGCGGTGTCATTGTGGATGGCGTAGACGCCATGCGTATGGTCAATGACAAAACACTGCTGGTCATTGTGGATACCCACAGGGAATCCATGGTAGACAGCAGACAGGTGCTCATGGCGGCGAAGAAAATCGTCGTTTTCGACCACCACCGTAAGAGTACCGATTTCATCGAGCAGGCGGTGCTCATTTATCATGAGCCTTACGCTTCGTCCACATCTGAACTCATTACAGAAATGATTCAGCATATGGACAAAAAAGTAAAACTGCATCAGATCGAAGCCGATGCCCTGCTGGCAGGCATCACCGTAGACACCAAAAACTTCTGCGTGAAAACCGGCGCCATGACCTTTGAGTCAGCGGCATTCCTCCGCAGAAACGGTGCTGACAGTATTCGGGTGCGGCTGCTGTTCCAAAATGACATGGACGCTTACAAGGCGAAAGCCACAGCTGTCCGGGATGCGGAACTGTTCCGGGAGCATATCGCCATTTCCGTCTGCCCTTCCGATGTGGAAAATTCCACACTGACAGCGGCGCAGGCGGCAGACGATTTGATGAATGTCACAGGCATTCAGGCATCCTTTGTCTGCTGTAAGGTGGAGGATACGGTGTATATTTCCGCCCGCAGCTTTGGGGAGATCAATGTGCAGAGAATCATGGAAAAACTGGGTGGCGGCGGCCATCTGACGGTTTCCGGTGCGCAGATTCAGGGCTGCACCGTTGAGGAAGCCAAGGAAAAAGTCCGCGCAGCCATTGAAGAATATTTGGAGGAGGAAGCATAATGAAACTGATTTTATTACAGGATGTAAAAAGTGTCGGCAAAAAAGGCGACCTGATCAATGCCAGCGAAGGCTATGCAAAAAATTTCCTGCTGCCGAAAAAACTGGCAGTAGAAGCTACAAAATCCAACCTGAATGACTACGAACTGAAACAGAAAGCCGAAGCAAAACGCAAACAGGAAGAACTGGAAAAAGCACAGGAAATGAAAAAACAGCTGGATGAAAAAGTTGTTGTCATCAAAGTGAAAACTGGCAGCAACGGCAAACTGTTCGGTTCTGTAACAAACAAAGAAGTTGCAGAAGAAATCATCAAACAGACAGGCATGGATCTGGATAAAAAGAAAGTATCCATCGGCGATTCCATCAAAATGCTGGGCGAAAGAACAGCAGTCATCAAACTGCATCCTAAGGTAACAGCAGAAGTGACTGTGAAAATCGTAGAAGCCTAATCAATGAAAGAAAAAAAGGAGGCGGGAAATATGGAACAACAAAATACAGCCCCTCAGGCGGAAATCTTCCAGAATGTACCGCCCCATGACGATGCGGCAGAGCTGGCAGTGCTGGGCGCCATGTTTCTGGATAGGGAAGCGGCGTCATTGGCATTGGAAATGCTGACAGGAGAGGATTTCTACCGCCCCGACCACAGACAGGTCTTTGAAGCGGCAGAGGAGCTTTACCATAGCGGCGTGCCCATCGACATGATTACCGTAAAGAATAAACTGGAGGAAAAGCAGGTCTTTGAACAGATTGGCGGCCTGCCTTTCCTTGCCAATATCTCCACTTCCGTGGGCAGCTCCGCAAATATGCGTCATTACGCTGCCATTGTGGAGGAAAAATCCGTACTGCGTCGGCTCATCCGCACGGCGAATAATATTTCCCAGATGAGTTACGAAGGCAAAACCGATGTAAACGCCATTATGGATACGGCGGAAAAAGGCATTTTTGATATCATGCAGAACCGTCATTCCGACCAATTCCATCATATTCGGGATATTGCCGTGGATTCCATTGAGAAAATCGAGGATATCTACCGTTCCAAAGGGAAACTGACTGGCGTACCGACTGGTTTTGTGGACTTCGACCAGAAAACAGCAGGTTTGCAGAAATCCGACTTGATTTTGCTGGCAGCCCGTCCTTCCATGGGGAAAACGGCTTTTGCCCTGAACATCATCCAGAATGCTGCCATCCGCAGCAATGTGCCTACAGCGGTATTTTCTCTGGAAATGAGCCGGGAACAGCTGGTAAACCGTATGCTGTGTTCCGAAGCCATGCTGGACGCCCAAAGGCTTCGTACAGGGGAACTGACAGACAGCGACTGGGCAGATTTGATTCAGGCCATGGGGCCTCTTTCTCAGGCACCTATCTATATTGATGATACTCCCGGGGTAACCCCCATGGAGGTTCGTTCTAAGTGCCGCCGCCTGAAGGTGGAAAAAGGATTGGGACTTATCGTTATCGACTACTTGCAGCTTATGAGCGGCAACAGCCGGAACGATTCCAGACAGCAGGAGATTTCCGAAATCTCCCGTGCACTCAAGGCAATCGCCAGAGAAATGGAGGCGCCGGTTATCGCTCTTTCTCAGCTGTCCCGTGCCTGCGAACAGCGTGCGGACCATAGACCGATGCTCTCCGACCTGAGAGAATCCGGCGCCATCGAGCAGGACGCCGATGTGGTGGCTTTCCTCTATCGTGATGAGTATTATTTCCCCGATACAGAAAAGAAAAATCAGGCGGAACTCATCATTGCCAAACAGCGTAACGGCCCGACGGGTACCGTTGATCTGACTTGGATGGGACAGTATACGAAATTTGGCAATTTCTTGAAAAAATTCTAAAATGAACTGTATGAACCTCGGGTGTTATGGAAAGAATTTCCAGTAATTCCGGGGTTTTTTCATTGTTTTGCATTTTTTTCTGCGGATTGGAGAAGTTGGGGTTGACGTTGATTTTGGGAAAGCATATACTAAAGGTGGAGAAAAATGACAGGCAAGAAAGCAATGATGGAGGTGAACCGAATGGACGGCAGTAGTGAAAGTATCCCTTTGGGTCCTGAGCGATGGTATTTGAATATCACAGCGGAAATGTCGCATCCTTTTGGTTCCTTTTTTCCTATGGTGAAATAGGGGCTTGCTTTTCTGTGCGCGTTTTTTGGAAAATTGTATGACGACATTTTCTGCTGACACTTTTGCAAAGACAATGGTGTTTTTTTATTGTCTGAAAAACGAGGTGAAAAACAGTGGAGGAAATGCAGACGCTCTTTGACCATTTCAATGAACTCATGGACAAAGGGGCATATATACAGTTAAAACAGGAATTGAACGAGGAAAACGCCGCCGACTTGGCGGAATACTTCGAGGAACTGTCTGCGGAAAAACAGCTTTTCATTTTCCGTTTGCTGACCAAAGACATGGCGGCGGAAGTATTTTCCTATATGGACAGTGACACCCAGGAGCATATCGTTCATTCCATTACAGATAAAGAAGTCCGCAACATCGTAGACGAAATGTTTTTGGACGATACGGTGGACTTTCTGGAAGAAGCACCTGCCAATCTGGTAAAAAAGGTGCTGCGCAACACTGACGCGGAAACTCGTGCTCTCATCAACCGCTTTTTGAACTATCCGGAAAATTCTGCCGGCAGCTTGATGACCATCGAGTTTGTGAAACTCAGAGGCGGTATGACCGTTGATGTTGCCATGAAGCAGATCAAGCGGACAGGCATGGATAAGGAAACCATCTATACCTGTTATGTTATCGACGCCCACCGGAAACTCATCGGCGTTGTCCCCCTCAGAACGCTGATTTGCGCAAAAGATGAAGAACTGGTGCAGGATTTGATGGAAGAAGACGTGGTATCTGTACACACCACCGACGACCAGGAAGAAGTTGCCCAGATCTTCAAGAAATACAACTGGATGGCACTGCCTGTTACGGACTTGGAAAACCGTTTGGTAGGCATCATCACCGTGGACGATATCGTGGACGTTATCGAACAGGAAACCACGGAAGATATGGAAAAAATGGCGGCGTTGCTGCCTTCCGATGAAGAATATCTGAAAACCCCCGTGCTGAAGCTGGCACGAAACCGTATTGTGTGGCTGTGTGTACTGATGGTATCCGGTACCTTAAGCTCCCTTGTCATCAGCCATTATCAGACGTTGTTGGCAACGGTTATGGCGCTTTCCAGCTTCATCACCATCATCACAGGTACCGGGGGGAACGCAGGCTCTCAGGCTTCCACCATGATCATTCGCGGTATGGCACTGGGAGAAATTGAAGTGAAAGATGTACTACGGGTTGTCTGGAAGGAAGTTCGGGTCGGCGCCCTCTGCGGCATTGCTCTGGGGGCAGTCAATATGGTGCGTATGACATTTTTCAGCCCCAGTACGGGCTTTCTGGTAGACTTTACCGTTTCCATCAGTATGGCGGCAGTGGTGGTGCTGTCTAAAACCATCGGCTGTACCCTGCCCATTCTGGCAAAGATTTTGAAGGTAGACCCGGCTATGATGGCAGGCCCTTTGATCTCCACACTGGTGGACGCTGTGGCATTGATTTTGTATTTCAGCATTGCTACTGTATTGCTGATGTAAATAAGAATTGGATTTTTAAAGGAGGTGTGACATGGAAGAATGGAATGAAACGGCAGAACAGTGGCAGACGCTGCTGGAAGAAGGACATTATGTACAGCTGCGAGAAGAACTGAACGAGGATAACCCTGCCAATGTGGCGGAATTTCTGGAAGAACTGCCGGCTGACAAGCAATTGTTCCTGTTCCGTCTGCTGTCCAAGGATATGGCGGCAGAAGCATTCTCCTATCTGGATAACGACACCCAGGAAATGCTGGTCACATCCATTACAGATACAGAAGTGCGGAACATTGTGGATAATATGTATCTGGACGATACTATCGACTTTCTGGAGGAAGCCCCTGCCAATCTGGTAAGCAAAGTCCTGCGCAATACCGACAGGGAAACCCGTGCCCTCATCAATCGTTTCCTGCATTATCCCGAAAACTCCGCCGGAAGTTTGATGACTGTAGAGTTTGTATACCTCTACGAAACTATGACAGCAAAGCGTGCCATGGAGATCATCCGCAAAAATGGTCTGGATAAGGAAACCATTTACACCTGTTATGTCATTGACGCCAAAAAGCATCTGGTGGGGGTATTACCCCTCAGAACACTGCTTTTTGCCGATGAAGAAAAGCTGGTAGGAGAACTGATGGAAGAAGATGTCATCTCCATTGCCACTTTGGATGACCAGGAAGAAGCGGCAAATTTGTTCCGAAAATATAGTTTCATTTCTTTGCCCGTTGTAGATGGGGATCAGCGTCTGGTGGGCATCATCACCGTAGACGATATTGTGGACGTTATCGACGAAGAAACCACGGAAGATATGGAAAAAATGGCGGCGCTGCTGCCTTCCGATGAAGAATATCTGAAAACACCTGTGACAAAACTGGCAAGAAACCGTATTGTGTGGCTGTGTGTGCTGATGATTTCCGGTACCCTCAGCAGTGCCATCATTTCTGGTTATGACGCTATCCTTAGTCAGGCGGTACAGCTGGCGGCATTCATCCCTGTTCTGACAGGTACCGGCGGTAATGCTGGTTCCCAGACCTCTGCCACCATCATCCGCGGCATGTCCTTAGGGGATATCCGTCCCAAAGACATATTCCGTGTCATGGGGAAAGAAATTCAGGTGGGTATGATTTGCGGCGTCCTTCTGGCGGCACTGAACTTCATCAAACAGACCATTTTCAGCCCCTCCACCAATATCATGGTGGACTTGACTGTTTCTGTCAGCATGGGCTTTGTGGTAGTTGTGGCAAAAGCCATGGGCTGTGTCCTGCCTATTGGCGCAAAAGTTTGTAAATTAGACCCTGCCATCATGGCCGGCCCCCTCATCACCACAGTGGTGGACGCTGTGGCTCTGGTGATCTTCTTCAATGTGGCGCAGTGGCTCGTATTGTAAAAAAGAGAGAATTTCTTCTTACATATAGGAAATTCTCTCTTTTTATATTTACATATGAAGATAAGCACGGATGCGGTTGCCCAGCAGGCAGGCAATGATGATTTTGACAATATCCAAGGGCAGGAATACCAGCGCCCCCATGGGCAGGGACTGCAAAAATGTGGTGTTTGTCAGGTATGCCATCCATGCGGTGCCAAGAATATAATTGATGAGGGTTGCCAGAAATAATCCTCCCATCTGTGCCGGAATATTCTTGGGGAAACGGGAAACAAACAGACTGCTGATGCCTGTCAGGAACAGAAATCCAATGAGATACCCACCGCCGGGAGCGGCAAAACGGGAAAGGCCTGCTGTGTAGCCGGAAAAAACAGGCAGTCCTGCGGCGCCCAAAAGCAGATACAGCCCAATGGCAGAAAGTGCCTGTCTGGGCGGCAGCACATAGGCCGTCAGATACATGGCGAATGTACCCAATGTCAAAGCGACTGGGCTTATGGGTATGGGAATGGATATGGGCGCAAATATGCAAATGACGGCTGTCATTAGGGCAGTCATAGTCAGTGTGCGTGTTTTTGTCATGGCAGAAGCCTCCTTTTCTTTCTGTAAGGAGGATACGCTTTTTATTTTTGAAAGTCAACTAATTGCAATTAAAATGGTTTACAATTGAAAATAAAAAAAGTTTTGTAAGAAAAAATGAAAGATTGCGTCTGTAAAATGTGATATACTATAGAAAAATCCAGAAAGAGGGAAGGGGGAGAAGAATATGTCAAAATTTTGTAACCATTGCGGTGCTTCTGTAGGAGAGGATGATCGGTTCTGTACCGTCTGCGGCAAGCCCATCACAGTGGAGAGCGCGGCAGAGCAGCCCAAAGCATCCCATGAAGAAAATCATAAGCAAGCGGAATTGGACAGGGAACCCATCACTGTGGGCGGCTATCTGATTATGTTTCTGGTTATGTGTATTCCAGTGGTGAATCTGGTGGTGCTGCTTTTGTGGGCGTTTGGAAAAAACGGCAATGTGAACCGTCGGAATTTCTCACGGGCAGCCCTTATTTATATTGCCATCGGCATTGTATTGTCCATCAGTGCGGCATTGTTTTTTGTCGGTATTTTCGCAAACGCAGTACAGTATCAGTATCACAACTATGAGCATTACGGCAATCCTTATATGAATGACTGGGAATACTACGATGAATATGAATATCTGCCAGACAGTACAGATGATTTCATGTATTCCATCACCGAAGGTGAGGCACCTGTGGAAGATTTGGAGCTGTACGGTATTACCATTTCCGGCGTATGAAAGAAAACCATTCGGCACATACTACCTCCATAAAAAGGAGGCGTGGATGTGAGCGGATGGTTTTTATTTTTTGCACAGATGTTATTTTTCCTGTTGGGGGCGTGGTATTTCCTGCGGAGCGGCTCCAGACGGAAAGGCGGGCGGGACAGCATTTCCATGGAGGAGAACGAACGGGAAATGGAAAAACTGGATGCCATGCGGCAGGTGGGACTGACAGAACCGCTGACGGAACAGACCCGTCCCAAGTCCTTGGGTGAAATCGTTGGGCAGGAGCGGGGCATCCGTGCTCTCAGGGCGGCTCTTTGCGGCCCAAATCCCCAGCATATCATCATTTACGGCCCTCCAGGCGTAGGCAAAACGGCGGCGGCAAGACTAGTGCTGGAGGAGGCCAAAGGACGGCGAAATTCCCCTTTTTCCGAAAAGGCAAAATTTGTGGAGGTGGACGCTACCACATTGCAGTTTGACGAGCGCAGCATTGCCGACCCTCTTTTGGGCTCTGTCCATGACCCTATTTATCAGGGGGCAGGGGCTTTCGGACAGATGGGGATTCCACGTCCCCAGCCTGGCGCTGTCAGCGAAGCCAACGGCGGCGTGCTGTTCATCGACGAAATCGGAGAACTCCATCCCATCCAGATGAACCGCCTGCTGAAGGTGCTGGAAGATCGTGTGGCAAAGTTCCAGAGCAGTTATTACAGTCGGGAAAATAAGCGGATTCCGCCTTATATCCATGAGATTTTCCAGAATGGTATTCCGGCGGATTTTCGCCTCATTGGCGCCACCACCAGAAATCCTTCGGAATTGCCGGCGGCACTGCGTTCCAGATGTACAGAGATTTTCTTTGACGGTCTGCGCCCCGAAGCCGTGGAACAGATTGCCGCGGACAGCATGGAACGGGTGGGGCTTCAGTACGAAGATGGTCTTTGCGGCAAAATCGCTCTTTATGCCGGCGGCGGCAGAGATACGGTGCGGCTGGTGCAGTCCTTAGCCTCTCTGGCGGAAATGAAGGGGCGCAACTGGGTCGGCAGTGCCGACTTGGAATGGGTAGCGGAAGCAGGCCATTATCAGCCTTATCCACGCCAGAAAGTGACGGCTGTACCCCGTGTGGGTGTTGTGAATGGTCTGGCTGTCACAGGCGGTATGGGCGGCGCTGTGCTGACGGTGGAAGTGAAGATGGCGAAAAGCACAGCACCTCATTTGCAGGTGACGGGCATTGTGGAGGAAGAAGAAATCCGCAGCCCCCATGGCGTCAGCAAAAGAAAAAGCAATGCACGCAGTTCCGCGGAAAATGTGCTGACGGTGCTGGAAGGCTTTGGTTTTGACCGAAATCAGTATGCCGTCCATATCAATTTTCCCGGTGGTATGCCTGTAGATGGCCCTTCGGCAGGGACAGCCATGTTTCTGGCGGCATATTCCGCTTTTACGGGAGCGGCGGTGCCGGGAAATGTGGCGCTGACAGGAGAAATTTCCCTGACAGGGAACATACTGCCTGTGGGCGGTGTCACGGAGAAATTGCAGGCGGCAGAAGAAGCCGGCGTGACCCGTGCCTACATCCCCAAGGCAAATTGGCAGGGAAGATATGAACGATTGGGATTGGAAGCGGTTCCTGTGGAAGAAATCAGTGAACTTTTGGAAATGGTCTTTGCCAAGAAAGAAGAAAAGCAGACAGGCATGCCCCAAAGAGGGATTTTGACAGCAGAAGGACTGCAAAAATAAAAAAAGGCGTGAGATCTAAGGATTTCACGCCTTTTGTATGTTCTGTTATGCCCCGAAGGGAAGCAATGCCCAAATGACTGCAATGACGATGGTGGGAAGCATATTGGCAACCTTGAATTTTTTCTCCCAAACCAGATTGACACCCACGCAGAAGATGAGCATGGAACCGGTGAGGGATAAGTTTGCCAAAGCCTGTTCTGTCATCCATGGTGCGATGAAACGTGACAGGATGGTGATGCATCCCTGAAAAATTGCCACAGGGATGGCAGAGAAAATACAGCCCTTCCCCATGGATGTGGTCATGACCATAACGATGATTAAGTCTAAGACCGCTTTTGCCGCCAATACGGAGTAATCCCCGGCGATGCCGTCCTGAATGGCACCCACCACTGCCATAGCCCCGATGCATACCGTCAGGGAGGTATTTACAAAGCCGTCTACAAATTTTGTATCACGATCGTTTTTGGTCTTTTCCTTCAGCCACTCACCAAAGTGCTCCAGATGTTTTTCAATATTCAGCAGTTCCCCGATAAAAGAACCAATGGCGAAGGAACCGATGATCATCATGGTGCCGCCGCTGGTGAGGCCTGATTCTGTGACAGTCATCATTTTTTCAATGGCGCCGCCGATGCCCAGAAAAATGACACAAAGCCCTGTAGCTGCCATGATGGTTTCCTGTAATCTGACTTTCATGGCTTTACCGCAAAGCATCCCCAGAAAGCCGCCCAATAATATGCCTGCAACATTGATGAGTGTTCCCAATCCGATCATTTGTGTTTCCTCCTGTTTTTCTCATAAGAACCATTTTTCTTTTGTGTTGAATCGGTTTTTATTTTAGATGGAAAACATAGGGATGTCAATGAGGGAAGGACGGAAAAGCCGGAAATATGCCGGAAGAATATAACCTTGTTCATTAGTAGGAATTGACCGAAAGCCAGTTCTGTTGTATAATAACTTGATTAGGCAAAAGAGCCTGTGAGTAAAAGCCTATGAGATAGAGGTGAAATAGATGATAGAAACAAAAGAGAGAATACAATTACCCATGATGGCCTTAAGAGGCCTGACGGTATTTCCCAATATGGCAATCAGCTTTCCGGTAGGCAGACAGAAATCTCTGGATGCACTGGAAGCGGCGGATGAAGGCGACAAGCGCATTTTCCTGGTGGCACAGCGTGACCCCGAGGACGCCAGTCCTGAGCAGATGGGGCTCTATGAATACGGTACTGTGGCTACCATCAAACAGATTTTGAAGCTTCCCGGCAACATGACCCATGTCATTGTGGAAGGTGTTATCCGTGGCAGACTGGAAACCATTCAGCATAAACGCAAATGTGAGTATGCGGAAATCACTACCATTGCTCAGGATTTCCCGGAACTGCCGGAGGTACATACAGCGGCGGAAATGCGTATCGCACAGGATTTATATGAAGAATACGCAAAGTTTGTGCCCAATACCACAGCGGTGGATTTGCTGCCCAATGTGCTGGCGGCAGGCAAGCCCGGCAAACTGGCGGACGTCATTGGCGCAGGGCTGGAAATTTCCTTTGACCGGAAGCAGAAGATTCTGGAAATCTTGAATCCTTACGACCGTTTGCAGGCAGTCATGGAAATCATGCGTTATGAACAGCAGGTGCTGCGCATCAAACGGGAAATTGAAGGAAAAACAAAAGAAGCCATCGACAAAAACCAGCGGGAATATTTCCTCAGAGAAGAATTGAAAGTCATTCAGGAAGAACTGGGGGATAAAGACGGCATCGGCGCTGACGCTGCGGAATTTCGCCGTCGTCTGGAGGAAAAGAACCCTCCCGAAGAAGTGCGGAAAACTGTGGAGAAGGAAATCGACCGTATGATGAAGATTCCTGTGACTTCTCCCGAATCCAACGTGTCCCGCAGTTATATCGACACATTATTGAACCTGCCTTGGAATGAAATGACCGAAGAAACCTTCGATTTGAAACAGGCGGCAGAAATTTTGGACGAAGACCATTACGGTCTGGAAAAAGTGAAAGAACGCATTTTGGAATATCTGGCGGTACGGAAAAACGCCCCCGAGGAAAAAGCCACCATCCTTTGTCTGGTGGGCCCTCCTGGTGTGGGCAAAACATCCATTGCCCGTTCTGTGGCAAAGGCACTGAACCGGAAATATGTGCGCATGTCTTTGGGCGGCGTGAAAGACGAAGCGGAAATCCGTGGTCATCGCAGAACATACATCGGCGCTATGCCCGGGCGCATCATGAACGCCATGAAGCAGGTAGGCACCATCAATCCACTTATGCTGCTGGATGAAGTGGACAAGCTGGGGGTATCCTATAACGGCGACCCGGCGGCGGCACTGCTGGAAGTGCTGGACGGGGAACAGAATTTTACATTCCGCGACCATTATGTGGAAATGCCCTATGACCTGTCTAAGGTACTGTTCATGTGTACCGCAAACAGTCTGGAACCCATTCCTGGCCCTCTCCGTGACAGAATGGAAATCATCCAGCTGGGCAGCTATACAGCAACGGAAAAACAGCATATTGCAACAGAACATCTGGTGAAAAAACAGATGAAACGCCACGGACTCAAGGGCAGTCAGCTGAAGATTCGTCCCGAAGCTGTGGAAATGATTATTGACGGTTATACCAGAGAAGCTGGTGTCCGTCAGCTGGAACGCACCATCGGTCAGGTATGCCGGAAGGCCGTGAAAGCCATCATCAGCGGCGAAAAGAAATCCATGACTGTTACAGCGAAAAATCTGGAAGAAATTCTGGGCAAGCCTAGATTTACAGAAGACCGCATTTATGAGGAACCTCAGGTGGGTATCGTTCGTGGGCTGGCGTGGACAGCCGTAGGCGGCACCACCCTTTCCGTGGAAGTGAATAACATGCCTGGTGACGGCAAATTCCGTTTGACCGGTAATCTGGGGAAAGTGATGAAGGAATCCGCGGAAGCGGCTATCAGCTACATTCGCTCTCAGAGTGACCGTTTCAAAGTGGAACCAGATTTCTATAAAAAACAAGACCTGCATATCCACATTCCCGAAGGGGCAACCCCTAAGGACGGCCCTTCTGCTGGCATTACCATGACCACCGCTATGCTTTCCGCTCTGACAGGGGCGAAAGTGCGGAACGATGTGGCAATGACCGGTGAAGTGACCATCCGCGGTCGTGTCCTTGCCATCGGCGGTTTGCAGGAAAAAGTGCTGGCGGCGAAAAAAGCCGGCGTAAAAACGGTCATTCTGCCGAAACAGAATGAAAAAGATTTGCAGGAAATTTCTGATGAAATCAAAGAAGGGCTGGAATTTATTCTGGCAAAAGAAATGGACGATGTGCTGAAACATGCACTGGCGAAAGGGGAAAGCGTATGGAAGTAAAACAGTCATCACTGGCAGCAGTGGGAACGAAATTCTCCCAGTATCCCACCGACGGCAAGGTGGAAATTGCCTTTGCAGGCAAATCCAACGTAGGCAAATCCACGCTCATCAATGCCATGCTGGGCAGAAAAGCCTTGGCTCGTACCAGCTCCCAGCCCGGCAAAACAAGAACCATCAATTTTTATGATGTCAACGACTGCATGTATGTGGTAGACTTGCCCGGCTACGGCTACGCAAAGGCGCCGAAAACGGAAATCGCCAAATGGGGCATGATGATTGAGGAATATCTCCAGAAACGGGAAGAACTCCGTGCCATCATCCTTCTTATTGACATTCGCCATGAGCCCGGCAAAAACGACATTATGATGTATGACTGGCTGAAACATTACGGTTATGACATCATCATTGCCGCTACCAAATCCGATAAAATCAACCGCAGCCAAATCCAGAAACATCTTTCTGTGATTCGTAAGACATTGGGTCTGGGGCAGAACGATGTACTCATTCCTTTCAGCGGCGAAAAGAAAACAGGCGTACAGGAACTTTGGGCGGAAATTGAACGGTTTTTAGACTAAAAACAATTTATGAAACATCTGATAGCTGGAATCCCTGGGGGGTTCCGGCTTTCTTTGTTTTTTTCACCAGTCTTTTAAGATTTGTTTAAGGTTGCAAAAAGTTGAAGAAAAAATGAAATTATCATCGTTTTAGAATATGAAAAGAAAATAAACAGAAGAAAAAGGGGGTGAGCGTATCGACAGGGCAAAGAAAATCGCCATACTGCTCAGCGATTATCAAAATTTGATATTTTCCCTCTGCTATCAAATGACGCAGAATTATTTTGAAGCGGAGGACTTGGCACAGGAAACATTTGTGGCGGCCTATGAGCATCTGGATTCTTTTGACGGCCAGCACGAAAAAGCGTGGCTATGCCGCATTGCCATGAATAAATGTCTGGATTTCCAGAGGAAAAACCGTCGGGGCGCCATCCCACAGGACGAAAATGTCTTTCTTTCTCTGGCAGACAGAGAGAATGTGGAAAACAAAGTGCTGGCAGAGGAAGTGCAGACAGAACTCAGGCGAGCCTGTGAAAGTTTGAAGCCGCCTTATCAGGAAATTGCTGTGGCGTATTTCTGTCAGGAAAAAAGCCCCGAGGAGATTGCCGCAGAGCAGAACAAGAACATCAAAACGGTGCAGACACAGATTTACCGTGCCCGTGCCAGATTACAGAAAATATACGGAAAGGAGCAGATGCCATGGGACAGCCTTTCACAGAGGAACAATTAGAACAAATGATTATGCAACTGGAGCAGGGTGGTCTGCTGCAGGCGCCGCCGTCACTGGAACGGGGTGTTATGGAGAAAATCGCCAGACTGGAGGAAGAAAATCAGGCAGATATCCGGTTTTCTTCTAAAACGAAACGGATTTTTTATCAATTGAAAATTGGCGCGGCAATGGCGGCGTCTTTGGTGCTGCTGGCACTGCCCATGGGACATGGCTCCTATGAGGAATCTCCTTACGGCAAGGCACAGCAGATGGTGCAGGAGGAAGAAGAAAAGGAGAGCCTGCTGGATTATATGGAGCAGGGGACGAAAATCCTCAGCGATGGCGTCACGGGCTTTTCCGAGTTTGCAATGAAACAGATTACGGAGGTATTTGATTATGGCAAATAAGAAAAACGGATTTTGGACATTTATATTTTCATTAATCCCCGGCGCAGGGGAAATGTATATGGGCTTTTTCAAGCAGGGCTTGAGCCTCATGGGGCTGTGTGCCGTTGTCACCATTGTGGCATCTTTTCTGGGCATAGAGGAATTGGTCATGGTGCTGCCCTTGGTCTGGTTTTACAGCTTTTTCCATGTGCATCACCTGCGGAGTCTGCCGCCGGAAGAATTCCATGCGCTGGAAGATAAGATTCTGTTCTTCGATGACCATGATTTTCAGCTGGGCACATTGACAGAAAACCGGAAGAAAGCCCTTGCGGTGGTGCTGGTGGTGGTTGGCATCATCCTGCTGTGGAACAGTGTCATGTCTATGTTCCATTGGATTTTGCCGGACTTCATTGGCGAGATTTTGTGGAGATTGGAAAACCTGCTGCCTCGCTTGGCCATTGCAGTCCTGATTCTTTATGCAGGTATGCGGATGCTTCGTGGAACACCAGTGAAAAAACAAGATGCGGAGGACGAAGACGAGGAGGTGTAAGAGATGGCAACACGTCGGATTGGTTCTGTTACGCTGGGCGGCTCTCTGGTAGTATTCGGTATCCTCTTTCTGGTGCATACCTTCTGGGATGGTCTGTCCTATGGTCTCATCCTGCGGTTCTGGCCGCTGCTGCTGATTTCTCTGGGAGCAGAAACCCTCCTGAGCCTGCGGCAGTCAGAAACCAAGTGGGTCTATGACAAAGGTGCTATTGTGATGATGATTCTCCTTGGACTTTTTGCCATGATGATGGCAGCAGCTCAGTTTACGCTGGAAGCATGGGAAGCATGGGGATATTTGAACTGGTAATATAAAAAGAAAAACACGGGTGTATGCCCGTGTTTTTCTTTTTTGCGCAAAATCTTACATTTCTTTGAAAAACCTAGAAAGATTCTCTGTATTTTCGGAGAATCTATTGACGTAGTTTTTGAAACCATTATAATTAGAGTGAGATATATTTTTGAATGGTGTAAAAAACTGGTTTTATATAGAGATGAGGAGGGAAATCCCCATGGTAAAAATCATTACAGACAGCACATGTGACCTGACAAAGGAACGTATGGAGGAGCTTGGCGTTATTTGTGTGCCTTTGACGGTGCATATCGGCAATGATATCTATTTAGACGGCGTGGATTTGAGCAAAGCGGAATTTTACGAAAAACTGCGGACGGAGAAATCTTTCCCTACCACAGCCCAGCCCACACCCCATACCTTTGAAGAAGTCTTTACAGCGGCGCTGGAGGAAGCGGACGAAGTGGTGTGTCTGCTGATTTCTTCGGATTTGAGCGGTACGGTGCAGTCTGCCAATATCGCCAAAAACACCATGGAGCGGGAGGAAATCCATATTCTGGATTCCCGTACCACCTGTCTTTCTCTGGGACTGTTGGTGGAAATTGCTGCCCAGAGAGCCAAAGAAGGCAAAACAGCGGCGGAAATCATGTCGGAAATGGAAGGTCTCACCAGCCGTGTGCGCATCTGCGCAGGTATTGAAACATTGGAATATCTGAAAAAAGGCGGCAGACTTTCCGGCACAGCGGCAGCACTGGGTACTATGCTGAATATCCGTCCTTTGATGGGTATTCTGGATGGGAAGGTGCTTATGCTTGGCAAAGCCAGAGGCAATAAAAAAATGTACGCCCAGTTAAAGCAGATGGTGGAGGAAGAAGGCATTGACGATGCTTATCCTGTTCTTCTTGGGCATGCCCAGTCCATGGAAAACTATGAAAAATTCAAAGAAGCCTGTGGTGACCTCATTGCCGGCAGAACCCAGCTTTATGGGGACATTGGCTGTGTGGTAGGCACCCATGCCGGTCCTGGTATTGTGGGTATTGCCTTTATCAAAAAAGCGTAAATTTTAGAAAAGAGCTTGTTTTTCAAAACAGGCTCTTTTTTTTGCGCTCAAAATTCTTACATTTTTCAAAAGTTTAGAAAACCGGTTGACAAATCACTCTTACAGTTGTAAGTTATAGTTAAACTACAAACGTAAGAGAGAAAGAAGGGAAAGCCAATATGGAGGAAAAAATGAAAATCAGTGAAGCGGAACTGGAAGTTTTGCAGGTTCTTTGGGAGGCGGAGGAACCCCTGAAAATACAGGATGTCTGCGACCGTTTGGAAAACAAGAAATGGAAGTACAACACCGTAGGCACATTGCTTTTGCGCATGGCAGAAAAAGGCGCCGTTGTGCCGGAAAAGAAAAACCGCATTATTTACTACCGCCCAGTTTGGGAGCGGGAAGCCTATCAGAAGGAGCAGACGGAAACCCTCATTGACAGACTTTATCACGGTTCTGCAAAGGAACTGGCGGTGTCTTTGTTCCAAGGGGGAAACATGACCAAAGAGGACTTGGAGGACATCCGGAAAATGTTTGACCTGTGATTTCTGAAGAAAGGAGGGAGTGAAGGTGACGGAATGGTTTCAGACCTTTTTGGTGCTTTCTGTGGCAGGAAGTTTCCTTGCGGGGGTTTTGCTGGCGCTGAAGAAATGGACAGGAAAGCAGTTTTCGCCTACATGGCAGTATGTGCTGTGGGTAGGTGTCCTGCTGGTGATGGTGGTGCCCGTTTCCGTGAAAATGCCTGCTGTTGTGCAGCCCATGCTGGAAAAACAGACGATACAGGCCGTATCTCCAACGGCGGCAGAACTAACTGTGACAGAACAGCCTGCCCCTGTGGATACCGTTGAAGCGCCTGTGGGTGAAATCTTGCCTTTTACGGAAGAAACGGCTTTGCCGCTTATTCCTTGGTGGGATGTGCTGGCGGTTGTATGGATATTGGGGGCTTTGGGGAGCCTTGGATATCGTTTGACAGGCTATTTTCGTTTCAGCAGGCATATTTGCCGGACGGGAAAGCCCATGGAGTTGGCTGGCGTGCCAAAACGTCTGCGCGTTTGCAAAACAACAGCGGCAGTTTCGCCAATGGTCATGGGGATGATAAGACCTGTGCTGATTCTGCCGGAAACAGCTCTGACAGAAAGCCGCCTGCCCTATGTGCTGCGTCATGAACTGGTGCATTACCGCCGTGGGGATATTTTTTGGCGGTGGCTGGCAGTTTTGGCAACGTCTGTCCATTGGTTCAATCCGGTTGTCTATGTGGCGGCGGCGCAGATGCAGGAAGCCTGCGAAATTTCCTGTGACTGGTGTGTGGTACGGTCTATGGAGGAGGAAAAACGGAATGACTACATGCGAGTGATTCTGGAACTGTTGGCGGAGGCAATGGCCAAAAAACAAATTTTGACCACACAAATGGCAAGTGAGAAGAAACAATTACAAAGGAGGTTTACCATGATTCGCAATCAAAAACCTGTGGGGAAGAAAAATATTCTGCTGAGTGTCTGTGTGGGGACAGCACTTTTGGGGACAGCGTGGCTGACAGGCTGTGCCCTCAGGGAAACTTATGTGACAAAAGAACCGGAGATGGAAGTTGTTTCTGCGGTAGATGGCTTATCAGAAGAAGGCAGTTTACTGTTTGTGGGGGTAGATGATCACGGCAGTGCTGACACCATTTTCACCTACGAAATGTCGGAAGAAGGAAAGACAACCATCTATTCCATACCCAGAGATACTTTCGTTACAGACAACATGAAGATTTCCGCTTTGCTTGCTCAGGAAAATGGGGATGAGAAGCTCATTCAGACGGTTTCGGAAATTACAGCAAGACCTGTGGCAGATTATGTACGGATGGATTTAACGGCAGTGGAAGCGGTCATAGATGCTTTGGGCGGTGTCACCTTTACGGTGCCCCAGAACATGGACTATGACGATCCCTATCAGGATCTTTCTATTCATTTGAAGGCAGGAGAACAGACATTGTCAGGAAAAGACGCTGTGTCTCTTTTGCGGTATCGGAAAGGCTATCCCGAAGGGGATTTGAAGCGCATCGAAGTACAGCAGGCATTTTTGCTGGAACTGTTCCGACAGAAATGTAACCCTGCTTATCTGAAGGAAATTCCGGCAGTGATGGATGCCATAAAGGGACATGTGGTAACAAATTTGATTGGGGAAGATGTGGTAAAATACGGCGAAGAACTTTATCGCCTCAAACAAAATGGCATGGATGCGGTGGAAATGTACACCCTCCAAAATGGCGATATGTATTACGAAACAGCCCAGGAAGGCGGCGGCATGAGCCTTTTTGCAGAGCAGTCAGCTGATGTTTTGACGAATGATGATACCTTTGCCACAGAGCAGCCGGCGCTGGTGCCTGTAGGTCAATAAACGCATAAGTGCGGAATCTCTTTTCAGAAGGGGTTTCGCACTTTTTCTTTTTCTGTGTTTGTTTGCAGGAAAAACCGTTTTTCCGGCGAAATGATTATCATAGGAAAAATGCTGAGGGCAGAGAGGAATGAAAAGATGAGGGCAGATATTTCACTGGATTTATACCGTATTTTCTGCGCCGTGGTACGGACGGGGAATATGTCACGGGCGGCAAAGGAGCTTTATATTTCCCAGCCGGCTGTGAGCATGGCGGTGCGGCAGCTGGAGGAGCGCATGGGGGGAGAACTGCTGGTGCGGACAGCACGAGGGGTTTATCCCACAGCGGAAGGGAAAACACTCTATGCCTATCTGTCCCAAGCCATGGGGCTCATTCAGGCGGCGGAGGACAAGTATTTCCAGATGCTGAACATGGAAACAGGGGAATTGAAGATCGGCGCCAGTGATTCCGTCATTGCTCACTTTCTCCTGCCTTATCTGGAGCAGTACCATAAGCATTTTCCAGATATCAGCATCAAAGTCACCAATAAGACCACTTACGAGTCTCTGCGCCTCCTGCGAAACGGCAGTGTGGATGTGTGTTTTGTGAATCTGCCCATTGAGGGGGAAAAGGACTTGGATGTAACACCATGTATGGATATTCAGGATGTGCTCATCGGCGGCGAACGGTATCGGCCTTTGGCACAGGTAGGATTGGATGTGCGCAGTCTGCCCAAGTATCCCCTGCTGTTGTTGGAGGACTTGAGCAATTCTCGCCGTTGTCTGGACAAGTACGCCAAAGAAAACGGTGTGGAACTCCATCCCATTCTGGAACTGGGCAGCAGTGACCTGTTAGTAAGCTTTGCGAAGATCAATCTGGGGCTGACTTTTGTCATTCGGGAATTTACCAAAGAGGCTCTTTCGGCAGGTGGGCTCTACGAAATTCCACTGGTGCCGCCGGTGCCAAAACGGCAGATCGGTATGGTGCAGCTCAAAGAGGTTGCCATGCCCCATGCTCTCCGTGGCTTTGTGGAACTGATGGGACTTTCTAAAAATGACGTTGACAAATGAAAATCAAAATGTTAATATATGAGCAGATATTCAAATGATGGGAGGGCAGAAGCTCCATGGAACAATATAGAGAAGAAGTGGATATGATTCGGGAGCTGGACAATGATTTTGTCAAGGATCTGGCGGAATTTTTTAAAATCTTTGGCGATGCCACCCGTATCCGCATCCTGCGTCTTTTGATGGATCAGGAACAGAATGTGGGAGAACTGGCAGACGCCTTGGATATGACCCAGTCGGCAGTGTCCCATCAGCTGCGTGTGCTGCGGCAGAATGGTCTGGTGCGGTATCACAAGGAAGGGAAAACCGTTTATTATTCTCTGGATGATGACCATGTGCGGACAGTTCTGGAACAGGGTACCACCCATATTCGCCATAAATATGGCTATGAAGAAGATTGATTTTTGCAGCGGAAGGCAGCTTGCGCCTGCAAAAATTTTTGCACAACACATGAATAACTACTCATATAATCAAATATAATCAGATCAGAGGTGTGAAACATGAAAGAAATGACCATTTCCCTGAAAGGCTTGACTTGTGCCAACTGCGCCGGAAAAATTGAAAAAGCCGTGGGAGAAATGCCGGAAACGAAAGAAGCGGAAATCAATCTGCTGAAACAAGAGATGCGGCTGGTGCCCATTGCGGAAGCAGATAGGGAAAAACTGCTGGAAAAAGTAACAGAAACCGTACACAAATACGAAAGTGATGTGGAAGTATCCCTTGTGGAAAAGAAAAAGCCTCAAGGAGAAATGACCATTTCCCTGAAAGGCTTGACTTGTGCCAACTGCGCCGGAAAAATTGAAAAAGCCGTGGGAGAAATGCCGGAAACGAAAGAAGCGGAAATCAATCTGCTGAAACAAGAGATGCGGCTGGTGCCCATTGCGGAAGCAGATAGGGAAAAACTGCTGGAAAAAGTAACAGAAGTCGTACACAAATACGAAAAAGATGTGGAAGTGTCTTTGGCAGAACAGGGACAGACCTGCAATATTGCCCATGGTCATTGTGATGGAGATTGCTGCGCACATACACATGCACATGAAGAAGTGGCAGGCAAAAAGCTGATTCTCCGTTTTGGTGTGGGGCTGGCGTTCTTTGTGGCAGCTTGTCTCTGGCAGAAACAGGGACAGACGGCACTGTTTTTGATTTCTTATGCAATTTTTGGCTATGATGTCATTTGGCAGGCATTGAAGAATATTTTTAAAGGGCAGGTTTTTGATGAAAACTTTTTGATGTCCCTTTCTACGGTAGGTGCCATGGTCATTGGCGAAATGAGCGAAGCCGTTTTTGTTATGCTCTTTTATCAGGTGGGGGAAGCCTTTCAGGACTACGCTGTCCGTCGTTCCCGTCGCTCCATTACGGCGCTTATGGATATCCGACCGGATTTTGCCCATGTGCTGGTGCCTGATGGCAGTCTGCGGAAGGTTTCACCGGAACAGGTGGCAATTGGTGACATCATCGTGGTAAAAGCCGGAGAGAAAATTCCCTTGGACGGTACAGTGATAGAAGGCAGTGCTCTGCTGGATACGGCAGCCCTCACTGGGGAATCCCTGCCCAGAGAAGTGGAAGCAGGTAGCAATGTCCTGAGCGGCTGTATCAATCAGGATGGCTTACTTCATGTGGAAGTGACAAAACCCTTCGGAGAATCCACAGTCATGAAGATTCTGGAACTGGTGGAAAACGCCGCCGGACGGAAATCCAAGACAGAAAAATTCATCACACGTTTTGCAAGGGTATACACCCCTGTGGTGGTGGGTCTGGCAGTGCTTTTGGCAGTGGTACCGCCCATTCTGGGACAGGGCGCTTTTTCCCAGTGGATTGGGCGTGCGCTGATTTTTTTGGTTGTATCCTGCCCTTGTGCACTGGTGTTGTCTGTGCCTTTGAGTTATTTCGCTGGCATCGGTGCCGCATCTAAAAACGGCATTCTCATTAAAGGCGGCAATGTGCTGGATACCCTGTGTCATACAGAACGTATCGTATTTGATAAAACAGGTACCCTCACAAAAGGGCAGTTTACCGTAACAAAAATTGAAGGTGAAAATCCGGCGGCTCTGCTGGAAATGGCGGCGGCAGGAGAAAGCCTGTCCAATCATCCCGTTGCCCGTGCCATTGCGAAACACTATGAAACACAAACAGGCAGACAGCCGGAAGGGGTAACGGATTACGCGGAACAGGGCGGTATGGGCATTACCTGTCAGTGGAAAGGCGCCCATCTGGCTTTGGGGAACCGCCGTTTGATGGAAAAAGAAGGTGTTTCCTGTCCCGAAGCTGTGGGAAGCGGTTCTGTGGTCTATGTGGCAAAAGACGGCATGTATCAGGGTTATCTGGTGGTGGATGATACCATCAAGGACGGTGCGGCAGAGGCATTGGCGGCGTTGGCACCTTACGGCGTTACAGAAACGGTTATGCTCACTGGTGACGGCAAAGGAGCGGCGGAAAAAGTGGGCAAGACTCTTGGCATCCACCATATTTATGCGGAATTACTGCCGGCGGATAAGCTGCATATTTTGGAAAACCTGCCCCAAATGGAAGAAGGTGCAAAAACGGCTTTCGTTGGGGATGGCATCAACGATGCGCCTGTATTGGCAGGGGCAGATGTGGGCATTGCCATGGGTGCCATGGGCTCTGATGCTGCCATGGAGGCGGCAGATGTGGTGCTTATGGATGATGATTTGCGGAAAATTTCTGTGGGTCTGCGCATTGCCAAGAACACAAGAAAAATCGTTCTGCAAAACATTGTGTTTGCTTTGGGCATCAAAATTCTGGTGCTCCTCCTCAGTGCGCTGGGTATGGCGACCATGTGGATGGCAGTATTTGCCGATGTAGGCGTGGCAGTGCTGGCAATTCTCAACGCTATGCGGAAGAAATAAAACGAAAGCTGGAATCTTCTATGAGAAGATTCCAGCTTTTTTGTCATCAGGGAGCAATATCTTTCGGTTTTGTATCGGCGTAATAAATGTCTTTTTCGTCCAATCCGCTGATTTCGCAGCTTACATTGCAGGAACACCCATCACCGGTGATGTAGAACACATTCATGCCTTTTTGGAGGGTAATGGTCATTTCATTGTTGACTTCTTCCGTCACGGCGGAGGAATCCAGAGGCACGGACATTTTTTCTTTGCTGCCTTCCGCGTAACAGCCGATCTGAGCGTCACCGGCGTCCTTGGTGAAGTTATAGTACAAAGTCACTTCCGTATCCCTTGCGGCTTCTATGTAGAAAAAGGGCGTTTCTGTTTCTGTGGGGGTAGCCTCCAGACTGACGGCAAGGGCGTTTCCTCCTGCCATGCGCAGGGACTGAAAAACGGAAGTCTGGGCTTCAACGGCGGCTTCTCCCGTAGGCAGAGGGGTAACGGGTTCTTTTTGTGCCTGACAGGCGGCAAGCCCCAGAACCAGTACACCACAGAGCATATATAGTTTCATATTTTTCATATTATGTCACCTCAAAAAACTGTTTTGTGTAAACAGTATATGCTTCAATTTTTACATTACCCGAAAAGAATCCTTACATTTTTATTAAATAAAAATACAGTTTTTTGGAAGAAAAAGAACAGTCTGTAACAGAATGTAACGGTTTCATTTCCTGCTGTGGGAATAGGGCGGAAAATAGGGGTTTTCCGTAAAAACAGACAGCTTTTTGTTAGGGGCATCTTCATAAGTAAACAAAGAAAGCCGAAACCCTTATGATGAAAAAGGATTCCGGCTTTCTTATGGTATTGAGATTGTTTTTTCTTAAAGATAACCGTTGCAATTCCCCTTGAGAAATCAAGGAAACGAAAATCAATGTTTTCTTAAGGGAAAGCTGTTTTTGCAGAAAGCTGTCTGTTTTTTATTCCTCCGGCTTTGCGGAAGTGATAATCTTTTTCACATTTTTTTCAAACTTCACTCTGGGCAGCATGACCATATGTCCGCAGCCACAGCATTTGATACGGAAATCAATGCCTGTACGCAGGATTTCCCACTGGTTGGAGCCGCAGGGATGGTCTTTTTTCATTTGTACGATATCGCCAACAGAAAACTGCATGGTTTATCCCTCCTTTTGCTGTACGATATGCAGGGTGCGCTGAGGGAAGGGGATTTCGATGCCTTCTTTGTCCAGCCGGTTTTTGATGCGGCGGCGCAGCTCTGCTTCTACGGAAATATTTGTTTTCACATGGCATTTTGCTACGATTTTTACGGTAACGGCGGAGTCATCCAGCCCTGTCACGCCTACGATGACGGGGGTTTCCAGAATATCCGGCATATCTTTTGTCTGCTCCATTTCATCCCGCAGCACTTCCAGCACATGGTCGATGCTGGCGTCATAAGAAACGCCCACAGTCACAACGGCGTTGATGAAGTCACGGCACATGTTGGTAACGGTGCCAACGGAGCCGTTGGGGATGATATGGACGCTGCCTTGAGGGTCGCGGATTTTGGTGGAGCGCAGGGTAACGCTTTCTACGGTACCAGTGATGTTCTGGATGGTGACAATGTCCCCCACAGCGTAATGGTCTTCAAAAAGGATGAAGAATCCTTCCAGCATATCTGTTACCACACTCTGGGCACCCAGACCAATGGCAACAGAGCCGGCACTGGCAACCACCAGCATGGACTTGGGGTCTACGCCGATGAATGTGAGGGCGGTGAAGATACCGATGAAGTAAATGACGTATTTTACCACACTGGATGTGATGGAGTTCAGTGTTTTTGCTTTCCGCTGGGTCATGGCAAGACGTTGTTTTTTGGTCTGTGCCGCGAAGAATTTCCGCAGAAGATGGTTGATGAAGCGGATGAGAAACCAGCAGATCACGAATGTGAGGACAACTTCCAACAGAACGAAGCCCACATCCGTGGCTTTTTCCAGTAATTTTTCTGTGAACGTCAATGTGTTTTCCACCTGTTCCTCCAGCTCAGCTGCATTTGTTACAGCAGATGCTTGGAGCAGTATGGAAGGAAGATTTGAAATCATGGTGCAGTCCTCCTTTCATGATAACGGGAAGCTGCCTGCACAAAGTGACTGAATAGTGCTTCCTGTTCTTTTGTATGCATAGATTCGGGGTGCCACTGGACACCCAGCACAAAATCTTTTTCCGGCATTTCCATGGCTTCTGTTAAGCCGTCGGCACTGCGGGCAGAGGCGTGAAAGCCTTTTCCCAGAAAAGACACTGCCTGATGATGCAGGGAATTGACGGCGATTTTTGTAGTTCGCCAGAGTTTTTCCAGCTGACTGCCGGGAAGCACGGCAATGCTGTGGGTGGCGTAGGGACGGGGTGCCTGCTGGCTGTGCTTGAGAGTGGTTCCCGTCTGTACTTCAATATCCTGATAAATGCCGCCGCCTGCGGCGATGTTCATGATCTGCATGCCTCGGCAAATGCCGAAAAGAGGCAAATCCCGATTCATGGCTTCTTTGCAGAGAGAAAGCTCATATTCGTCCCTGAGGGGAGAAATCTGTCCATTCTGCCGGATGGGTTCTTCCCCAAAGCGCAGAGGGTCAATATCTCCGCCGCCGGTAAAAAGGATGCCGTCCACAAAGTCCGGGAATTCCTCTCCGGGGAACAGCAGCACAGGGACAGCTCCAGCTTTTTGCAGGGCATTGGTATAGTCTTGGCTGATTTTAAATCTTGTTTTTTCGTAGGAATAGTCCGGCGTAATGCCGATGATGGGTTTTTTCATTTTGTCACACCCTTTCTCTGTTCTTTTACAGTATACAAAAGGCGGGCGTGTTTTGCAACCGACAGAAATATTTAGAAAAACTTGTCAGAAAAAAGCCAAAAAAGTAAAGAGGATAAAAAGGGGGTTCTTGAATTATGTCGGAAATATATGGTATGATGAAAAAAATGTCTATGATTTCATAAGAAAATCAGAATAGGAGTGGATATATATGAGAACAATCGGCATCATTGGTGCTATGGAAGAAGAAATTTCTTTCCTGCGGGAAAAAATGGATATCGTCACCACCAAAAGCGTGGTTGGTCTGACTTATTATGTGGGTCGTTACGAAGGAAATAATGTGGTGCTGGTGAAAAGCGGTATCGGCAAAGTCAACGCCGCAGTCTGCACACAGGCAATGATCGACCATTTTGGCGTGGATTATATCATCAACACTGGCGTTGCAGGGGGTCTTTCTCCTGAACTGCATGTGGGGGACATCCTCATTTCCGTGGACGCGGTACAGCATGATATGGATACATCCGCTTTCGGCGATCCCATCGGCGTCATCCCCCGTATGGCAGAAAGCTATTTCAAAGCCGATGAAGCTCTTGTGGAACTGGCGCAGGAAGCGGCAAAAACATGCGGTCTGGACTGCCGCATCATCACCGGACGTGTGGCAAGCGGTGACCAGTTCATTGCCACACAGGAAGCCAGAGATAAAATCCGCAAAACCGTCAAAGGGGACTGCGCGGAAATGGAAGGGGCTGCCATTGCCCATGCCTGCTGGCTGAACCGGATTCCTTTTCTCATCATCCGCGCTATTTCTGACAGCGCCAACGAGGATGCCGGCATGTCCTTTGATGAATTTTGCGTCATGGCGGCACAGCGCAGCAGCCTGCTGACAGAAACCATGATCGCAGCTATGAAAAACTAAATTTTCCTATGAAAAAAAGCAGGAGAGGTCATCTTTTGAACTGCACCCCATTTGTTAGACAGTATGATATACTGAATAACAAGTGGGGTGA
>OGGQ01001253.1_pt1 | contig 33843 bp, 38 predicted proteins | sample 1571191 | NCBI WGS metagenome assembly OGGQ01 (sample SAMEA2582061, study PRJEB24529) | metagenome | biome: Human gut stool | place: China | collected 2011
AACGAGCGGAAGTGCCGCTCAATCATCTATTTTGATGATTTTGCGACACTCCCTTCGTTTTACGGGCAGCTGGCGGCAGAACGTAGCCTCCTGTACTCATTTGAGTGCTTTGTGCTTCTCCGGACGGTTTGAACTTCCCGGAGCCCTTTTTCATATCTTATGCATTCATAATATCATACCTGTAAACAGAAAAACAGTTCAAGGAAAAAAGGACTGGAAAAATCTCCATCCATTCTTTTCCATATATTTTCCCGTGTACTCATTCTGTTTAAAATAAATGTCTCATTAAACTGGAGCAGTTTCCAAGCTTGATCCGAATCTGATGAAATAATCATATTTTAAATCCCCCTTTCTACCAGAAAACCTTAAATTGCTTACTATGTCCGCAGATTTTTTATTGTTCCCCTTATCACGTTCTGCATTTCGTATAATGGGGAAATTAAATATTCAGAAGGGGGCTTCGCAAACCAAACGTAATCATGTATATGCCGGAAACAGACCTTGACAAAAGTTACCATTCGTAAAAGGTAAGACGTAAACTTCTGATGTAATTTACAGTAAAACACCTCTGCGTATCCATAGGTGCAAACAAAAGGGCTGTATCGCCGCAGAAATGGAATGTGCTTCGATGCTGGCTGTTGCCAAATACCGCCATATACCTTTTATTCAGTTCTTATACGGTGCAGATGACCTCAGTTCTGAGATATGGGATATCAGAGATTTAGCTTCTTATGGACTTTCCAATGCTGAAAAGTCCATGGTACTGGCTTTTGAATGCGGCCTTGCGTTATGATTTTACAAATACTCTTGACTCTCACGTTGCGTGATATTATATTCTTTTCTCAAGGAATTCCCAAATCAAAATCTCGTCCTAAGTTGGCTCAATTCAGATCCCTTTCACGTTCTGTTTTCCCATTCCTTTTCCTGACTCTTCTGCCCTTTTTCCGCTTTCTCTTCACACCCTTTTCTTTTTGATTTCCATCATTTTTAAAGAAAAAACAAATCAAACCGAATGAAAATTGGAAGCGGAAAACCAGATGGAAATTTACAAAAGAAAAAGAGAGCGGGAAAGACTTCGTCTTTCTCCACTCTCTGTATTTTTCCTGTATTTCCTTCCAAACCGGGATTAAAAACCAATCAAATTAAATCGGATTTTATGGTTGGTTTGAAGCGGATGGATACAAAATCTGTTCCCATCCAATTCAAATCTCCCAATCTGTCCCATCCAAATCAATCATTACCAAATCAAACCCTCATCCTGAATTGGCTCAATTCAGATCCCTTTCACGTTCTGTTTTCCCATTCCTTTTCCTGACTCTTCTGCCCTTTTTCCGCTTTCTCTTCCCGCCCTTTTCTTTTTTGATCTTCCTTATTTTTAAAGAAAAATCGAATCCAAACCGAACGAAAATCGGAAGCGGAAAATCAGATGAAAATTTACAAAAGAAAAAGAGAGCGGGAAAGACTTCGTCTTTCTCACTCTCTGTATTTTTCCTGTATTTCCTTCTCCAAACCGGAATCAAAGGCCAATCAAATTGAATCGGATTTTATGGTTGGTTTAAAGCGGATGAGTACATTTGCTTATTCGAACTCGGCAAGTTATTTCGAATACTAAACATATATGTTTAGTATTTTTCTATGTCTTAGCTCATTTTCTATGCTTTTTTCCAACTACACAGCGTTTGTGGATTTTTTAGTATCAAAATAGTATCAGGCAAACCGCCTGCAACCATGTGAATATTATAACCGAAAACATATGGCAACACAACCCACTTTTCACTGCCCTGTTACGCAATAGAAGTCATTTTCTTCGTTTCCCGATAAAAGTATCACACAAATCACATTTGTGTATAAAAAGCCTTGAAAATAAGCATTTCCATTACGTCTAAAGCGTAACATAAAGAACTTCTTTTTAATCTAGCGTTCTGGCAAATGGCACCAATTCGGCAATGTGGTTCCTTGCATATGCCTTAATAAATGCAACTACTACAGAATCAGCAAAATCCTTTGCTACCGGCGTGACTTCTTCCAGCGCCTGCCGAAAATCAGCAACCTCTAAATCTTCAAATTTCTTTTTTCTCAAAATCTGATTAAAAGCAACCATAATCTTTCCCATTTCATCAAAACTAATTCCATGTTCAAGACACAACAGGCTGGTAGACAGCGGGTTGCTATTAGAATGTCCCATTGCTTCTGCAATCTGCTCCAATGCCAAATAAACAAGTCTATCTTCCATATTGCGCACCTCTCTATCCAGTAATTCCAAACCATATAAATAGCGCCACACCTAACAGCCCTAACACAATGCCCACCTGAATATATGGTTTTTCCTCATATTTATCGTATTTATAAAATAACCGGGCAGCTCCACCAATAAACAGAAGTGCGAGACTTCCCTTCCATGCCGGATTTCCTTTAATGAGACACATAATTGTCAAAACTTGTGTAGCGGCTATCATAAAATCCAATGCTTCACTTTTTGAATGAGTATCTATCTGCTCATCACGTTCATCCTTTATTGGTCTTTGTCTCGGTGGCTGTTTCATATCACAATTTCCTCCTAATTTTTAGATTCGTAATACATATAAGTGAAAATTTCTGCGAACATTGAAATAGCAAAGGCAAATGCCAATCCTACTCCCATCGCAATAAACCCTTCGTAACCAGACACCTTCCCCATTACCAGTAAAGCAAGCATAAGCATAAACGATATAATCTGCGTAAGCCGAAAAGATTTACTTTTTGATTTTAGCGCAATCAGGCGGTTTCTTTCGTCCAGTTCTTCCAGCTTATCCTCTTTAGCCATCCGCTGTGATATACTTCGCATAATTGAGCCAAATCCGAAGGCAAATAACGCTACTATCAAGATGATAGAATTTATATCCAAGTCCTGTCTCGTAATACTTGTTATCAAAAGCAACAAGCCCAAAGCTATCTCGAAAACACCCGAAGCAAATACCTTTTTGTTATAAATTTTCATATTGCTTATCCTCCAATTCTTTGTTTTCTTTTAAGCAACATAAGTCCTCAACCGTCACACCAAATACCTGCGCCATTCTATAAGCAAGCATAAGAGACGGACTATATTGTTCCTTTTCTATTGAGATAATTGTTCTTGACGAAACATGAACCAAATCAGCCAACTGCTGCTGTGTCATTTTCGCCGCTGTTCTTAATTCCTTTACTCTAGTTTTCATACACTCCCTCCCATAAATATAAAGCTCGCTTCTCGTGAAGGTAGCTTCATGTTATCATATAAATATATCTCTGTCAATTAAAATATGAAGTTGATTTCACATCATTTTGTATAGCAAAACCCTACCAAACAGTCAAGGGTAAAATGAACGGCTATGTGCCGCCCTTGACTGCCTGGCAGGGCTTTGCTTTTTGTCAATCAAGAGGGCTGTAAGCAGTCCTCCTCATCAACGGGCTTCCCGATTGTGCTTTCTCCTTAAAGCCTGTTTCTGCTCTTTCTCTATCTGTTCCTGCTGCCTTACACGACTAATGGCTGTCTCCACTTGATGAGAACCAAATGCAGCCTTCACACGCTCCATATCCGTCGTTATTTCCCGTAATTCCCGATTCTCATCCAACACTTCTTGAAGTCGTTCATTTAATCTCTTCTTTCCAGCTTTCTCCCTGTCGTATGCTTCTTCTAATCGTTCGTATTTGCGGGAAATATCCAAAAAGGCAGAATAGACAGACCTTAGTACCTTTACCATTTTTTCGACCAGCGGTTTTGCTTTCTTCTCTCGATACGACTTTGCAGATTCCATAACCGCCACTTCTGGAAGTGTTTCTTCTGGATTTGCTGAAAACTCAGCCGCCAGACGTTCCATATTGTTTACCATAGGAGCAAGTTCGTTCATACGCTTCTGATATTTATCAGCCTGCTTTTTTGCCTTATCCGCTTCTTGCTGGGACTGCTTCAAATCATCTTGCAGAGAATGGATTTCATCATCAATCTGTTGTAATTGTTCATGGAGATTTTCATTGATTTCCTCAAAAGCTGCGTTCTCCTCCTGTAAATCTGCTTTTCTGGCTTCCAGAGCTGCCACTTCCTTTGCCCGCTCCTTCTTTTCAAAGTCCAGAACGGATAAATGTTTTTCATGAGTTCCTTTTTGCTCCCACTCGATACCATGCCGCTCCATAACTGCGGCAAGCTGCCCTTTTTCAGACGCAACCCATTGGTTCCATTCCGTATCACTTCTTGTACCTCCCTTAAAACCAAGTGCCGCCAGCGCCTGTTTCAATGAAACCCGTGTCTCCAATCCCCTCTTACTTCCCGTTGTAAATGGCACAAAATCAATGTGGAGATGTGGCGTTGCTTCATCCATGTGCAGATAAGCGGAAAACACACGCAGCGTTGGATTTCTCTGCCGGAAATCTCTCATATATTCGTCCAGTACCTTTGCCGCCAGACGTCCGTTTTCTGTTGTCGCATTCATATCGTCCTTATTTCCCACTTGTAAAATGATTTCATGGAAGGTTTTCTCCTGCTTACTGGCATCAATTTTCTCATAGTAATTGTCTATCCGGCGGTCTTTTCTGGTCTGTTTCGCATTGTATCGGGCAAGGGCTTCATCGAATAGTTCATGATAGACATCTTTAATATTCTCGTTGCAGTATTCCACATTCAAATGGCTTCGCTCCGGGTCTGTGTTCTTTGCATGAAATTTTCTGCTGTTGTGATTTACAGTTCCCTTTCCTACCATCGCACTGATTGTTCTTTTCAATAAGCTGTCCTTTCTCCGATTTTTCGGGTAATCAGCGCCGGATACGGCGCATAGGCTTTGTTACTTTCGCCGAAAGTAACGCAAAAGCACTTTTGACAGCCGTTCCGTCCATCAAAAGCTGCCTTTGCGCTCTGCCGAGGGCTTTTCCGTCCTACGGACGGGCGGCAATCCCCGCCGCTTTGCTTCCGCCGCCATTGCTTTTCGGACAGCGGAAATCACGTTTTCCACAGTGCTTTCCTCCCATCCGGCGAGCCATATCAGCGTTCTCTTTTCTGCCGCAGTCAGCTCAACTTCTCCGAAAATTTCATTAAGTTCAGCAATCCTACGGGCTTCATTATCATAAAAAATTTCATTCACATTCCGACTTTCTCTATCTGGCTGAATAATCATCAAACCTCTCCTTTCTCCTTGCCCATTATCCACAGGAGCGTGACACGCTCCTGTCTATTACCAACAACGGAGAATTACCAGCGAAAGCTGTCCGGCACTCCCCGTCTGTCAAGATATTCCTGCCGGGCTTTTTCCCGTTCCGCCTGTGTAGGCGCTGTCTTATATTTTTTATAAAGTTCATGGCGCACCAGAGAATCCAATTTCTGTTCCAAGCCTTGATGAATTTCTTCTGCACAGCAATCATCTTCCAGCAGATGATACCGCAATAACGCCATAAACAACTCATAGGGAATCTGTACGGTTTTCATCCTATCTTTTCCTTTCCGTGACGGTTGTGACGATTGTGACGGTATTTTTACTACCGGGACTATACCCGAAAATACCGTCACGACCGACACTTATCGTCACGTCTCTGTTTGAATCAGCTTCAAATAAACATTCCTGCCGCTATGAGTACGTTTGCTTTCATAGCGAATGCCATAATCGTTATAGAGACGTTCTGCGCTTACGTTCAGCCGTCTGGTTAAAACATTTGCAGCCACACCGATTTCCGGAAGCAGTTCCAGCAGTTCCGAAGGGCTGCCGTTCCATTCCGGCTTTTCCGTAGTCAACAGACCAGCCACCGCTTCTAATAGCGGGTCAACGGGCCGTTTCCAAAGTTCTGTTTCTGCCTTCTGAAATTTCCAGATACAGCGTTCCCGGTCAAACTCTATAGTCAGCTCCTGATCCGGCTGGTCACGTCCTACAATATCCATAACTGCCGTATTATCTGTACGTTTTTTCTTCTGCATGATAAATGCACCGTCAGCAGCGCCCAGCAAACCATTTGTCCCGGAAATCATGTCAAAGCTGTCCTCCGATTCCAGCTTGCGTGTGTGATGAACCACCAACAGGCAGACACCATATTTATCACTAAACGCCTTTAGCTTTGTCACAATCTCATAATCACTGGAATAACTGTATCGGTCTCCGCCAACTTCTCGCACCTTTTGCAGTGTATCAATGATAATCAGCCTCGCGTCCATATGTTCTTTGACAAAATCCTCTAATTCCTGTCCCAGACCACCATTCAGAGTTTTTGATTGCGTTGCAAAAAACAGATTATCCGCACTCTCTACGCCAAACATGGTAGACAGCCGCCGTTGGAGCCTTGCATAATCATCTTCCAATGCCAGATACAGCACTGTTCCCTTGTGAACCGGATATTCCCATAAAGGAAGCCCCATAGCTACATGATAAGCAAGCTGTGCCATGAAGAATGATTTTCCGACCTTTGGCGCACCTACAAAGAGATAAGTGCCGCTGTATAAAAATCCATCTACAACCGGCGTTCTCGGCATAAAAACCGTATCATACAATTCTGTCATAGATATGGTATGCAGCCCGCCGCTTTGCCCGGTTTTTTCCGGGCTTTGCGTGGCTTGCAGATTGATTTGTTCCTGTGAATTTGCTATAATTTCAGTGTGATTTTTTACATTCGGCTGCGCCCCATCTGCGCCAACAGATGATACGGGAGCAGTCGTTTTCTTTTCTTCTCCCATCAAATATCCTCCTTCATTCCATTCAGTGTGATTGCCACCAGTTGCAGTGTTTCCAGCAATTCATCATCCACCGTCTCCCCAGCGGCAATACGCTGTAATTCTTCATAAATGCTTTCCATCTGGTTTCGCAGCGCTTTATACACTCTCGGATTTCCTACTACTGTAATTTCTTTTTCCAGCAGTCTGCTGATAATATAATCCTGCTTTGTCAGACCGGACAGCCGAACCTTTGTTTCCATCAATTCATCTTCTTCCGGTGATACTCGAAACGCTACAACCTTATTTCTCCATCTGCCTTTTCTGTCAATCACTTTTTCCATCTCCAACCTTCCTTTCTTCTGTACGCTCAATGTCCAGCCGTTGCGCCATTTCCTTTTGCTTTGACGGGAACAGGTGTGCATATTTGTAGGTTATATCAATACTTTCATGTCCTACCCGGTCAGCAATCGCCAATGCAGAAAATCCCATTTCAATCAACAACGAAACATGGGAATGCCTTAAATCGTGTATCCGAATGCGTTTTACCCCAGCTTCCTTCGCACCTCTATCCATTTCATGATGAAGATAATGTTTTGTCATATCAAACATCCGCTGGTCTGGCTGTATCTTATAGAGGGACTTCACATAATCGTGTATTTCTTCAGTAAGAAACTGCGGCATTTGAATGACACGGACACTTTTCGGCGTTTTCGGGTCTGTTATCACATCTCTGCCCTTCAATCTCTGATAGGATTTTGTGATGGACAGCGTACCTTTTTCAAAGTCAAAATCTGCCGGAGTGAGCGCCAGCAGCTCCCCTTCCCGTATACCACACCAGTAAAGGACTTCAAAAGCATAGAACGAACGGGGCTTATCCATCATGGCGTCAGCGAATTTCAGATACTCCTCTTTCGTCCAGAACAGCATTTCCTTGTGCTTCTCGCTCCCCATATTTCCAGCAATCGCCGCCGGATTCGATTTCAATCCATAATAACGCACTCCATGATTGAATATGGCGCTTAACTGATTGTGCAGCGTTTTCAGATAGGTCGGGGAATAAGGCTTCCCCTTCCCGTCACGATAATTCAGCATTTCATTCTGCCACGCAATCACATCTTTCGGCTGCACATCACTCAGGCGTTTGTTTTTGAAATACGGCAGAATCTTTGTCCGAATAATGTGTTCTTTCGTAGACCAAGTGTTTTCACGGAGACGTTCCTTTTTGTCTGTGATATAAATCTCAACAAATTTCTCAAAATCCATATTCAGGTCAGCCGCTTTCTGCATAAGAAATTCCCGTTCCCATACAAGAGCTTCCTTCTTTGTCGGGAATCCCCGTTTCATCTTTTTTTGCTTCACACCTTTCCAGTTTTCGTAATAGAATGACACGAACCATGTGCCTTTCTCTGTGTCTTTATAAGCTGGCATATTATCACTTCCCTTCTCCACTCATGCCATACACTTTTTCATGATAATACTGGCGGCTTACCCGTCCGATTACTGTTGTATAGCCTTTTTTCTTTAATTCCTCGTTCCACTGATGAATCATGCGATATGCCAGAGATTTTGAAATTCCCAGTTCCGCAGCCACTTCATCCGCTTTGATAAACACCGTACTTGCCATAGGCAACTCCTTTCTTGTTTCAATCGACTTGCAGTTACAGCCGTTCTCCCTCCCTGGCTCCTGGCAGGCAACCCTTCCCGGCGCTGTGCCGTCCCCTTGCGGGGCGCTCGCTTCCTTTCGGAAGGTCATGGCGGTTTATTCCAGTTTGGCGGTCATTCAGTTTTACTAAGCATTTTTGTTTATCTTTCATTTTATATGATACTAAACATTTTCTGTTAAGTCAAGTGGTTTGCGAGAAAATATTAAATGTTTTTGTTTAGTTTCTCTTGTGTTTCTTGTTTCTACATGATATACTAAATTCAACAAATTTGTTTAGTCAGGAGGTTTGCATATGGCAGTAGGAGACCGTATCAAACGTGTGCGCAATTTCCGGGGCATGACGCAAAAGGAATTAGGCATTGCCGTGGGCTTTGACGAAAAGAGTGCCGACATTCGCATAGCACAGTATGAAAGCAACACCCGCACTCCCAAAGAAGATTTACTTCGTAAAATTGCGGAAATACTGGATGTAAACTATCGTTCTCTGTACGAGCCGACTTTGTACGCTGCAGAGGACATTATGTACACTCTTTTTGAATTGGACGAGCATTACCCAGGCACTCGGATTTATGAAGTCACAGATACCACCGACCCGGACTTCCCGGAAAAGCATATGGCTGTCAGTTTCCGTTACCGCCTGCTGGACGAATTTCTGCAAGAATGGCAGCTTCGCAAAAAACAGTTCGCCAGCGGCGAGATTACCAAAGAGGAATATCAGGAATGGAAACTGAACTGGCCGCAGACCGCAGACGACTGCGGCAAGCATGAACCGCATAAAAAATGGAGAAAAGAATAGAGACATAAAAACAGCCCCCTGAAAAACTTACCGTTTTCCAGAGGGCATTTTCATGTCTCTCTATAATAATGTGTGGCTTTTGAATAGTATCAAATTAGTATCAAAAGGCACTTGCAACCTCAAAAAATGGCTTAAAATCAAGGTTTTTTGAGGTTCCTGCATTATTCGAACTCAACTATTGATTGTTTTTCCCTTGTTTTTTGGGCTGTTTCTCTGCCTTTTATCAGGCTTTTCCTGTTACTCTTTTCCGTCCATTCCAACGTGTTCACGTTTTTTTAGTTCCATTTTAGTTCCACTCGGCAGCAGGTAGTTTATGAACACGACAACGCGTGTAATTTTGCTGGCCTTGTATGCACTCAACGCAGAACTGCGTTCAGGTTATATAACACGATTGCGCGCCCGGAAATGGCCGGATGCAGTTCTACGCCAAGACGCCGGCCCTCTGGTTTTCCCTTCGGATCCGACGCACTTGTTTATTTCTGTGCCGCTGCCAGCATGAGCCACAGGCGGCGCAAGAGCTTTTCGTCATTGATTCCCTGAACCATCCGGCAGATATCGGCCTGATAGGAAGCGGCAGCCTTCCCTGTGCTTGTTCTTTCTTTGCAGTATTCCATTTTCCCCTTCCTTTCTGGCGCACACAGAGGGCCTTTCCGGCTCCCTTTATGCACCCATGAACATTTTCCCGTTGCCATTATGTAAAAGCCGCATCGGGCCTTCTGGCTTATCTGGTGGCGGCTTCCAGAAAGACCGCTGCACATCTGATTTTCTCCGGATCCTCTGTACTGTAAGCCAGAGTGCAAAGCCGGCTTCTTTCCCGGCTCAGGTCTGAAGGACCGTCTTTCCTTTTCCTTCCTTCCCGTTCTTCCCGCTTTCCGGCAAGCAGGCCCAGGTTGTAAACGCATGAGGCAAAAGCAGAAGCCCCGCTGCCCATATTGTATTTTTCGGCAAAGTACCGAACTGCCTCTGCCACTTCTTCGTCCGTCGCCCAGGCGACCGGCATCCGCTTTTCCGCGATCTCGATTGTTTTCTTGTTCATATTCCCTTGACCTTTCCGCCGGAGCCGTGCTATATTGAGATTGGATTTGTATAGTGGCTCCGGCTACTGTTGGCCCCTATCAGAGTTGCCGCTCTGGTAAGGGCTTTTTCTTGTTACACGATAGAAAACCGGCGGCTTTCTGTCTGCTTCGTGAACCGGCTTGCGATCTCCGGAAACTCCGCTTTCAGTGCCTTGCTGTCAAGACGATTGGTAAGCACCTTTGTCCATCTGACAATCCACTCACCGGCTCTCTGTTCCTCTTCGCCTTTCGCCTCCATGTCTGCCTGGATCTCGGTCCTCAATGCCTCGATCTGCTCCTGAATGGCTTTCTGCTGCTCCTCCAGTTCCTTCAGTTTTCTTACTCGATTCACAATCATTCTTTCTGTCATTTTCTTTTATCCCCTTTCCGACAGCCCTTCAAGCATCTTCCTGACTATTGTTCGCCACGTCGTGGGCACCTCCTCACAGGTATATGGCTTGAAGTATCGGGGCCTTTCGGGCTTCCCGGCTGTCTTTGTTTTCCTTACCTTGTGATTACATTATAGCATATGGGCACACATATGTCTATTGGCATACCTCACAAATATATGGGCACACATACTCATGATTTTTGTGATATTTGTATATGGACACACATATTTACTTTTGATATAATAACGGTGTAAGGTGGAAAAGGGGGAGCTATTTTGCCGCCCCCGTTGGACAGTCAAACAGCGAAAGGGGGAGAAAAAATGTCAGAGAGTAAGAAAAGCACTTATACAGGCCAGACCGAAGCCAGACGAAAAGCAAGCGCAAAGTATCTCAAAGAATCCGTTGAAGATATCCGAATCAGAGTTCCTAAAGGGCAGAAGGCCGTCATAAAGAGCCATGCGGAAAGCCAGGGGGAAAGCATGAACGCCTTTGTACTCCGGGCCATAGACGAAACCATGCAGCGGGATTCCGGATCCGATCAGGACGGAGAATAGGCGGCAGCGGGTCAGATGCACAAATTTGTACGGCTATTGTGGTTACTATTTTTTTAGTAAAGGTGCTTTGTACGTTTTTCGTACGAAGCCCCCTCCACAGAGGGCAGCCTGGCAACTCAATTTTTGTCTCATGGCCTCATATGTCACTGGGCTGTCCAAAGTTGGACCGCCGACTCACCAAATTGATGAATCCTCTTGCACCCTGCTGCCAGATGTGCTATATTGAGAGTAGAAAAAGGGAAAGCCAGAGACACACGGCCTACCCTCGAATCATTTAAGCTAAATGTTTTTTAACATCAGCCGTCAACTATTCGCAGTAGTTGGCGGCTATTTTCTTCCCCGAAAGATTGTATAACACAATCCCACGAGGGCTACAATGAACATTCCAATCTGAACCAGGTCCTGATATGTAACATACATTGGCTTGCCCTCCTTTCTTTCGTCTGGAGGGTTAGCCCCTCCGATCATGGGAGGGTAGGCCGCCCTTATGTGCTCTGACTTTCCGTGCTGTCAGTATAGCATATTCTTTTTCGCTTCTCAATCTCCTTTTCACTTCCGGAAGGTGCCGAAACCTCGGCGGCTCAATTTTGAGCAGTCGCCTTCTGTGATTCCCTGATGCCCGTCTGACGCACCAGAAAGCCCGTGGGCCGGTTTGTATGCGCCAGATGATCTTCTACCGGCAGAGAATGAAAAGCCGTCAGGATGGCCCGTGTGCGCTCTGTGCTTCATACCCTTGTAAAACCTTGTAAGCGTTCGGAATAGTGCCTAAGAAAACCTAAGAAAATTTTCAAATTTGCAGTGCGGAAAATATTGGAAAATCTTGGAATTTTTTCGCGTTGCGTGTTAGGGAATGTTAGTTTTTCCGATGTTTTTCTATAAAGCGCAAATCCGGAAAAACCCGAGTAAATTCAAGCCTTTCGGCCTGGTTTGCTTGCAATCAGCAGCGGCATAAACCTTCGTTTTTTCGGGCTTTTTCCGAACGTTCACCATTCCGAACGCTCGATATTTTCTTTCCGAACGCTCGTTATTATTCCGAACGCTCGTTTTGCGTTCGCATTAAAAAGGCCCAGCGCATAGCGCCAGGCCCTTGCAAGCTACTGTACCGGCAGATAAAAAACACGCTCCCCATTCTGGTACGCAAGACCGATCTCATAAAGCACGCCCCTTGCCCGGTCCATGTCGTCATAGATTCCGATACAGACCGGATTTTCATGAAATTCATTCAGTGCATACAATGCGGCCCTGCCCTGTCCCCTCCAGGGTGCCGCGTAAACCTCTCCGTAGTCCATATACCGGTTCCCATCCTGTGACCTAATCTTCATCCGCTGCCGCTCCTTTCTCGCCCGCAAAAGCCCCGTATAGCTTCACCCAGTATTCAAGCGGCATTGTCACAAGCCAGCCCTCCCGGTTCTTCCGGTGAAAAACTGCCGGGATCTCTTCCGCCCTCCTGTCCCGTTCCGCCTGTTTCATGGCCTCGAATATGTTCAATTTTTCCACCCGTTTGCACTCAATATGGATCCCTGGAAGGCCCACCACGTCCGCGTCACCGTTGGCACCGCAATACTGCTGCCCGCGCCTGGTAGTAAAGCCGTATTCTCTGAGCTTCCCGGCCAGCTCCCTTTCGCCTTCTGCCCCTTTACGCCTGCTGTTCATTCCTGCACCGCCTTTCCATGTCGCCCAGTACGGCAAGAGCCATGTCCCGCGCGAATTCCGTTTCATGGCTCCGTATAAACTCCTGAACCGTCTCCACTGCCCGCTCCCAGTATGTTTCGTCGTCTCTCTTTCCGACCGGCAGCAGGTGCTTATAAAGCTCCCATAAGTCGGTAAACAACGCTGCTTCCCTTGGGATATCTGCCTTTCGTACCACGCTTTCACCTCCCCGATCATGCAAAGTCCGGGACTTCCCGGCTCCGCGCTTTTTTGAACGTCGAAAAATCCGCGACCTTGTCCTCCGTGAACTTCATTTCGCTGCCGGAGAACCTCATGCTGATCTTTGTCAGTTCTCCCTGCCGGTTCTTTGCGATCTTCAGGCCCTTCCGCGCCATATCATCCTCGTCGATGTTCCACAGCAGCAGAATCACGGAGCTGTCCTGCTCGATGTCCCCGGACTCCCTCAGTTCTGCCATGCCCGGCTCCCGGTTCTCCCGGCCCTCTGACAGCCGGTTAAGCTGGGACAGAAGTATGACAGGCCGGTCAAGCTCCATCGCCAGAGCTTTGAGGCTCTTTGAAATCTCCCCGACCTCTGCGGCTCGATTTGAAAATGTCCGATCTGCCCGGATAAGCTGGAGATAATCGACGATGATGCAGTCTGCGTCCATATGCCGGCAGGCTGTCCGAATCTGGGAAACGGTCTTTGCCCCGGAAGAAATCCAGATGTCAAGGCCGGACAGTTCAGCGTTGGCCCGCTCAAACCGTTCCTTCTCGTCCCCCAGGAACGAATTGGCCCGCCGGATCCGCTGAAGGTCGATTCCAGACACCCGGGCAAGAAGGCGCTCGTAGATCTGAGCCGAGGTCATTTCGAGATTGAAGAACATCACCCGCTTGCCTGCCTGCGCCATCTGAAGAAGGATCTGAGTTGCAAAAGCAGACTTTCCGACTGCCGGGCGGGCACCGATCACGATCACGTCCCCGCCTTCCAGACCGCCCAGGCAATCGTCCAGCTTTGGGAAGCCGGTAAACAGGCGTTCCCGCTCCCTCTGCCGGAAGTAAGTCCCCGATTTCTGCTTCACAATCTCCTGAAGGCTGGCCGCCGGTCTCTGTCCATTACTCTGAAGCGCCCCCAGAACGTCCAAAACGGCCCCTATTTGCCTTTCTATACCGTCCGGTGTAAATTTTATCAAGTTGATTGCTTTTGTGGCTTCACGGGCCTTGTACGTGCTCAAAACAGTATTTGCATATCGTCCCGCTGCCGCAGAGATAACAGAGCTGTCTGTGCAGTCCCGGATCCTGTCGAGGAACTCTGCTTCCGGCATGTCCGAAAACCTGCTGCGCAATTCCACCAACGTGAGGGGCCTCCCCAGGTCTGCCGCCCTCTGGTATTCCAGGAACACACGCCCCAGGAAAGGATCCTGGAACATGTTCGCCTGAAGCTCCCCGCAATCCTCCACCCTCTTCGGGTCCTCAATAATCGCCCCGATCAGGGCCTTTTCTGCGTCAATTTGCATCGTCTCCATCCTCCTCTCCCGGCAGGTAATCCAAAACAGTTTTGTTGAAAAAGGTCGCCCCGTCCTGATAGTACCTCAGCTCCGTTCCGGCTTCTTCCTTTTCGGTTACGTAAGCCCTCACGGCCAGATAAATCTGCTCTGGAGTCAGCCGGTATCGGGTGCCGTTAATCTGCCGGCCCTCTCCGACAAACCTGCGATAATGCTCGAACGCTTTTGCCCGCCCGGCCTTTTTGGGGTAGGCTTTCCAGATCAGTTCAAAGTTTCTCTGGTCTTTTTCAAGCTGGGACTGCTTCGCCTGTTTCGGTTCTGCCGCTTCTTTCTGTACGTCGGCACACGCTGGCGATCCGTCAGGAGCGCAAGAGAGTTTTTCTTTCATTCTTTCATTCTTGTTCGTGTTCACTGGTTGTTCACTTGTTGTTCGCTGGTTGTTCACTGGACGTTCATTCTGTTGTTCACAGTTCTGGTATTTGCCCCAATTTTTTATTGAAATCAGGCGATTTTTGTTGCTCGTTTGCTGTTCAATCTGATGTTCACTTTCGAACGCTTTCAAGATCCGCTGCACCTTACTTTCTGAAACACTCAATTTCTCGGAAATTGATTTTCTTCCTGTTATTAGTTGCCCTGGATTCAAGGTGATTTTTTCTCCCTTAAAGATTGCACATGTCTCCGTGTGAGTGGCATTTAAGAGAAGATAAAGCCACACCGCAACATGGTCCGAATCCTTAAATACAACCGGGTTATCAAGGATTTTTCTATGGATTTTTACCCAGCCGCTTTCCATGCAATCACCTCGTTTCGTTTGCCTCCGGTTTCAGCCCGAAGAACCGTTCCTGCACATAGGCAGCGGGAACTTTCCCCCGGACTGTCAAGAATCCTTTTTCGGCCAGCTCACTGTTCATTATCTTGATGAAATCATACGCTTTGGACTGAGACACGCCCACCAGCGCGGCCAGCTCTGGGGCGGTGAGAAATTGTTTCATCAGCATTCCTCCTCGATAATTTCAGACACGTTGACCCCCAGCATATCCGCAATTTTCCCGGCTGTTTTCGGCAAAATGTTCCGACTGTTCAGGATCGTATAGTATCTTGTGCGATTGATACCAGCACTGTTACATAATTCTGACACAGTAATTCTTTTGTCCGCTAAAATCAAATTAATTTTCGCCTTATTGATTCTCACGTGTTTTCCCTCCCATAAATCTGAAATTTCATATATTTCATATTATACAATATGAAATTTCATTTTTCAATAAAGTGAATATGATTTTTCATATTTTCGTTGGCAAAGTGCAAGTAACATGCTATACTTTAAGCAAAAGGAGTGTTGTGCAATGGGAGAAATCGAGACAAAACTTAAAGAAATTATCATAGAAAGATACGGGTCGTTGAAAAAATTTGCTTCGGTTGCTAATATTTCATATCCGACCTTAGACAGTATCTTTAAAAGAGGGCTAAATAAATGTTCATCAACTAATCTTGTGAAAATATGTTCTGAGCTCAATATTAGCGCGAGGCAATTAATTCTCGAAAATGTGATAGTGCCTTATGCTCCCACAGACGAAATTGTAAAGTCGAATGAATATCAAAAATATCTTGTAGACAAAGCTCAACTTGTAGTTATGAGGCGCAAGGTCATATTGGAGACTATTGCACATTTAAAACGAGCCATTGAATATAACGATGAAAATGATATTTTTACACATGTGCCAGAAGAGGATTTGCTTTATTACTTTTGGTTATTAAATGATGAAGGAAAAGCAGAAGCCATAAAACGAATCACAGAAATGACTTTTATCTCTTCCTATCAGTCCGAACAAGCGCGAGAAATGGTACAAACAACCGAGTTAAAAAAGGATGCCACACAGGCCGCCTATGACAGCCTGAACCCACATAAAAAAGTAACCGAACACCAAAAGGCACAGGCGGCAGCGGCCGGAATTACTTTACCGGAGTGGGAAGATGCAGGCCGGGGAATTGGGAAGGATCCGGAAGGAAGTGAGCAGTAATGCCCGTATACTATGACGAATCTGCAAAGACGTGGTTTGTAAAATGCTATTATACGGATTATACCGGCACGAAGCGGCAGCGGAAGAAACGGGGATTCAAGCGGCAGAAAGATGCCAAAGACTGGGAAAGAAACTTCCTGGAAACCCGGCAGCGGGATCTGACTATGACCTTTGAGAACTTCGTGAAAGTCTACAATGAGGATATGCGGCACCGGCTCCGGGAGCATACTTTCACGCAAAAGCAATATATCATAACCTCAAAGCTGCTGCCGTTCTTCGGAAAACTCTCTGTATCGGATATCACACCGGCAAACGTCCGGAAGTGGCAGAATGAGCTGACGGCATACCGGGACGAGAACGGGAACCCGTATTCAGAGACTTATCTGCGGACGATCAATAACCAATTATCCGCAATCATGAACTATGCCGTGAGATATTACGGCCTAAAAGAAAATCCCTGCCGGAAAGCAGGGAGTATCGGGAAGAGCCATGCGGAAGAAATGCAGTTCTGGACCAAAGAAGAGTTTAAAGCCTTTCTGGAGAAGATCTCTGACAAGCCTGCTGCCCGCGCCGGTTTCCTGGTCCTTTATTACTGCGGCCTGAGAATCGGGGAACTGCTGGCGCTGGAAGTCTGTGACGTGGATCTGGAAGCCGGTACAATATCCATTACAAAATCTTATCAACGCCTGGGGACAAAGGATGTTATCACGCCGCCAAAGACCCCGAAAAGCGTCCGGAGCGTGTCCATGCCGCCATTTCTCAGGGATGAACTGAGCGCCTATATAGGGCAGCTTTACCGGCCCCACAAGCATGACCGGCTCTTTCCGTACACGAAGCACTTTTTCGAGCACGAAATGATACGGGGAACCAAAGACGGGAACCCGAAGAGGATCCGACTGCACGACCTCCGGCACTCTCACGCGTCCCTGCTCATAAGCCTAGGCCTTTCGCCTCTGGCAATCGCGGAACGCATGGGCCATGAGAAGGTTGAAACCACGTTAAACACCTATTCCCATCTGTTCCCGAAGGACCGGGACGAAGTGGCTGAAAAACTGCAAAATTGCTTCTGAGGAAAATTTCAGTTCCATTTCAGTTCCATTTTCCAATAAAAAAGAGCCGCAAACCTTTATTTTACAAGGCTTCTCGGCTCTTTGTTATTTATTCGAACTCAATCGTCGCCGGCGGTTTTCCGGTGCAGTCGTACATGACGCGGTTGACGCCCTTGACTTCATTGACAATACGGTTGGTAACCGTTGCAAGAACTTCCCACGGAATCTGAGCAGCCTCGGCAGTCATGAAATCGGACGTGGTGACTGCCCTCAGGGCGATGGCATAATCGTAGGTTCTGCCGTCTCCCATGACGCCTACAGATCTCATGTTGGTAAGCGCGGCAAAATACTGTCCCAGATTCTTGTCCACGCCTGCCTTGGCGATTTCCTCCCGGTAGATAGCGTCCGCATCCTGAACGATTCTGACCTTTTCCGGGGTTACTTCACCGATGATACGGATTCCAAGGCCCGGACCCGGGAACGGCTGGCGGCTTACCAGATATTCCGGAATGCCCAGCTCGCGGCCGGCTTTGCGTACTTCATCCTTGAAGAGCATGCGAAGCGGCTCGATGATCTCCTTGAAGTCCACATAATCCGGAAGACCTCCCACGTTGTGGTGGGATTTGATCACCGCAGATTTTCCAAGGCCGGATTCGATCACGTCCGGATAAATGGTTCCCTGAACCAGGAAATCCACAGCACCGATCTTCTTTGCCTCTTCCTCAAACACGCGGATAAACTCTTCGCCGATGATCTTTCTTTTTCTCTCCGGCTCCTCCACGCCTTTCAGCTTGTCATAAAATCTCTGCTGTGCGTTGACACGGATAAAGTTCAGGTCATAGGGGCCGTCCGGTCCGAATACGGCGGCTACCTCATCACCTTCATTTTTACGGAGCAGACCATGATCCACAAATACGCAGGTCAGCTGTTTGCCGATGGCCTTGGCCATCATGACTGCTGCCACAGAGGAATCCACTCCGCCGGAAAGGGCACAGAGAGCTCTTCCGTTTCCGACTTTTTCACGGATTGCCTGGATGGTGGTTTCCACGAAGGAATCCATTTTCCAGTCACCGGCACAGCCGCAGACATGATAGACAAAGTTGGAGATCATTTTCATTCCTTCCTGGGTATGCATAACCTCAGGATGGAACTGTACGGCATAGATCTTCTTCTCCTCACATTCCATGGCCGCAGCCGGACATACTTTCGTATAACCGGAGATACGGAAATTCTCCGGAACCTTCTCAATATAGTCCGTATGACTCATCCAGCATACGGTATCTTCGGAAACTCCCTGAAACAGTTTGGATGCCGTGTCCACATGTACTTCTGTATGGCCGTATTCGCTGACCGGTGCCGTTGTCACCTTGCCGCCCAGTACATGGGCAATCAGCTGGGAGCCATAGCAGATTCCCAGAACCGGGATCCCCAGTTCAAACATTTCCTTTGTACACCTGGGAGATTCCTCTGCGTAAACGCTGTTGGGTCCTCCGGTAAAAATGATCCCTTTGGGATTCATCTCCCTGATCTTTTCAATCTCCAGGCTGTACGGATACACTTCACAGTAAACATTGCATTCCCTTACTCTTCTTGCAATCAGCTGATTGTACTGACCGCCAAAGTCTAAGACAATAATTTTTTCCTGATTCATGGAAGCCTCCTGTAATTTGTGCTTTTATACCAACAATCATCCGGCTGTAAATATATGGAACTGCCCGAATACGGGCAGTTCCATTCACATCTCACCGAACTTCATATGCCGCGGCCATACGGGATTTTCCGCCAGAGACCGCCCGGCAGGTGACATTATTATAAATGAAAGACGACTGCTTGGCAAGTAACTTTCGCAAAAAAGGCGAATTATGACTCATATGTGCCCTTTTTGCGGATGATTCCGCCGCTCATCATCACGTTGCCGTTGGCAATAACCGCATCCAGGGTCAGATCCGCATTCATCACCAGAATGTCCGCATCGCTGCCCTCACGGACAGCCCCCTTCTTCGGATACAGTTCCAGAACCTTTGCCACATTGGAAGTCACGTAGGTAAGCGCTTCTTCCACAGGCATGTTTTCCCTGGTCACTTCATAGACGAACTGACGGTACATGGTATTGACATCGGATACGCCGATCTCTGTCAGATTTCCTGCAGCGTCATAGTTGGACCAGCTTCCCTGGCCGTCGGAACTGATGGTAATCCGGTCCATGGGAACTCCCTCTTCCCTGGCTGTCTTCAGCGTTTCCGCCACAGACTTCATCTTACTCTCGGACTGCCCGCAGGTAACGTCAATGGTTCCGCCCATCTTGGCCAGCTTGAAGGCGTCTGCCTGAAGCTCTCTGGAACGGCCCACATGAGTGGGCTGGAACGTCTTCACCGGAATCGAAGTCCTCTCCAGCGCCTCGAAAACCGGCTGGAGACATCTTCTGTCTCCGCCCATATGCAGCGTGATGAATCCGGCTTTTCCGCTGAGCATTCCCGCGGTTCTGACATCGCTTCCCAGACGGATCAGTTCCTCCGTGGTAATGTTGGGGGCCCGGTGGTCGGAGATGGCCAGCTTCAGGCCGATGATCTCATCCACGAACATGATGTCTTTTCTGATGTCTCCGGTAATGGTGGGACAGGGATACCCGTATGCACCGCAGAGACAGTATGCGGAAATGCCCTCTTCCTTCAGAGCCTTGACCTTTGCCACAAGATTTTCCACACTTCTGCTGATGCCGTCCGTGCCCAGAAGACCCACCACCGTGGTGACGCCGCCTTCAATCAGCCTGGACAGCTGCACCGGCGGTGCCTGGGTATGGAAACTTCCCTCTCCGCCGCCTCCGGTCACATGGACATGACGGTCAATGATTCCCGGCGTCACGATCTTTCCTTCGCCGCTGATCACCTGACAGCCTTCCATTTCAGGAATCTGGTCGGCAATTTTCTCAATTTTTCCGCCGGCGATCAGAACATCCTTTTTTCCAAGGAACTCCGGAGCATACACCTCTGCTCCTTTGATTAACAACATGGCAACCCCTCCTGTAATCCTGTCGTTTTTGGGCAGCCGGCCCGCGGCGGCATGGATGCCTGTCTCCGGAAATTCCCGTCACCGGACGCAGACGCCGTCTTTCCCATGGCTTCATTATAACATACCGTTACTTCTTTTCCAAATATTTCTTCACATAACGGCCCGTATAAGAATCCGGATTTTCCGCCACCTCTTCGGGAGTTCCCTTTGCGATCACCGTGCCGCCCCGGTCACCGCCCTCCGGACCGATATCAATGAGGTAGTCCGCCGTTTTGATCACATCCAGGTTGTGTTCAATGACGATCACCGTATTTCCGCCGTCAGACAGCCGCCTGAGGATTTCCACCAGCTTGTGTACATCGGCAAAATGGAGTCCTGTGGTGGGCTCATCCAGAATATAAATGGTTTTTCCCGTTCCTCTTCTGGAAAGTTCCGTGGCCAGTTTGATACGCTGGGCCTCTCCTCCCGAAAGTTCCGTGGACGGCTGACCCAGTCTGATATAGGAAAGTCCCACGTCGTTCAGTGTACTGATCTTTCGGTGAATGGAGGGAACATTCTCAAAGAATTTCATCGCTTCCTCCACCGTCATGTTCAGAACGTCATAGATGCTCTTTCCCTTATATTTTACCTCCAGCGTCTCCCGGTTGTAGCGCTTTCCTCCGCACACCTCGCAGGGCACGTACACATCCGGCAGGAAATGCATCTCGATCTTTATGATTCCGTCGCCGCTGCATGCCTCACACCGTCCGCCTTTTACATTAAAGCTGAATCTTCCTTTATTATAGCCTCTGGCCTTGGCATCCGGCGTGGCTGCAAACAGATCGCGGATCAGGTCAAAAACGCCGGTATAGGTGGCCGGATTGGAACGCGGCGTTCTTCCGATGGGAGACTGGTCAATGGCAATGATCTTGTCCAGCTGTTCCACGCCTTCAATGGAGTCAAATTTGCCCGGAATCGTTCTGGCCCGGTTCAGTTTTTTGGCCAGGGCCTTGTAGAGGATCTCGTTGACCAGGGAACTCTTTCCGGAGCCGGAAACACCGGTCACACAGGTCATGACTCCCAGGGGGAACGACACATCAATATGTTTCAGATTGTTCTCCCTGGCCCCGCGGACCGTCAGCCAGCCTGTGGGCTTTCTCCGTTCCTCCGGCACAGGAATTCTTCTCCGTCCGCTGAGATAATCTCCGGTAATGGACGCCGGATTCTTCATGATCTCCTCTGCGGTTCCCACAGCCACCACCTGGCCGCCGTGTTCCCCGGCTCCGGGTCCGATGTCCACAATGCAGTCTGCCGCCCGCATGGTATCTTCGTCATGTTCCACCACCAGCACACTGTTTCCCAGATCCCTCAGATGCATCAGCGTCTTCAGAAGCTTGTCGTTGTCCCTCTGATGCAGACCGATGCTGGGCTCGTCCAGAATATAGGCCACTCCCACAAGTCCGGAACCGATCTGGGTGGCCAGACGGATTCTCTGGGCCTCTCCGCCGGACAGAGTTCCCGTGGCCCGGGACAGACTCAGATAGTCCAGTCCCACATCGATCAGGAAACTGACTCGGGCACGGATTTCCTTAAGGATCTGGGCTCCGATCATTTCCTGCATTCTGGAAAGCTTCAGCCCGTCCACAAATTCCCGGAATTTTACAATGGACATGTTGGTGGCTTCATAAATATTTTTATCGCCCACGGTGACCGCCAGAGAGCTCTTTTTCAGCCTCTGGCCGTGGCAGGCCGGACAGGGGGTGATCCTCATATAGGATTCGTACTCCGCCTTGCTGGCTTCCGAAAAGGTCTCCCGGTATCTCCGGTTCACATTTTCGATCAGTCCCTCAAAGGCCACGTCATACACACCGGTTCCTCTCTGTCCTGTATAATGAACCTGTACGGATTTTCCGCCCGTGCCGTAAAGGAGCACGTCATGGACTTCTTTCGGATAGTCCTGAAACGGGGTATCCAGATCAAAGTGGTATTCCTTCGCCAGGGCATCCAGAATGGCCCTGGTAAAGCTTCCTTTTGTGGCACAGGACTGCCATCCCATGACCACAATGGCGCCCTGACTGATGCTCAGGGATTTGTCCGGGATCATCAGGTCCTCGTCAAATTCCATCTTATAGCCCAGCCCGAAACATTCCGGGCAGGCGCCGAAGGGATTATTGAAAGAAAAACTTCTGGGCTCCACTTCCTCAATGCTGATTCCGCAGTCGGGACAGGAAAAGCTCTGGCTGAACTGGATAGGATCACCGTCCTGCACATCCACGATCATCAGCCCGTCCGACAGTTTCATCACCGTTTCAATGGAATCCGACAGTCTTTTTTCGATGCCTTCCCTGACCACCAGACGGTCCACCACGATCTCGATATTATGCTTGATGTTCTTCTCCAGCTGAATATCCTCGGAAAGCTCAAACAGGTTTCCGTCAATGCGTACACGGACATACCCGCTCTTTCTGGCCTGCTCCAGCACTTTCTCATGACGCCCTTTCCGTCCCCGCACAATGGGAGCCAGCAGCTGGATCCTGGTCCTCTCCGGCAGCGCCATGATCTGGTCCACCATCTGGTCCACCGTCTGCCTGCGGATTTCGCGGCCGCACTTGGGGCAATGGGGAATCCCGATCCGCGCATAAAGAAGACGCATATAATCATAAATCTCCGTCACGGTTCCCACCGTGGAACGCGGGTTCCTGTTGGTGGATTTCTGGTCAATGGAAATTGCCGGGGAAAGTCCCTCGATATTCTCCACGTCCGGTTTTTCCATCTGTCCCAGAAACTGCCTGGCGTAAGAAGACAGAGACTCCATATACCGCCTCTGTCCCTCCGCATAGATCGTATCAAATGCCAGTGATGACTTGCCGGAACCTGAAAGACCGGTCAGCACCACCAGCTGATTCCTGGGAATATCAACGGAAATATTTTTCAGGTTGTGCTCATTGGCACCCCGTATTTTAATATACTGCCTGGACATATCAATTCTCCTGTAATAAGATGCCGGTTTCTTTCCGGCATCCGCATTCTCTTTCTTCTGTTTCTGATCTCTTCCTGCGGCCTCACAGTTCTCTCTGTCCGGAATTCCTGCCGGAGCAGAATCCTTCCTTTCTTCTGCCGCACACGTATTCTTATCCATAGCATAGACATTGTTTCTGCCAGGTATGCATCAGCCGCACACAGCCTTTGTACTCTTCCGGCCATGGATCTGCTCCGGCTCATTATATCATACTCTCCGGCATTATTCAAACATTTGTTCGCTTTCAGAAAGAGATTTTATCCGCATCCGGCAGAAAATCCCGCGGGAACTTGGCCCCGCACAGAAACAGTGCCGCGGACCGGAGTCCGCGGCACCTGCCTGCTTCTGCTGTATTCCTGCAGTTTTCTTATGATTCTGCTGCTTTTCTGTTCTCACTGCTTCTTTCCAAAACTGTCACTTCAGAACAGCCTTTTCTGCTCCATCAGTTCACTACATGAATGCTGTAGGAACCGTCTGACTTCTTTTCTACCTCATACTTCACACCGTCGGCATCGGTGGCCGTTCCGCTGGTCTTTACTTTGCCCTGCTCATTAACCAGATAATCCTTGCCGTCCACGGACACTTTCTCATACCGCATTCCGTCTTCCGCACGGATCAGAAGGCCTTCTTCATACAGGTATCCGTCCTTGACGCCTGTATAGCCGTCTCCCTTGTCACCAAGGGTACCGGTTGTGGTAAAATAGAAAACTTCGTTGTCGTGCTCATCATCGTTGACTACCACACGGCCTGTTTTCATATGACCGTCATCGTCGAAGTAGAATTTTCTTCCGTCACTGATTTCCACCAGACCGGTGATCATACGGCCCTGTCTGTCAAAGCAGTAGGTTTCTCCCTGAATCTTTGCCATTCCATAACCGTCTCCCACGGAAGTGGTCTTGTATTCTGCCGTATATGCCCGGCCGTCACGGAAATAGTACCAGTTTTCTTCTGCGTCATCCGGAGATGCAAGATAGCGCCATCCGGACATTTCCTGTCCGCCTTCCCTGAAATACTTCAGAGCGTTTACATCGCTGGTGGAAAGGTCATCGCGGCCTGTGCTGGTATAATCGGATGTGCATACCCATCCGGAGAGCATTCTTCCGTAATCATCAAAGATATAGGTTTCTCCTCCGATGGACTTTTCACCGCCGGAAGCGCGTTTTCCGTTGGAACTGAAATAATACCAGCATACACCCCATTCGTCATTTTCATCCGGAAGTTCTCTCCAGCCGGTGGTCATTGCACCTGAACTTCCCAGATAGTAGACATCCCCGTCCAGATCCAGCCATCCGGTATCCATGATGGTATCACTGAAATGATACCAGCTGTCACCTACCTGTTTCCAGCCGTTGGCATACGCTTTTCCGTTGCTTCCGAAATAACGCCATACCGCATGATTCTCCCAGCTGTCGTTCATCAGAACCCATGTGTTGGCAGCCATCACGCCGCTGCCGTCCACATAATAGGTATCATCAATCAGCGTATTCACCTGCATGGCACCGTCGTAGTTCACGTAATACCATTTTCCTCCGGTTTCAATCCACTGATCCCTGGCCATCTGGCCGCTGTTGTCATTATAGTATCTCCAGACATTGCCTTCCTGTCTCCAGGCTGCCATCGCTGTTGTTGCCATGCTCATGCTGAAAAGAGCGGCTGCAAATAAGGTTCCGTACAATCTGAGCTTTTTCATACTGTTTTCCTCCTTTATCCTTTCAAATCCGAATTTTCTTTTTTATTATCTTTCTATATTGGAATTGTATCATATATATCCAAAAAATTCCTGACTTTCCTCTTACAAAAATCTGAAATCTTTTCTTAAGAAAAACTCAGGCAGAAAGAACCTCTTCTCCGTCCGCATCTTCATTCCCTGTCTGCTCGGGCTCTCCGCCAGGACAGCAGCTGATGTCATGCTAAGCTTTCTTTTCCTCATTTTCCTTTTTCGGTTTCATTCCCCAGAATACTGCATTCATCAGAATCACAATGAGAATCACACCGGCCATTGCCGCCCAGAACCCCATGTCAATTCCCCACAGAGCAGAATGCCCCAGCAGATCGGTCCAGATTTTTTCCCAGTTCATACCCATATCCTCCTTATTTAAAGTAATTCTCCATAGTGCCGCACATAGGCTTTTTTCAGGCTGGTTGCCAGTATCATATACAGCAGAATGCATGGAATCAGATACGCAAAATAAACGGCAGGAAGGGCCGTGAAGCCCAGCGCGGTTCCCAGCGGTGTAAACGGAATCGCTGTCAGCACCGCAATTCCGGTGAGTGTCAGCAGCGTCAGCGGCGCGGAGGCACGGCTCTGGATAAACGGCAGTCTGGACGTGCGGATCATATGAATCACCAGGGTCTGGCTCCACATGGATTCCACAAACCATCCGGCCTGGAACATTCCGATGTATTTTTCCTGCATCAGTGCCAGCTCTGCTCCGCTGAAATGAGAAGGCAGGCTGTTGAACAGGGCACCGCCAGAAACAAACAGAGGGCAGAATACGAAATACATGAACAGGTATGTAGTGAAATCAAAAATGGAACTGGTCGGTCCGAGCCAGATCATGAAGCTTCCGACGCTGGACGCATCCCATTTTCTGGGTCTGGCGATAAACTCCTCATCCACGTTATCCCAGGGAATTGCCGTACAGGAAAGGTCATAGATCAGGTTGAGAAAAATCAGGTGCACACTCATCATCGGCAGGAACGGCAGCAGTGCGGAAGCCGCCAGCACTGAAAACATATTGCCGAAATTGGAGGATGCCGTCATCTTGATATACTTGATCATGTTGGCATACGTCTTCCGGCCTTCTATGATTCCCTGTTCCAGAACCATCAGATCCTTTTCCAGAAGAATGATGTCGGCAGACTCCTTTGCCACATCCACGGCGGTGTCCACCGAAATACCGATGTCAGAAGCTTTCATTGCAGCGGCATCGTTGATTCCGTCGCCCATGAACCCGACCGTGTGTCCGTTTTCCCGCAGAACAGAAACCACACGCGCCTTCTGATCCGGCGTCAGCTTTGCAAACACATCCGTATCTTCCGCTGCTCTGGCCAGCTCCGCATCATTCATTTTTTCCAGATCGGATCCAAGCAGCATGTTGGGAACCTTCAGGCCCACCTGTCTGCAGATGGTGCGGGTCACTTTGTCATTGTCTCCGGTCAGAATTTTTGTGACCACGCCATGATTTTTCAGTGCCCTGACAGCATCCGCGGCAGATTCCTTGGGCGGATCCAGGAAAGCCAGGTATCCCATCAGCACCATATCTCTCTCATCCTCTGCGCCGAAGGAGCCTGCCGGAGACGGATTGCTTTTCTGTGCAATGGCAAGAACACGGAATCCCTTGTCATTGAGATCATCCACGGTTTCAAGAATGCGGCGCCGCACTTCGTCGGTCAGCGGCTGTACCTCTCCGTCGTATTCGGCAAATGAACAGATGGAAAGCATCTCCTCCACAGCCCCTTTGGTGACCATCTGTGTTTTCCCGTTCTTGTCCTGGACGACCGTGGTCAGACGCCTGCGGCTGAAGTCAAACGGGATTTCATCTACTTTCACATAGTTCTCCGACAGATCTGTCAGTCCCGGATCTTCTGCTTCTGCCTCTTCCGTCCTGTGAATGATCGCAAGGTCCATCAGATTCCTGTAGCCGGTCTGAAAATAGCTGTTGAGATACGCATGGCGCAGCACTCTCGTATCGTCTTCTCCGTTTACATTGAGATGATATTCCAGAACAACGTTATCCCGGGTCAGCGTGCCGGTCTTATCCGTGCACAGAATATCAATCGCTCCGAAATTCTGGATGGAATTGAGATTCTTGACAATGGCCTGTTTTCTGCTCATGGATACCGCCCCCTTGGCCAGACAGGTGGTCACAATCATGGGCAGCATCTCCGGCGTCAGTCCGACTGCCACGGAAATGCCGAACAGGAAGGCGTCCAGCCAGTCTCCTTTGGTGATGCCGTTGATAAAAAAGACCAGCGGAACCATAACCAGCATAAACCGGATCAGCACCCAGGAAACCGCATTGACGCCTTTGGTAAAACTGGTTTCTGCCGCTTCCCCCGCAACGGCGGATGCCATGGAGCCAAACAGAGTGTTATCACCCACGCATATTGCCACAGCCGCGGCACTTCCTGAAACCACATTGCTCCCCATAAAGGCAATGTTGGAATAATCCGTTATGTTTTCCTGCGGACTGCTGACACAGGGCGTTTTTTCCACGGGTTCACTTTCCCCTGTAAGACCCGACTGACTGACAAACAGATCCCTGGCCTCCAGAATGCGCACATCCGCCGGAATCATATCACCGGCAGACAGATGCACAATATCACCGGCCACCAGATCATCCATGGGAAGTTCTGTCTTTTCTTTTCCTCTGCGCGTCACCGTACACGTGGTGGTGATCATGGCCAGCAGTTTTTCCGCCGCATTGCCGCTTCTGGATTCCTGCACGAAACGCAGCGTTCCGGAAATCAGTACCATTGTGAGAATGATCACCACTGTCAGACAGTCAAAATCTTCCGGGACACTTCCGAAAAGAGAAAAACTCGGGAAAATCATATCTGTCATTGTGGAAACAAGAGCCAGACAGAACAGAATGGCGGTAAAGGGATTCACAAATGCACCGGCCAGCCGTTTTGCCAGAGATTTCTTCTTCTCATGGGTCACTCTGTTATTTCCATACATACTGCGGTTGCTGATTACCGTTTCGGCATCAAGACCGCAAAGCGCGGTATGGAGCTCTTCCAGAACCGTCTTTATGGGAGTTTCTGCCGCATGCTGGATGCGGCGGTTCTGCCTGTCGCGGACAACAGCTTTTTCTGCCGCCTGACGGGCCATGATACGTTCATTTTTTCTGCTCATCGGTCTTACCTCCTTGAATTTAATTACGGCAATAGCGCCGGCTTTTTGCTATGTAGACAACATCAATTCCCGCGATGACCAGCCAGCCGGTCATTGCAGCCGCAAACCAGTGATTTTCAAACCCTGTCCAAAACCCCTTGAACAGAAAAATAATGCCGCTCAGAGCAATGATCTCACCGATATTGCGGCAGAGAGGTCTGATTCTGATCTTATCTTTTTCTTCCTGCGGCATATGTTTCCACGCAGCCAGATGAATGTGTCCTTTCCCGCAGGCAAACCAGAGTCCCGAGATCACAAAAAGAATTCCAAAAAATATACAGGTAAAATCCATGCTGCACTCTCCTTCCCTGAAAATTGTTTTTCGGCGGGTTCCAGGTACATCCCGGCAGACGGTTCCTCCTTTTATCCTGTGCCAGTATAAAAAGGGGGTCCCCACTGCGGAATTCTCCCCCCTGAGGAAGGCCGCTGCAGCGGCATTTTCCTTTCCGCTGCAGTGCGCTCCCCAGGGAGCATTGTGTTATACATGGAACGGCGTCTCCTGTATAATAAAAAAATCGCAGGAAAAATCACATGGTTAAAACCTTGCGAATTTCTTGCGATTCAGTAAGGAATTTCAATTACAGCCTGTCGTTGAATTTATACCCGATGCCCCAGATGGTCAGGATATATCTGGGGGCATCCGGATCCGGTTCAATTTTCTTCCGGAGTTTTCTGATAAAGGCCATGATATTGCTGTCATCCAGCAGGTAATCATTTTCCCACACAGCCTGATAGATCTGTTCTTTGGTAAACACCTCTCCCCGGTTGCGGGCCAGAAAATACAGAATATCAAACTCTTTGGGTGTCAGCGAGATTTCCGTTCCGTCCCGGTTGACTCTGCGCAGCCTCAGATCAATGGAAAGCGCCCCGCAGCGGATCATGCTGCCGGCAGGCGGTGAAGGCTGCTGCCCGTCCAGTTCCAGAATGAGGGAGCTGGATCTGCCGTCCATCAGTTCCGCAAGTCCTTCCATCAGTTCCCCGGCGGCAGGAGTGTCCGGTGCTGAGATACGCAGTTTCTCTGAAAGCCATCCTGCAAGGGAGGAATCCAGACTGACAAAACCAACATGTTTTTTCATCCCAGGTCCCTCCTTTCTCAAAGCAGCTCATGATACCGGCCGATATACCATTTTTTGGCCAGCATGACCCAGAGCAGATACAGCAGTACGATTATGGTCAGGAACCCGAAATAGGAAGGAGGCATGGCTGTCAGTCCAACCAGAGACCCTGCGGCGGTAAACGTCAGAATGGTAAACAGCAGCGTTCCCAGCAGCGTGACGGCCATCACCGGACGTGAAGGCCGGCTCTGAACCAGCGGCACTTGGGGCGTGCGCAGCAGGTGAAGGATCAGCACCTGCGTCCACATGGATTCCAGAAACCATCCGGTCTGAAACATGGCCACAAAACGGAGCTGCTCATCCCTGCCTGCCAGGAAAGCAAAGCTTCCTCCGCATACTTCCGGACAGAGAATAAAAAACAGATATCCAAAGGTGAGGATATCAAAAAAAGAACTGATGGGTCCGAAGAACCGCATGAAACGTCCCAGGGTTCTGCCGGACCATTCCAGCGGCCGTGCGCATGTCTCCTGATCCACATGATCCCACGGCAGAACAAGACACAGAATATCGTACAGCAGATTCAGCAGCAGAAGCTGTACAGAAGTCATGGGGAAAAACGGAAGAAACACCCCGGCAATCACAATGGAAAAAATGTTGCCGAAATTGGAGGATGCCGTGATTCTGATGTATTTGGATACATTGGAAAAAGCTTTCCGGCCTTCCCGGATTCCTTCCTCCAGTACATTCAGGTCTTTTTTCATCAGCACCACATCGGCACTTTCCCTGACCGCCTCCGCTGCGGTATCCACCGATATTCCCACGTCCGCCTCTGCCATGGCAGGCAGATCGTTCATTCCGTCCCCAAGGAAGCCCACCGTATGGCCGTTGGCCTGAAGCACCTGCAGGATCTGTACCTTCTGTTTGGGTGACAGTTCCGCAAACACGGTGGTGCGCTCGATTTTCACCGGAATCTCGTTATCGGTCAGCAATTCCAGTTCCCGTCCGGTCAGGGTCTGTGCCGTATCAATCCCAAGCCGCCGGCAGATGGAGACGGCTGTATCCCTCTGATCTCCGGTCAGCACCCGGATTCCCACATGAAGTTTCTGCAGCCTGCCGATGGCCGCGGCCGCAGTCTGTCTTGGCGCATCAAAAAAGCCAAGATATCCCAGAAGAATCAGATCCTTTTCATCCTCCGGTTCCAGCTGTTCCCGTTCCAGAGGTTTACAGGCCACCGCCAGAACCTTCATTCCGTCTTCCAGCATCTCATCCACAACGGCATGAACGCCTGCCCTTCCATCGGACTCCATGAAGCAGCGCCTGCCTCTGTATTCCGCGCGGCTGCACCGGCTGCATACTTCGTCGACGCTTCCTTTGACAACAAGCAGATTCTCTTCCCCGTTTTTCACAAGAATGCTGGCAATTCTCCGTTCATAGTCAAAGGGAAGCTCATCCAGCTTCCGGTATTGTTCCGCCAGTTCCCGGAAATGCGCTTCGCTGCCCGGCATATTCCGGTATCTGAGAACTGCATTGTCCAGATGATTCCTGACGCCTGTATGGTACAGACTGTTGAGATAGGCGAGATCCAGGACCTTCTGACTCTCGTTGCCCAGAATGTCCATGTAGTACTCCAGAAGAATGGTGTCACCGGTCAGAGTTCCGGTTTTATCCACACACAGAATGTCCATGCTTCCGAATCCCTGCATGGCATTCATGTTTTTTACCACGGTCTGTTTTTTCCCCATGGCCGCACTTCCCTTGGCCAGACACGCGCTGATCACCATGGGAAGCATTTCCGGAGTCAGTCCCACAGCCACGGACAGCGCAAACAGAAACGCGGAAAACCAGCTGTCTTTGGTCAGTCCGCAGGCGATAAATACCACCGGAATCAGAACTGCCATAAAACGGATGAGCACCCATGCAATGGAATTCGCTCCCTGGTCAAAGCCTTTTTTCAGCCCGGATTCTGCCGCTGAAAAGCCGCCGTAGACGGTATCTCTTCCCACTGCAAGCACAATTCCCTCACCGCTGCCTCCGGTGACGGATGAACCCATAAAGACCATGTTGCTGTATTCCGCATAAGAGCCGGTCCGTCCATGAACAGGAATGCGGGTATTTTTCTCCAGCACCGCGCTTTCTCCTGTGATGACTGACTGGGAAACGAACAGATCGCTCACTGCCGTCAGCCGGATATCAGCCGGAACACGGTCTCCTGCCGACAGCCGGACCCAGTCCCCCACCACCAGCTCTGTTGAGGAAATCCCCGTCCATCTGCCGTTCCTGCGCACCAGTACATTGGATGCGATCATTCCCGTCAGACGGTCCGCAATGCGTTTCGCCCGCATTTCCTGAATGAAACGTATGATGCCGCTGATCAGCAGCATGCATAGAATAATCACCACCGTGGTCATGTCACGGCTGAAATTTGATGCAAGAAGCACATCTGTCACAAACGAAATACTTGCCAGTACAAGAAGAATAACCGCAAATGGATTGATGAATGCCCTTCTCAGACGGTAGAATACCGTGTCCGATGCCCTGCCTGTCAGAATATTTTTCCCGAACCGGGCACGGCTTTTTTCCACCTGCTCATCGCTGTAGCCCTGCCGGGAAATCTCAAAATCCCGGAACAGCGTATCTGTGTCTGCATATGCATAATCGAGCACCCTCCGGTGAACGATATGATTTTCATTCAATGTCTCCACCTCCGCCTGATTTGTTCTTATCATACCATAAAAAACTCCGGCAGGTTCAGACGGAAACCTTGCTTTTTTCTTGCTTTCCGCGGTCCTGTGAAACGTGATTCCTCTCTCAGCCGCATTCCCGCTTCATGGCCCGGTATCCGATGAGCACCGTCCACACATAGGCGCATGTCTTGGGAATCATCAGCATTCCCACCAGAGGAATGGTATCCGCCCAGAGCACCACCGGAATATAGAAGCCGAAACTCAGCACAATGGTCAGCCACATCCATCGGAATGCCCTGTCCTTATTTCCTGCTGCACTGCGGTAAAACAATATGATAATCAGAAGTCCCAGAAGAGCAAAGGGAATATTTCGGACGATTCCCCAGAAAACAGGGGCATCGTCGCTGAGCCACCGGTTCTGGGGCAGCATGCACAGCGCAATCCGAACGCCTGCCAGAGCGTATACGGCGGCAGTGAGGCCCCTCTGTCCTCTGATCCTGTACCGCAGCCTCCAGACATAATAGAGCAGCACATAAAAAACGGTCATTGTCACAGAAGTGATCCACTTTCCAAGTCCCAGGGCAGCCGTATAATTTTCCAGTCCCGTGGTACACAGGGCCAGTGCCCGGGGAACCAGATGAAACGCGTCTCCCGCCCCCAGTATCACAGCCATCCAGCCAAACAGGCGGAACTGGCGGTTTCCCCTGCTGCCCCGGATCATCAGAATCCCGATGGCCGCAACTGAAATCAGATATACAGCATCAAACAAAGTTTCTGCAGCTGCCTGCATCATCATATCTCCTCCTTACTCTTTCCTTTTTTCCGGAATACGGAAAAACCGGCTCGGATACCGGATTTTTCTTTTTCCTCTGTATCTTTCCTCATCATTTCACTCGGTTCTGAACATTGTTCATTTTCCGGGGCAAAAAAAGTCCGCTGCCGGAACTCTTTTCCTCCGGAACGGACCTGCAAAAATTTCAGTACAGAGTCCTTCGGATAATCTCCAGCACCGCCGAAGGGTCATAATCCTGGCGCAGCAGTGCGGACAGCATCAGCGAAAACAGAACATCCGCAAATTTTTCCGGTGTGAATTCTTCCGTAAAGGCACCGGGCCGGATTGCGGCATCCCGTTTCAGAACAGAACACAGCCCGTCCAGAATATGCTGCCAGGTCTGCTGCATTTTCTGTTTTCCGTCGGACCTGCCCTCCCGCATGAAGCCGAGAGAATGAAGGGTAAAGAAACCCGGATACTGCCTGCATCCGTATTCCATACGTTCATATATCCAGACAATGCAGGCCCTGGTGTCCTGAAACACGGCCGCATCCTCCGGACGGTGAAAAATTTCACACCAGACGCTCTCTACCGCGGCACTTACCAGTGCCGTTTTGGAATCAAAATAATTATAGATGGAGCCCACTGATACCCCGCAGGCCGACGCAACCGAGCGGATGCTGACCGCATCCCACCCCTGTTTCCGTATCAGCTCCCGGCTGGTTTTCAGAATCTCCTCTTTTGATGTTACAATTGTATTCATTTATCCACCTCAATATGAACATTGTTCATTATAATGGGAACTCCATGAAAAGTCAACAGGAAGCTGATTGCATCTGCATTCTTTTCTGCAGCTGCATCCGCAGAAAAGCCCTGCAGGCGCATATCCATGCGCCGCAGGGCCTGCTCTCACATTTTCCTCTGTTCTGAAATTTCCTGTCAGATCTTTCCGGAAGCCGTATTATGCCATTTTCTGAAGGATTCCGGCCGGAATCAGCCGAACAGCCGGTTGACGGCACTGAAAATACCTCTCAGCGACGCTCTGGTAATGTTGGAACTGATGCCCACACCATAGGTGACGCGGCCGCTCTTCTGATCCATCA
>OGGQ01001256.1_pt1 | contig 33818 bp, 26 predicted proteins | sample 1571191 | NCBI WGS metagenome assembly OGGQ01 (sample SAMEA2582061, study PRJEB24529) | metagenome | biome: Human gut stool | place: China | collected 2011
TTAAAGGCGAACTCCAGGCATACATTGCCCTCAATGCCGTCCACCTGTCCCTGATCCGTGCACTGCCAGATGGTTCTTCCCGGATACCTGTGATCCCCGCCGTATCTGGCCATCCACAGGTCAAAACCGAACTGACTGGTATCCATTTCATTGGTAAACTTATAATAATCACTGTAAATGATCGGTGTATATCCCGCATCGGCGATCACCTGGCAGAACGCATTGACCACGTCTGTCAGTTCCTGCACAGACAGATCCATGATATACTGGGATTCCACGTCCACGGCAATGGGGAAATCCACCGTATAATTCCGGGCAGTATCCACCGCAAACTGTGCAGCCTGTCTGGCCTCCTCCACGGTTCTGGTCTGCAGATAAATATACGGGGCCGTATGGATCCCGTTTGCAGACGCTTCCCTCATGTTCCTGTCAAAGGTCTCATCCATGGTATAGCCGCCTTCATATCCGTAGGATACCATACGGATAAAGGCAAAAGAAACATCATCCTGTGCCACCCGGCTCCAGTCGATGGTGCCCTGGAACTTGGATACGCTGATTCCCCTCTGGACAGCACCTTCAATGGCGTTCCCCTGGTCATCCATATAAATTCCGTCCAGTTTCTTCCATGCTTCTGTTTCATATCCCGGGCCCATATCGCTGAACCCGGGCCCTATTTCTTCTGCCATTGCTGTCAGTCCGGGCTGCAGGCAGAGACATGCGGTCATAACGGCAGCTGCCGCGGGTTTCCATACGGTTCTGTTCTTCCAGTCAGTCATATGTATCTCCTCTTTCCCAAAAAACGTAAACTTTAAAATACAGATACAAGTATACTCCTGATTTTTCTTTCATTCATTAATTTTTGTTTACGGTTTTATTACATCCCTCTCCTGGTTTTTATCCTGTCCCTTCTTCTGGTCTGTTTACTTCCGCCCGGGTCCGTGATATGATACATACAGATATGACCAGCCGTTCATATATATCACGGAAACACACAGGAGGAATCCCATGGATGTCTTAAAAAAATTTATCCGCTATTACGGTCCTTACAAAAAGCTGTTTTTTCTGGATCTGGTCTGCGCCACTTACATAAGCCTTGTGGACCTGGCTTTTCCCCAGTTTCTCAGAACCGCCACGAACACCCTGTTTACCCAGCCCCGTGATGTGATTCTCCGGTCTCTGGGATTTCTTCTGGCCGGACTTCTTTTCATGTATGCCCTTCAGGCTGCCTGCAAGTATTTTGTCTCCTACCAGGGCCATGTCATGGGTGCCTATATGGAACGGGATATGCGCCGACAGCTGTTCGACCACTACGAAAAGCTTTCCTTTTCCTATTATGACAAAAACAACACCGGCCAGATGATGAGCAAGCTGGTATCCGACCTGTTTGACATCTCCGAGTTCGCCCACCATGGTCCGGAAAACCTGTTTATCTCTCTGATCAAAATCATCGGCTCCTTCCTGTTTCTTTTTTCCATCAACTGGAAGCTGGCCTCGGTGCTGGCGGTGGTGGCCGTTTTCATGGTGCTGTTCTGCCTCCAGCAGAACCGGAAGATGCAAGAAACCTTTATGGACAACCGGAAAAAGATCGGAGACGTCAATGCCAGACTTCAGGACACGCTGGCAGGAATCCGTGTGGTCCAGTCTTTTGCCAATGAAGACGTGGAACGCCGGAAGTTCCGCGAAAGCAACGAAAACTTCGTCAGGTCCAAGGACGGAAATTACCGCTGCATGGGAACTTTTCAGGGCGGAACTTCCTTCTTCCAGGGACTCATGTATGTCCTTGTACTGACCGCCGGCGGCTTTCTCATTGCCATCGGGGATATGGCTCCGGCAGACCTGGCCATGTATGCGCTGTACATCGGAATTTTCATCAGTCCCATACAGATTCTGGTGGAACTGACAGAAATGATGCAGAAGGGGTTCTCCGGTTTCCGCCGGTTCCTGGCTGTCATGGAAACGGAACCCGAGATCACGGACGCACCGGATGCGGAAGAACTGGAGCAGGTCAGAGGAGAAATCGCTTTTCACGATGTCAGTTTCTGGTACGATCCCAAAGAACCGGTGCTGGACCATGTATCCTTTTCCATCCCTGCCGGCCGGAACATTGCCCTGGTGGGTCCGTCCGGCGGCGGAAAAACCACCATCTGTTCCCTGCTTCCCCGCTTCTATGATGTGACCGGAGGTTCCGTCACCATTGACGGAAAAGATGTACGCCGCGTGACGCTGAAGAGCCTCAGAAACAGCATCGGCATCGTTCAGCAGGATGTCTATCTGTTCGGAGGAACGATCCGTGAAAACATTGCCTACGGAAAGCCCGGTGCCACAGACGAAGAAATCGTGGATGCCGCCAGAAAGGCAAACATCCACGACTTCATCATGGAACTTCCGGATGGGTACGATACCTTTGTGGGAGAACGGGGAGCAAGACTTTCCGGCGGTCAGAAACAGAGAATTTCCATTGCCAGAGTCTTTCTTAAAAACCCGCCGGTTCTGATTCTGGACGAAGCCACCAGTGCTCTGGACAATGAAAGTGAGCGTCATATCCAGAAAAGTCTGGAAGCCCTTTCCAGAAACCGCACCACCATCACCATTGCCCACCGGCTGTCCACCATCCGGAACGCCGATGAAATCCTGGTCATTCAGGACCAGAACATTACAGAGCGGGGAACCCACAGAGAACTTCTGGAAAAAAATTCACTCTATGCTCATTATTACAACATGCAGTTTGAGGGCCTGGAATAACCAGGCCCTCTCTGTTTTACTCATCACTTACGGTATCCCCGATGAACCGCAGCGCCACCAGAACGGCCCCCATAAGGAGAATTCCCACCGGAAGCGCAATCCAGGCTGTCTGAACGAAACCGGCCACAATATAGGTGACGAAGGAAACGGCTGCTGCCACCACCGCATAGGGAAGCTGCGTCATCACATGGTTCACATGCTCACACTGGGCTCCGGCCGATGCCATGATGGTGGTATCCGAAATCGGTGAACAGTGATCTCCGCAGACCGCACCAGCCATGCATGCGGAAATGGAAATGATCATCAGCTGCGGATTGCTGTTCTCAAAGACCCCTACAACAATTGGGATCAGGATTCCGAAGGTTCCCCAGGAAGTTCCTGTGGCAAATGCCAGCAGGCAGCCCACCAGGAAAATAATGGCCGGCAGGAAATTCAGAAGACTTCTGGCACTGGAATCCACCACCGATGCCACATAGACATCCGCACCCAAACTGTCGGTCATGGCCTTTAATGTCCAGGCAAATGTCAGGATCAGAATCGCAGGCACCATGGCCTTGAATCCTTCCGGAATACAGGCCATGCAGTCAGAAAAGCTCAGTACACGCCGGATCTGATACAGCACGATTGTAATCACAATGCCGAAAAAGCTGCCCAGAGTCAGTCCCAGAGACGCATCGCTCTGTGAAAACGCAGTTACAAAATCCGTTCCGGAAAAGAATCCGCCGGTATACAGCATTCCGATGACACAGCATACAATCAGAGAAAAGATCGGAATCAGAAGATCTGCCACTGTGCCTTTTCTGGCAATCACACTTTCATCAGAAGAATCATACGGACGTCCGGGGGTGGTATAAATATCCCCATGCACCGCATTGATCTCGTGCGTCCTCATCAGACCGAACTCCACGCGCATCAGCACCATGGCCACCATCATCACAATCGTAAGAATGGCATAGAAGTTATAGGGAATCGCCTGGATGAAAATGGCAAATCCGTCCTCTCCTTCCACGAATCCCGTCACTGCTGCCGCCCAGGAAGAGATGGGAGCGATGATGCATACAGGTGCTGCCGTGGCATCGATCAGGTAGGCAAGTTTTGCCCTGGATACCCGGAACTTGTCCGTCACGGGTCTCATGACACTTCCCACCGTCAGACAGTTGAAATAATCGTCAATGAAGATCAGAACTCCCAGAAGGATAGTAGCCAGCTGTGCACCGGCACGGCTTTTAATTCTTCTGGCCGCGAACTGACCGAAAGCAGCGGAGCCGCCGGCCCTGTTCATGAGGCTCACCATGGCTCCCAGAATTACCAGGAACACCAGAATTCCCACATTATAGCTGTCGGAAAGAACACTGATGATTCCTCCCTCAAACATATGGGTAACCGCCCTTTCAAAATTAAAACCGGAATACAGGACCGATCCCACCAGAATACCGATAAACAGAGAACTGTACACCTCTTTCGTAATCAGTGCCAGTCCGATGGCCACCACCGGAGGTACCAGTGCCCAGCAGGTGGCATATACCGAAGGAACATACTCTTCCGCCTCCTCAGCCCCCAGTGCCGTCACTGCAAAGCACAGTGCCAAAAGCAGCATGGCCGGCAGGACACAGGCCCATTTCTTTTTCATACTCTTCATAGCTTTTCTCCTTTTTTTATTCTGAACTTTCCCAGAGACTTCATGTCATCAGGACAGAAATCTTCAAAAAAACACCACAAACGACAGTCCCTGACGGAAAGCGCGTTTGTGGTGCAGAATTCAGAACCATTAGAAAAGCAACAGTACAGATAGCGCTCCACTCTACGTGACAGTACGCCGCATATTCTGCGTCGTCCCAGAAGCCGCTGCATTCGGACCGGCAGCCGCCCCTTCGGCAGTCTCCCCTTTCCCACAGCAGCAGTCCGGCTGTATTTCCTGTGGTACTGATGAAGCCCGCACCTCTATCATGTCAATTTCTGTTTCGTTTGCGGAAACAATGTGTTCAGTTTCTGGTATTGTAGCATGTTTGTTGCGGGACGTCAACCGTTCCGGCGTTTCCATCCGCTTTCTTCCTGCATTTTCCCGTGCCTTTTCAGAATTTCCCCGTTTCAGGCCGGATTCTGTCTTCCCTTTCCGTCCTCAGCGTAACCTTCCTCTTTTTTCTGAATATGATACAGTAAATCCCAGAAGAGGGAGTATCCATGCAGAATTTCGGTTTTCCCCACAATAACGGCTGCTTCTCCGGCTGCCCCTGCAGCTTTCCCTGCAAAACGGGCGCTCCCGGACCTGCTGGACCTGCTGGACCTGCCGGTTCTCCCGGGCCTGCAGGACCTCAGGGCCCCACCGGGCTCACAGGGCCCACGGGACCCACGGGACCTGCCGGCAGCACAGGTGCTCCTGGACCCGCCGGACCCACCGGGCCTGCTGGGGCTCCCGGACTCGCAGGACCCACAGGGCCTACGGGACCTGCCGGCATCCAGGGATTCATGGGCCCCACCGGACCTGCCGGGCCCGCCGGCACAGTGCCGAAGGATTCTTTCGCATCATTTATCATTGTATCCGCCAATTTTATCCGGGGTACACAGATCCCCATGTTCCCCGACGTAACGGATCCCACAGGAAATATTGCCTCCTTTGATCTTACCCGTATTTCCTTTGAACCGGGATATTATCTGATTTCATTCAGTGTCTCCACTCTTTTCAGAACCGCAAATTACATGCAGATAACTCCGTTCTACAATGGAACATCCCACGTGGAATCCGGTATATACTTCGCCACGGCAACCGACGGTTCCACTGCCTATGGTACCTCCAATATCATCCTTGCCGCTCCGTCAAGGACCACGTTCAGTCTGACTTATAGCGGATCAGGAGACGGCATTGAAGGAACCCTCACATTGACCGCTCTGAAATTAAGAACATGAAGCTGTTTCTTACATGCCCTGCATATATAGAAAGCCCCCTTTCCAGCCTGCCTGCAGGAACCGGAAAGGGGGCTTCCGCTTTGTCATACAGATTTTTCATGTTTTTCCGGATTTTTCATTCTCCTGTTTAATTTATTTCTGTACATAATACTGTCGGCGCGTTTTAATATCGCGTCCGGATCTTTAACAGAATAGGGAGGCTTACACACGATCATGCCGGCGCTTACCTGATTAAATCCGCAGGGGGCATCCTCATCCCATTTTCTGCATTTACATATTGCGTTGATCTTTTCTTCCGTCAGCACACCATAATAGATCGCCACGAATTCATCACCGCCATACCTGTAAAGCTTTCCCTGATCCTTCAGCTCATCGGAACATACGTTTCCAAAATGGATCAGATACCTGTCGCCGACGTCATGGCCGTATTGGTCATTAATAAGCTTAAACCCGTCCAGATCAAGAAACATAATGGAAAAGGTATGATTTTCTTCTATTAAAATACGCATATGCCTCATCATCTGCACTCTGTTTCCAAGCCCGGTCAGAGCGTCGTGCATGGCTGTTTTCTCCAGTTCACTAATTCTTTTGGAACTTTTTATTATCTCATAAACAATAGTATAAAGCAGATAGTTTGCCATAAGAAATATGGCCAGAACAAGAATCTGCAGCAGATGAGTTTCACTGTTTAAAAAAAATATATGAAGCATAGACAGTACGAAAAAATTAGAGTACGCACTTAATTCCAGATATCTGAACTGTGCTTTGGGGAAGTCATGCATGTTCTGAAAAATATAGCAGTATTTGGGAATTACATATTTTCTGAACGGGAAAAACGTCACTGAAAACAGCACGGTTTCAATGATAAGCAGGGACAGGTCATAATCCAAAAATCCCAGAAAATATGCCGTCTGTATGGAAATCGCCATGATTCCAAGAGTATACGTCCAGCTCATGCACATATTCAGAAAAAGTCTCTCTGTTTTTTCATCATATAAGAATTTCAGGGGAATTATATATATAAATCCCAGTATCGAAAGCCTGCCGCTTCCGTCAAATACATCTCGCTTAAAAAAAACCAGAGGCAGCACAAAAAAGGCGGTAAACGCGCAGAATACTGCTGCCTCTTTCAGTATTGAATATTTCCTTTTAAAACAATGATCCAGGACAATTAAATTAAAAATCAGGACCTCAATTGAAGGCCAAATATGCATATATTCCATCACTGTCACTCCAAATCAGCCAAAATCCAGAAGCACCATATATTCATGTCTGATTTTCCATGGATTTTATTTCTCCAATACCTGAAACTGAAGGAAGAATAAACGGACACAGAAAATCCATTCCCATATTATTAAAATTTCATGCATAAATATGCAGACAAAACTGACCCCCGTGCATGTTTCTGATTTTACATCAAAATATCCGGAATTGGAAGATACGATTCTTTCTGATTCGCTCCTCTGTATCTGAGACTCCTTTTTCTCCGGCGTATGCACGGTTTTTCAGTCGGACAGTTCCATGCGGTCCGTTATGCTGCCCGGGTTCTGTCACATATACGCAGACATCAGAAAAGGCAGCAAGATTTTTCATCTCACTGCCCCCAAACTGCTGTTTCCGTCTTTTTATTATTCATCCCAGTTGTGGTACACTGCCTGCACGTCATCATCCTCATCAAGCAGGTCCAGAATGCGGTTCATCTTCTTGATGGCATCCTCATCCGTGAGCTCCACCCAGTTCTGGGGAATCATGGTCACGTCTGCCTGCATCATCGGAATTCCGGCTTTTTCCAGCGCTTCACGCACGGCACTGAAGGAATCCGGATCCGTAATGACTTCGTAGCTGTCTTCCTCATCGGAAAAGTCTTCGGCACCTGCATCCAGTGCAGCCATCATCAGTTCATCTGCATCCATGTCACACTCTTCTTTGTCGATGATGATCTGGCCCTTTCTGTCAAACATGAACGATACGCTTCCCTGGCTTCCTACGTTTCCGCCGCCTTTGGTAAATGCGCTTCTCACATTGGCTGCCGTACGGTTTTTGTTGTCTGTAAGGGTGTCCACGATAATTGCCACACCGTTGGGACCATAGCCCTCATATGTGAGGTTTTCATAGTTGACAGCACCAAGATCTCCGGCTGCTTTCTTGATTCCTCTCTCAATGGTATCGTTGGGCATATTATTGGCTTTTGCCTTGGCAATCACATCACGAAGCTTGCTGTTGTTGGCCGGATCTGCTCCGCCTTCCTTAACTGCAACCGCAATCTCTCTTCCGATCACTGTGAAAATTTTTCCTTTTGCTGCATCATTCTTTTCTTTTTTATGTTTGATGTTGGCAAATTTGGAATGTCCTGACATCTCGTTCCGCTTCCTTTCTATCTGCTGGTCTTTCTTTATATTCCGTGCTGCTCCGCACAAAAATCCGTCAATCTTAGATATTCTATCATTATTTTTTTTAGAACGCAAGAGCTTTTCTTGACACCATTTTGCGTCATGTTATAATAGGGTTATAAAATTATCGAAAAACAAAGGAGACATTATGAAGAAGATTGAAATCAATACCTTTCTCCAGTTCCATTTCGTGAGTAATCCCACTTTTTCTCCGGACGGATCCCGTATTGCTTTTGTCGTATCCAGAGCGGATCAGGCAGAAAATACGTATAAAGCGGATCTTCATGTTTACGATATGGAATCGAAGCAGGTACGCCATCTGACCACCGGCGGCGATGCCAAATCCTATGTCTGGACAGAAAAGGGAACGCTTCTCTTCCCGGCCATGAGGAATCCTGAGGACAGGAAAAAAGCGGAAGCCGGCGAAGAGCTGACCGTTTTTTATGAGATCTGTCCCTGCGGCGGCGAGGCAAAGGAGGCGTTCCGCGTTCCCCGCAAGGTAACAGGCATCCGCACGCTTTCCGGCGGCCGTTACCTGATGACATCTCTCCAGGACAATCTGAAGGATGTCCGCAAAAAATCCTATGAAATTATTGACGAGCTTCCTTTCTGGGGTAACGGTGCAGGCTTTACCAACGCAAAACGGCATCGTCTCTTCATATATGATTCTGCTTCCGGTTCAGAAACATTCCTGGCTGATGAATGGACAGACTGCATGGAATTTTCCGTGTACGGAGACCTGATTCTGTATAAGGCATATCCGTGGAAACAGAGTGTGCATGGTCCCAACGCCGGTCTTTACCTGTATCATATTTCCACCGGCAGAACAGAAACCATGCTGGAACCGGATACCATGCGGACCGGAACCTTTGAACTTCTCAATGACAGGGAAGCGCTTGTGGCCGCTGCAGACAATTCCTACAAAGATACCACAAAATACTGTGAATTCTATAAGCTCGACCTGGCTTCCGCAGCAATGAACCATTACCTTGCCTATGACGCCTCCATCGGAAGCGGATCCGTAGGATCGGATGCCCGTTACGGTTCAGGGCGCGGCCAGAAAGTCCTGAACGGAGATTTCTATTTCCTGTCCACCGTAAATGATTATACATACCTTTACAGGCTGGATGCGCAGGGTGTCATCTCTGAAAGCCTCACAAAAGGAAGCAGCTGCGACAGCTTTGATATCAGCGAAAACCATCTGGTAAGCTGCGAACTCCAGGGCCTGAAACTGGCAGAACTCTACCTGGACGGTGAACAGATCACACATTTCAACGATGCTCTCACAGAAGACTATTCTGTTTCCGTTCCCGAAGCGGTGACCTACACAGGAAGCGACGGAGTGGAAATCCACGGATGGGTTCTGAAACCCGCAGGCTATGTGGAAGGTACCTCATATCCGGCAATCCTTCATATTCACGGCGGTCCGCGCACTGTCTTCTCGGATGTGTTCCACCATGAGATGCAGGTATGGGCCAACACCGGATATTTCGTCCTGTTCTGCAACCCCAGAGGATCCGACGGACGCGGAACCGATTTCGGAAACATCAACGGCATCTACGGCACTGTGGACTATACCAACCTGATGGAATTTACCGATGAAGTACTGAAACGTTACGCCGACATCGACAAAAACCGTCTCGGCGTGGCCGGAGGCTCCTATGGCGGCTTCATGACCAACTGGATCGTGGGCCATACTGACCGCTTCGCCGCCGCAGCTTCCCAGCGTTCCATTGCCAACTGGGTATCCTTCGAGCACAACTCTGATATCGGACATACTTTCACTCCCAACAACGAGGGTACCATTACCAGAGAAAATGTGGAGCTGCTCTGGAAACAGTCTCCTCTGCAGTACGCTCCCAACTGCAAGACCCCGATCCTGTTTATCCATTCCGATGAAGACTACCGCTGCTATATGGCAGAAGGATTTGCCATGTACAGCGCTGTCAAGAGAAACGGCTGTCCTGCCAGACTGTGCCTGTTCCACGGAGAGAACCATGAGCTTTCCCGTTCCGGCAGGCCGGAGAACCGTATTGACAGAATGACGGAAATTCTCAGCTGGATGGATACTTATCTGAAATAATCCCAGAGAAAACTGGCGGCCCCATTCCCGGGCCGCCTGAACAGAAAAGAATCCCGCTTATACAGAATCTCCGCCCCGGGCAGAGCGCCCTGTCGGCGCTTTTTCTTCCGCTTCCATGCGGTTTACAGCACAGTTTTTTAATACCGGAGCCGAAGCTTCCTGCAGCATAAAAAGTGCTCTGATGCCAGAACATGAAAACGTCTGTTCTGAGCTGTCAGGGCACTTTTTTATTGCACGCTGCAGGCTTCAGGCCATACTCCCCTTCCGGATCCGCCTGCGGCCATCAGAAAACCGCTGCAGAACTGACGGTTCCCGTCTTCTGCAGCGGTATCTCTGACTGTAAAGATTTCGCGTGTTATTTTTATATATTTCTCCGGCTGTCTGCTGCTTCATACAGCTTCCGGTTTCCGGAAAAACCATTCCGCTTCCGGCACATCTGCTTTCTCATCAGCCGGACGGACAATTTTAGATGATGCCTGCCGGCATATAAACGCCTACACCAGGTCCGATGGGAAGTCCCAGCATCATCCATGCTACCAGCATCAGGATCCAGAAGATTTCCAGAATGATGGCAACGGAGAAGTTACAGGAAATGATCTTTCCGATCTTGATATCTTTATCATACTTGGCCTGTGCAACACTCAGCATCATCCACAGATAAGCAGAGGTCGGTCCGAACAGGTTTCCTGCGGAATCGCCCAGACGGTAAATGATCTGTGCAAATGCCGGATGATAACCCAGAAGCATGAACATAGGAACAAAAATCGGTGCGAAGATCGCCCACTTTGCAGAACCTGAGGAGAAGAAAACGTCCACAACCGTTACAAGAACGATAAAGCCGATACACATCGGAATTCCTGTGAATCCTACGCTCTCCAGGAAATCAGCGCCTGCAATGGCAGACAGAGTACCCAGCTGAGTCCAGTTGAAAAGTCCCTGGAACTGTCCGCAGAAGAAACAGAATGTAACGTAAGAACCCATGGCTGACATCTGTTTTACCATGCCCTTATTGACATCGGAAACGTTTTTAAATGTTCCGGCTGCATATCCATAGGAAATACCTGCAATAACGAACAGGAAGAACAGGATCGGGATCAGTCCGGAAAGGAACGGAGAACCGATCAGACCGCCGTCTTCAGCTGCGAGAGGGCCGGTAAAGAACAGCACCAGAATAAGGATAATATAAATCACGGTGCAGAGTCCGGCAACCCGGAGACCCTTCTTCTGCTGGGGAGTAATATCCTCAATCTGCTCCACTTCGCCTTCATACTTTCCGAAACGCGGTTCAACAATTTTCTGAACCAGAATGGCAGCTACTATGGTACAGAGAATGGTGGAACCGATCTTGAAGAACCAGTTACAGGTTGCGTCAACCATGAATCCGGATTCCGGAATGAATGCTGCAAGTGCGTCATTGGTAATACCCATAAGCAGGGTATCTGTTCCGGAAATAACCAGGTTGGACGCGTATCCCACCTGAGCTCCTATGTAACCGCAGATCATACCGGCGATGGGATGTTTGCCCACACCGATGAAGGCAAGCGCTGACAGCGGAGGAATCATAACGCTGGCAGCATCAGAAGCCAGGTTTCCAAGGATACCGATGAAAACACAGACATAGGGAACAAGGGCACCCGGCACATTCTTCATGGCACTGCGGAGCATGGACACAAGAAGTCCGGATTCTTCGCAGATACCGGTACCGAGAGTCATACAGAGAACCAGACCCAGCGGTGCAAAACCGGTAAAGTTCTTAACCATGTTATTAAGGAACCAGTGAAGTCCTTCTTCCGTAAACAGGTTTTTGGACATGACCACTTCTCCTGTGGCCGGATTGGTCAGTGCCGTTCCTGTCATCGTAAAGATCGCACCGAGAACGGCTACAATCATAAACAGGATACAGAACAGAATCGGAGGCGGCGGCAGTTTGTTACAGGCCCGCTCTACGACGTCCATAAATTTGTCCAGAAATGTTCTTTTTTCAACAGCTTTCTCTTTCATGCAAAAACCCCTTCCCAATTTTATCTATTTATCCTAGATGTCCCCTATATTAACAGTAATTTTATAAAAAGTCTATATATTTTTTATAATTTTATGATATCTAAACGTAATTTAACAGTATTTTAGCAGTATTTTAAACTTTACATACATTTTACATATATTTTACAATTATGCAGGTAAATTGCCAGGATTTTCCGGAAAATTCCGCTGGAGTATTCCCCTGCCCGGCGGGAAGCTGAAAAGCTGACCGCATACACGCAAAAAGCCCTGAAAAGCCGGTTTTCCGGCTCTTCAGAGCTCATATTTTCCTGTATATCCGGACGGAGTCACCTGTTCTGCCCGGGAATTTTTATATATTGCCGGAAACGGCATCTTCTTTCTGCCTGTCCGTTTTTTCCGAAACAGGGGATGCCACCACCGTGCGGATCACCTTATTTTCCGCCTTGACAATCCGGAAGCAATAGGAACCGCAGACCACCTCCGCTGTCTCATCTTCCGCAGGCAGATGTCCCAGTCTGGAAATCAGAAGACCATTCAGTGTGTCAAAGTTATCCTTGTCATCTTCATCAAATTCTATCTTCAGGGCATCCTCCACATCCCCCAGGGATGCCTGACCTGACAGCTGGAACACCCCGTTTCCTTTGTCCACAATATCCGGCTCCTCGGTATCGTATTCATCCATGATATTTCCCACAATCTCTTCCAGGATATCTTCCATGGTCACAAGTCCCGATGTCTGCCCGTATTCGTCCACAACTATCTCAATATGGATCTTCTTGGACTGCATCTCCTTGAACAGGGCACTGATGTTCTTTGTCTCCGGTATGAAATGGGCTTCCCGGAGCAGGCCGTCAATTTTGCTGATGGGCTGATTCAGATATTCTTTCAGTTCAGCAAAATACAGCACGTCACGCATGTGGAGAATTCCGATGATATTGTCAATATCTTCCTCGTAAACCGGAAATCTGGAATTGATGGCGTCCTTTACAATAAAATCCACAGACTGTGCCAGGGTCATCTGACCGTCCAGAGCCACAATATTTTTCCTGTGGGTCATAATGTCCGAGGCTTCTTTATCATCAAACTCAAAGATGTTGGTGATCATTTCCGCTTCACTGGCTTCCAGAACTCCCTGTTCATGGCCTTCATTTACCATGTACATGATATCTTCTTCCGTTACGTTTTCACCTTTGGCGTGGATATCAATGCCGATGACCCTCAGTACTCCGTACCCCACTGCATCAATCAGCCATGTGACCGGCCGGAAGATACGAACCAGGACACGCACCAGCGCCAGTGTCTTGTAACAGTACCGGATGGGACTCTTTCCTGCGATCCGTTTGGGAATCACCATTCCGAAACAGATCAGAAATGCCGCTTCCAGAAGAACCGCTGCTGCGCATGCCGCCGGAAGGCTCAGAATTCCCGGCATTCCCGGAATCCGCATCAGCAGGTTCCGGAGTTCCCCGGCTGCCCAGGGAAGGGAAAACGCTCCGGCCAGAAGTCCTGCCAGACAGGTTACCAGCTGATTGGTGCGTATGAAGGGAACCGGAGACTGCTGAATATGTAAAAGCCTTTCCGCTTTTACATTTCCCTCATCTTTTTCATCCTCCAGCGCGCTGGTATTCAGTGACTGAACTGCTGCACCGAACCCATAAAGGACCGCATACAGGAATGCTGCTCCAAGAAGCAGCAGAATTCCCGTCCACGAATTACCATCATCCATGAGATTTCTTAACACTCCTTTAACTCTTTTGTATTCCAATATAGCATTCTTCCGTCATTTCGTCAACCGCCGTTCTGCGTCCGGGGCTTATGTAGCCAGTTCCAGACTGATTTTCAGGGCCTGGTCCACACGCTTCTGCAGTTCTCCGTCAATATGACAGATCTTTTCCCTGAGCCGCTGCTTGTCGATGGTCCTCAGCTGCTCCAGGAGAATCACCGAGTCCTTCACCATATCACACTGTTTCGCGCTCAGTTCCACATGCGTCGGAAGTTTTGCCTTGTTCATCTTGGAAGTAATTGCCGCACAGATCACTGTGGGACTGTGCTTGTTTCCGATATCATTCTGTATCACCAGAACGGGACGGATTCCTCCCTGTTCGGAACCCACCACCGGTCTCAGGTCCGCATAATAAACATCACCGCGTCTGATAATCAATTTCTTCACACTCCGCTGACCGATTCAGGTTTTCCCTGTACCGATAGTATTGACACTATATGATTACCTTATGCGCTGACTTTGTTTTTTGCCTTACCCTAATCTCCGGAACCGGTTTCTCCGTGCAGGTAAACCCTGGGAACCCGCTTCCCGATGCCGCAGGGGATTTCATACAGAAACTTTCCGCTGCATCCGGCCAGTTCCTCCATGGTGATCTCCTCTTTTCCGTCGCGTCCCAGAAGCGTTACCTTACTGCCCTCCGCCGCATCCGGAATTTCCGTCACATCAGCCATGAACTGGTCCATGCAGATCCGTCCCAGAATCCTGGCACGTCTTCCGCAGATGAGAACCTGACCTCTCCCGGAAAGACTTCTGGGATACCCATCCCCGTATCCTGCGCTTACCGTGGCAATCCGCATGGGTGCCTCAGCGGTAAAGGTTCCTCCGTAGCTGACTTCCGTTCCCGCACTGATCTCCTTGATATATGTGATCCGGCTCTTCAGCTCCATAACCGGTTTCAGAGAAACGGTTTTTCTGTCCACTTCCTCCGACGGATACAGTCCGTATATGGCAATGCCTGCACGCACAGCATCCATCCCTGCCTCTTTCATGTCCAGAATGCCGGCACTGTTGGAGCAATGGCATATGGGAACCTTTATCCCCCTTTTTTCCAGCATTGCCGCAAAGATACGGAATTTCTCCATCTGTTTCCGCGCCGATGTTTTATCGGTTTCATCTGCTCTGGCAAAATGCGTAAACATTCCTTCCAGTTCAATGCCCGGGAGCCGGCTGATCTCTGCCGCCAGATCTGCGTTCTCTTCCGTGGGTGCCATTCCGATGCGGCTCATGCCCGTATCCACCGCCAGATGAATTTTGGCCTTTTTCCCAAGGCGCAGTGCCGTCTCTGAAAGACGTTCTGCCCTGTCCATCTGAAATACGGCCGGACGTATTTCTCCGCGTATCATTTCCTCAAACCGGCAGGGATCAACAGGACCCAGAACAAGAATCCCTTTTTCGATTCCCCCTTCCCGCAGTTCCAGAGCCTCGTCTGCCGTGGCGACGCCGTAGCCGCACACATACGATCCGATGGCCTTTGCCGTTTCAACAGCTCCATGGCCGTATCCATCCGCTTTCACAACCCCGATCATCATGGTTCCGGGCCGCAGGTTTGCCTGGAGAGCCTCCATATTCTCCTTCATCCGGTCCAGATGGACCTCCGCGTACATCCTGTCAAATGGTTTCATCTGCCTGTTTCCTCCCGGTCATGTGATTCTGCCTCATCTGCATTCCCTGTTTCAGTATTTCACACAGACTGTCTGCCAGTTCTCCGGCCAGCACCGAGTGTTTTCCCAGTCTTTTCGCGGCCTCTTCGCCTGCAAGCCCATGAATCCAGGGACCGAAGGAAGCTGCCTCACATGGATTCATTCCTGCTGCCGTAAGCCCGGCAATGACCCCTGAAAGCACATCCCCGGAACCGCCTTTGGCCATGGCCGGGCTTCCGCTGGTATTGATAAAAATTTTTCCGTCGCTGCGGGAAATCACACTTGCCGCATCCTTCAGCACGCAGGAGGCACCGGTGTCTGCCGTGAACCGTTCCGCCGTCCCTGTCAGATCTTCTCTGATTTCATCCACGGTCTTTCCGGTGAATCTTGCCATTTCCCCCATATGAGGCGTCATGATGACATTTTTTCCGATATATCTGCGGATTGACGGGGTTTCTGCCGCAAGATTCACCGCATCCGCATCCATGACCACCGGCACGGCAGCTTCCCTGAGTATCGTTTCCGTCATCTGCCGGGCATAGGCTTCCCGGCCCAGACCGGGCCCCAGAACGATCACATCGGCCCAGGAAATCTCTTTTTTCAGACGTCTTTCAAAAGCCTCTGCATCTTCTTCCGCGTTCTCTGTGTCAAAGGCCGAAAGAACGGCTTCCGGTATTTTCATCTGAAGAATCATCCGGTTCTCTTCAGGCGTCAGAATCTTCACCAGGCCTGCTCCGCACCGGTATGCAGCCAGAGCTGAAAAGTATGCAGCCCCGGCCATGTTTCTGGCCCCTGCGGCCACCAGAACCTTCCCGAAAGTCCCCTTGTTGGAATATGCCGGCCGGTCCGGAACCAGACACAGATCTTCCGGTTCATAGGCCATGAGCCATGCATCGGTTTCCCTCCGTGCTCCCGGCGGAAAGCCGATTTCCTCCACAAGAAGCGTACCGCAGAATTCCCGTCCCGGAAACAGCACCTGTCCTGCTTTTTCTTCCCCGAACGTAACCGTCACATCTGCCCTGACCGCATATCCCATGACTTTTCCCGAATCTGAACTGATTCCGGAAGGCATGTCCACAGCCACTGTCAGAGCCCTGTCACCATGGGAATTCCTTATTTTCCCCACCAGTTCTTCCATTTCCCGGTATCTTCCTTCCACGTTTCTGGAAAGTCCTGTACCGAAAATTCCATCTATGACCGCGTCGAAAGTTCCGGGCATCTGTCCGTTCCATATTTCAACGGCAATGCCGGTTTTTTCCGCAATCTCCAGCTGGGCGAGAAATTCCCTGCTGCAGTTCCCCTCTCCGGATGGAATGAGAATCCTGCAGTCATATCCGCGAAAGGACAGAATTCTGGCTGCTGCAATCGCATCCGCGCCGTTATTTCCCCTTCCGCAGACCGAAAGCACCGTTCCCGCCGGCCGGATCCGCCGGCTTACCGCATCTGCCACCGCCAGAGCAGCCCGTTCCATAAGGACCATGGACGGGAGTCCGTATTCCTCTATGGAAATCCTGTCTATTTCCTTCATCTGCCTTCCGTTTACCAGATATTTCAAGTTTCTTCCCCCTCTCCCACTGCAAAGGCCAGGGCATACTCCTTCGTGTTGCTGATGGAAACCTGGATCTGCCGTATCTTCTTTTCCTCTGCAATTCTGGCCGCGTTTCCGTACAGACGCACATACGGCCGGCCCAGTTCATCCCGCAGTACCTCCACGTCCCCCGGCATAAAAGACCGGAACCCTGTTCCCAGAACCTTCGCCACCGCTTCCTTAACAGCAAAATTGCCGGCAAGAACAGAGGGTCTTCCCCCTGCCAGCCGGCGTTCTTCTTCCGTATATACCCGCAATAAAAAGGCCTCTTTTTCACAGGCCCTTTTTACCCGGTCAATTTCTATCATATCACAGCCTGTCCCTGCCACCATGTCTCACTGCGCAGCCTCCGTTTTCCCGTGTCTGCTCCTTCTTTTTCTTTTCCTTTCTTTCCTTCTCATCCTGCATGCTGCAGACCCGATAGGAAAGCCTCATCAGACTTTCGGAAAGGTGGACATTCTCCACCACCACATCTTCCGGTACGTTCAGATCTGTATGAGCAAAGTTCCAGATGGCCTTGATTCCTGCCTTGACCAGACGGTCTGCAATTTCCGCCGCCTTGGATTTCGGAATGGTCAGTGCCGCGATCTGCACTTCGTTTTCCACTATGAACTGTTCCAGATCTTCAATGCCGCGGATCTCAACGCCGCGGACCACAAGCCCGATCAGACGGGGATTGATATCAAACATCCCTTTGATGATGAATCCACGTTTTTCAAAGTTTGTATAGTTGGCAATGGCCTGTCCCAGGTTGCCGGCTCCGATGATGATGATGTTGTGCTGCCTGTCGATCCCCAGGATCCTGGCAATTTCCGTATACAGATATTTCACGTTATATCCGTACCCCTGCTGTCCGAAACCGCCGAAATTATTGAGGTCCTGGCGGATCTGGGATGCCGTCACTTTCATTCTGGCGCTGAGTTCATTGGAAGAGATTCTTTCAATTCCCTCTTCCATCAGCTCTCCCAGATATCTGTAATACCGGGGCAGTCTGGAGATTACTGCCTTGGAAATCTGTCTCTGGTCTACCATTTTTTCACCCTCTCAAGGAATTTCTGTCTGTCGTTATGTCATGCTGCCCCGTTTTCAGGAGCCGGTTCATGACTTTTATTATATCACACCGGCGGTATTTGTCAAATCCTTGACAAGGGAAAAAGCAATTTGTCTCCCGGTCTCCCACGCTTGAAAAATCGCGTTTCCTGTATTATACTACTCATTGGTACGGGTACAGACACCACATACACAGGAGGCATTATGATATTATCCTGCAGCAATATCTGCAAATCTTTCGGAAGCGACGACATTCTCAAAAACGCTTCTTTCCATATAGAAGAACATGAAAAAGCCGCCATTGTGGGCATCAACGGCGCGGGAAAATCCACTCTGCTGAAGATCATCACCGGAGAACTTGCTCCGGACCACGGCGAGGTGGTTCTTTCCAGGGGAAAAACCCTTGGGTATCTTGCCCAGGATCAGGATCTGAAAAGCCATCAGTCCATCTATGACGAAATGGTGGAAGTCAAACGGCCGGTAATTGAAATGGAGCAGAGACTCCGGGACCTGGAACTTTCCATGAAAGATGCCCGTGGAGAGGAGCTGGAGGCCATGATGAACACCTACAGCCGTCTGAGCCATCAGTTTGACCTGATCAACGGTTACGCATGGAAAAGCGAAATCATCGGTGTTCTGAAGGGTCTGGGATTTACGGAAGACGAATTTTCCAAACAGATTTCCACTCTTTCCGGCGGTCAGAAGACCCGGGTCTCTCTGGGCAAGCTTCTTCTCACAAGCCCGGATGTGATTCTTCTGGATGAGCCCACCAACCATCTGGACATGTCTTCCATCGCCTGGCTGGAAACCTATCTGCTGAACTATAAAGGCAGTGTCATCATCGTGGCCCATGACCGGTATTTTCTGGACCGCATTGTTACAAAAGTCATTGAACTGGACAATGGAAAAGCCACGGTTTTCACCGGAAACTATACAGCATACAGTGAAAAAAAGGCACAGATGCGCGCCGTACAGATGAAGGCCTATCTCAACCAGCAGCAGGAAATCCGCCATCAGGAAGAAGTCATTGAAAAGCTTCGCTCCTTCAACCGGGAAAAATCCATCAAACGCGCGGAAAGCCGGGAAAAAATGCTGGAAAAGATCCAGGTTCTGGAAAAACCGTCAGAAATCAATGATGCCATGAACATCCGCCTGGAACCCAATATTCTGAGCGGCATGGATGTTCTTTCTGTCCGGGATCTGGCCAAATCCTTCGGCAGCCGTCATCTGTTTTCCCATGTGGATTTTGATATTCACAGAGGCGAACGGGTAGCTGTCATCGGCGACAACGGAACCGGAAAAACCACGCTTCTCAAAATCATAAACGGGATCACAGATCCGGATGAGGGCGAAATCGTTCTCGGCGCCAGGGTCCATATCGGCTATTATGACCAGGACCATCAGGTCCTCCATGCGGAAAAGACTCTGTTTGAGGAAATTTCCGACGCCTATCCCAATATGACCAATACCCAGATCCGCAATACTCTGGCCGCATTTCTGTTTACAGGTGATGACGCATTCAAGCGCATCGGGGATCTGAGCGGAGGGGAACGGGGCCGGGTCTCCCTGGCAAAACTCATGCTTTCCGAAGCCAATTTTCTGATTCTGGATGAGCCCACCAATCATCTGGATATCACGTCCAAGGAAATTCTGGAAACGGCCCTCTGCAGTTACACCGGTACGGTACTTTATGTGTCCCATGACCGGTATTTCATCAACCGGACTGCCACCAGAATCCTGGATCTTACCGGGGGCATGCTGGTCAATTATATCGGAAACTATGATTATTATCTGGAAAAAAGAGACGACGTCATGGCCGCCTGTTTCGGACGGGACATACCGTCTGCTCCTGCCGCATCGCAGGGAACAGGAACCGCTGACAGCATTTTTGCATCCGGTCCGGACCGGACCGATGCTGCTTCTCTCTCGTCTTCCGGGAAACTGGACTGGAAAGCCCGGAAGGAAGAGCAGGCCAGAGAACGGAAGCGCCAGAACGATCTGAAAAAGCTCGAAGAGGAAATCCACCGTCTGGAAACCAGGGACGGAGAAATCGATGAGCTGCTCTGTCAGGAGGAAGTCTTCACCGACGTTCCGCGGCTGATGGAACTTAATAAGGAAAAAGAAGAGATTTCCCGCAAGCTGGAGGTCCTGTATGAACAGTGGACCGAACTGGCTGAATAATCCGGAAATATCCATACAAAAAGGAGCCCTGTTTTTCAGGACTCCTTTTTCTGTAAACGGAATCAGCGCCTGTCTCACGGAAACTTCTGCCGCACTTTAATAATTAATTCCGTTAATGGAGAGTTTCCCGTCTCTCACGCCAAAAATCACATTGGCTGTTCCGTTCCCGTCTGAGAGTACAAATCCGGCCATGCTGGGAGAAAGATTCTGCTCATCTGCTGCCGCCACCGCATTCTTCAGCTCCTCTGTAAAGATGCGGTCAGCGCCAAGCCCTACCAGCTCTTCTCTGGATTCTATGGTTTCTCCTCCTTCCGGAAATCCCACATACAGCGGATAGGCTGCCAGGTCCGCCAGTGCTTCCAGATCCCCGGCCGCTGCCGCATCCTTTACTTTTTTCCCGAATTCTGCAGCAGCTTCTTCATCCACGGAAAAATTATCTTCATATCCTGCATCTGCCGCCTCATTCTTTGCTTCCGCCTCCGCGGCGGCTGTCTTTTCCGTTTCTTTCACCGTTTCTTTTGCTGCCTCTTTCTCCGTTTCCTTTTCTTTTTCCGCGTTCTGCGTTTCCTCTGTTTCCGTCTCCGCTTCCGTTGATTCCTCTGTTACCGCTTCCTGCGTTTCTTCCGTCGATACATCCGCGGCTGCTTCCGTTCCTGCCGCTGTTTCCGTTTTCTGTCCGCATCCTGCCAGCATCACTCCTGCCGCTGTCAGGATCAGAATTTTTTTCCATTTTCTCATTTCCTCATACCTCCGTTTTTCTTCAGGTTTTCCTCACCTGATCTATAGATTCATAAGACCGGAAAAAAGTTGCAGAAAAAGGAAAAACAGACCTTGCAGTCTGTCTATAAAAATCTGCTGCCGGAAAATCTCCGTCAGCCCATATCCTGTATAAGGGGAGGAGCCGGCGGCTGCAACGCCGCCGGCCAAGTATGAAAAAGTTTAGTAAAAAAGGTCTGGCACCTTGTTACAGATAACAAGATACCAGAAAAGTGTGTGCGAATTATGTATAGGTTGTGAAAATCCTGTGAAGTTTTTCCGGCGGGAGGATTTCAGCCTTCCGGTATGAGATCCAGAATGTCCTTTATGGTGGAAACGGAAGAATAATCATCAATGCGGATATGAAACGCGTCCTCCACTTCAGACAGCACATAGACCACGAGAAAAGAATCCAGGCCGAGATCTTCAATCAGTCTGGCTTCTTCTGTCACCGGTGCATCCGTATATGTTTTCAATATTTTCTTCAGCTGCTCCATGATCTGTCCCTCCCGTCATCCGGCATTCCCGGCTGTTCTGTCATCCTTTTCCGCACTGCTCCGTAAAATACTTCATGATATCTTTTCTTGTTATGATTCCGATAAACGATTTGTTGTCGTCCAGCACCGGAACAAAATTCTGATTCAGTGCCTTGTCCATCAGGTCCTCCATCCTGCAGTCCGCACTTACCGGATAATTGTCGGAACGTCTGGGAACCGCCATAACGGAAATCCGTTCCGCATCCTGCAGACTCAGATCCAGCTGATTTTTTATGTACCAGAGAAGATCTCCTTCTGTCAGGGTTCCCACATACCGTCCCTGCCGGCTTACAATGGGTACTGCCGAATACTTGTGGTATTCCATTTTTTCCAGTGCCTGTCTCAGGCTCTCGTCATCATGGATATAAGCCACATCGCTTTTCGGCGTCAAAAAAAACAAGATATTCATTTTAGTCTCCTTTAATATCCCAATTCTTCATCAATAAATACCAGTTCTACTTCCATTCCCTGACAGGGCCTTTCCAGAATCAGCATTGCGCTGCAGATCCTCTCCGGGCTCAGACAGTCATGGCACCGGTCTCCGCCCGCCGCCACACAGGGCGTTTTTTTCTGGAAACGCATGGCATTTTTCACTGCCGCAACGTTTCTTGCCCGTCTGATGGCAGAATCCAGATCCGGTTCGATTTTATTTTTTCCGATCACATAATATACCCGTTCCGGTCCGAACAGACTGGCTGCCAGACGATTGCCGGTGCCGTCTATATTCACCAGTTCTCCGGTTTCAGAAACACCATTGGCGCTCAGTATGTAAACGGACGCGTCCCTTGCCTTCAGTCTGGCCTCCTGCGCCGAAGTCAGCCAGTGCCAGACAATTTCATTTTCCTCTCCCAGAATCTGGTCCAGCTCCATTTCCTTTACCGTCATGGAACCTCCGAATCCCACCAGCTGCCCATGTATTTTCTCTTTCAGATAAGCCGCGGCTTCTTCTCTGCTGTCAAAAAACGAAGTATGAAACCTGTGGGCTTCAAAATTACTTTTCAGCTTTTCTCTGTTCATCCTGCTCCCCCTCCATCTGGTCCTTCTCAACTGTTACAGTTTTATTTTACCACAAAAGCGCACAAAATGCGCGAAGACACTGTGAACTTTTTATTAATTTTCCCGAAAATTCCGGCGTATGCTCATTGCCGTTTTCCCCAAAAAGAACGGGATGTTCCTTCCGGAGCATCCCGTTCCTTCTACTATTCCAGATAGTCCAGCGCGTCGATGGGCTCTCCCTGATGAAGAAATTCCAGATACAGGTTGGTTCCTTCCACGGAATAATATTTCGTGGGTTCCGCAATATACCCAAGAATGTCTCCTCTGTGGAGATACTCATTTTCCACCACCGGAATCTCCTTCAGCTGGCCGCACACCACTTCATACTCATTTCCCAGGTCCAGTCTGACAAAGTTTCCGATTTCCTCATTGATTCCAACCTCAAGCACCCGTGAATCTGCCGGAGCCGCCACCGGTGTGCTCACGTCACTCTGGATCAGATTTGCAGGATTGCATTTGTACTGTTCCAGCGTCGGGAAATACGTGGTGGTATCCATGCTGTACCCCAGAATCACATTCCCTGTCACCGGCCAGGACAGAGAACTGGTATCTGTGAAATTCAGAGCCAGTGTGTCATTCAGGGCTGTGCCTGCCTCTTCTGCCGGAGGAACTTCGGCCATGTTGACCTCTGCGGATTCCGCCGGATAAACGATGGGATCGCTTCCGGTGCGCTCCGACTGTACTTCTTCAAGCGGCGTATTCACCGCTTCATCCGCATTGGAACTTCCCGCCACCCGGGTGGGCATTTCCTCTTCGCTGCCGGCAATGACTCCGTCGGATTCACGGATTTCCAGATACGGACTTTCCTCCATGTACTGGCTCCCGCTGCGGATTCTGACTGCACCTGCTGCGGCAACAATAGTCAGCAGGCCCAACACAAGCATCACAAGAACTAACTTATCCTTGAAAAGCTGGTTTACTTTCTCTCTCACGTTTTATCACCTCGGTAGTAGTTTTACCAAAGTGAACGTTCTTATACACCGGCCTGCAGTTTTTTCAGCTCTCTGCATCCCTTTCACGTATTTCCACATTCTGGAAAAAATAAGACAGAAGTTCTCTGTAATCCATGCCTTCCTTTTCCAGCGCATCCGCGCCTGCCTGTGAAAATCCGTATCCGTGACCGATGCCTTTGCAGGTAACCCGGATTTTCCCTTCCATTTCCTCCAGCGAATAACAGGAGGAAGGAAGGCTCAGCGCATACTGGACTTCCTCTCCGGAATACAGGTTTCCCCCGATCTGAATGCTTGTCACATATCCGCTTTCATCCCGCTCCACAATCTGGATCTCCTCCGGCAGGGATCCCGCCTCCACGGTTTTCCCCCCGGGAATTTTACTGAGTTTTTCCGCCATTTCTTCCGGTGTCCACATGGTCTGGCTCAGAAATCCTTCTGCCTGGAGATCCCCCGGGCTCTCCGCCGGCCTCAGATAGGGGTATTCTTCTCCTCCGTTCCTGGTCTTTCCTGCGGCAGCCCTGCAGAAAAAAGGAACGATCCAGTCATTTTCCCAGAACAGGGTCTCTCCTTCTGTCTCCCGTATGGCTTCCCGCATGGCTCCGTAAGTGCCGGCAAACCCGCTTTCCCCCCAGAGTTCTTCCATCTGGGACCGGCTCAGACAGTCAATGTCCAGAGCCTCTTCGGGAATCCGGTCGCCTCCGTTCAGTTCTCTGTAAATGTACGTTCTGGCCAGTACTGACTGTGCCTTGATGGTCTCCTTCCCGTATCCGGCCGGAATCTGTCCTGCCAGGACACCGATGAGGAACTCCTCCACACTGACCGGCGTTTCTGTCCCGTTTCTTTCCACCACGACAGCCGGGCCGTCCTCCGTATGGTACTCTTCCCATATCCATTCTTCTCCTTCGGTACGGCCTGTCCATGCCAGCGTGGTCACATAGGGAATCATGACCATCAGAAGCAGGGTACACAGAAATCTTTTCATAAAAAAACGGCTCCATCTCACAGACTTTTTATAAAAGTCTATGAGACGTGCCGTCTGTTTAGAACCGGAACCGGCTGATCCGGATCCGCTGCATTTTTTCTTCTCCGGTACCGGTATTATTTCATCTCCACCTGGATTTTGTTCAGATGCCAGATATCCCGTACATACTCTTCAATGGTCCTGTCAGAAGAGAACTTGCCGCTGCAGGCAGTATTGAGAATTGCGGTTCTTGCCCACCATTTTTCATCTCTGTATGCCCGGTCAATGCGCTCTTCGGCTTCAATGTAGGACCGGAAGTCTTTCAGGATAAAATAGGTATCTGCCCGGTCGCTGCTCTGGGTATTGAGCAGGGAATTGTAGATATCCCTGAACATCTCCGGATCCTGCGGTGCGTAATAGCCATTGATCAGCTGCATCAGAACCCGGCGGATATCCTGATCGGAATTGAAAATCTCCATGGGATTGTAGCCGCCGTTTTTCTCGAGGCTGATGATCTCATCGGAAGATGCACCGAAGATGAACATGTTTTCCTCTCCCACTTCTTCCGCCATCTCCACGTTGGCGCCATCCATGGTACCGATGGTCAGGGCACCGTTCAGCATGAATTTCATGTTTCCGGTTCCGGATGCCTCCTTGCTGGCAGTGGAAATCTGCTCGCTGACATCTGCTGCCGCAAAGATGATCTCCGCGTTGGATACACGGTAGTCTTCAATGAACACCACTTTCAGCTTTCCGCCGATGGACTTGTCATTGTTGATCACATCCGCCACGGAATTGATCAGCTTGATGGTCAGTTTCGCGCGCTTGTATCCGGCCGCTGCCTTGGCTCCGAAAATGAAGGTACGCGGAATAATATCCATGTTGGGGTTATCCTTCAGCTGATTGTACAGGTACATCACATGAAGAATATTCATCAGCTGACGCTTGTATTCATGAAGTCTCTTGACCTGCACGTCAAAGATGGACCTGGGATCCACGTCAATGCCGTTGTGTTCCTTGATATATCTGGCCAGGCGGAGTTTGTTCTGATATTTGATGTTCATGAACTCCTGCTGGCACTTTTCATCATCCGCATACACAGCCAGTTTCCTGATGTGGGGAAGATCGCAGATCCACTCGTCGCCGATCTTGCTGGTAACCCAGTCTGCCAGCAGCGGGTTGCCGTGAAGCAGGAACCGCCTCTGGGTGATGCCGTTGGTCTTGTTGTTGAATTTTTCCGGCATCATCTGGTAGAAATCCTTCAGTTCCTGTTTCTCCAGGATCTCGGTGTGAAGTTTGGCCACACCGTTGACGGAAAAGCTTCCCACAATGGCAAGATGAGCCATCCGCACCTGTCCGTCATAGACAATGGCCATTTTCCTGATCTTTTCGTTGTCTCCCGGATACAGTTTCTTGATCTGCTCCACAAACCGGCGGTTGATTTCTTCCACGATCTGATAGATACGGGGAAGAAGTCTGGAAAACAGTTCAATGGGCCATTTCTCCAGTGCCTCGGACATGATGGTATGGTTGGTGTAGGCACATGTCTTTGTGGTGATCTCCCATGCCTCATCCCACTCCAGATTCTCCTCATCCAGAAGAATCCGCATAAGCTCGGCCACAGCCACCGTCGGATGGGTGTCGTTCATCTGGAAAACGTTCTTCTCATAAAATTTATGAATGTCGCTGTGTTTTTCCTTATACTTCTTCACAGCCCTCTGCACACTGGCGGAAATGAAGAAATACTGCTGTTTCAGGCGCAGCTCCTTGCCGGCATAGTGGTTGTCATTGGGATAAAGGACCTCCACGATGGTCTTTGCCAGATTTTCCTGCTCCACGGCCTTCTGGTAGTCTCCCTTGTCAAAGTCGTTGAGGGAGAAAGTGTTGACAGGCTGGGCATCCCAGATTCTCAGGGAGTTGATTACATTGTTGCCGTATCCGACAATCGGAATATCATAGGGAACTGCCAGTACAGACTGGTAACCTTTCTGGACGAAATGGTTTCTGTGACCGTCCCAGCAGGTTTCCACGTAGCCTCCGAATTTGACTTCGGTGGCATATTCTGCCCGGCGGATCTCAAAGGGATAACCGTCTTTCAGCCATTCGTCGGGAACCTCCACCTGGTATCCATCCTGGATGGTCTGCTTGAACATGCCGTAGCGGTAACGGATTCCGCAGCCGTAGGCCGGATATCCCAGCGTTGCCAGAGAATCCAGGAAGCAGGCAGCCAGACGGCCCAGACCGCCGTTTCCGAGGGCCGGGTCTCTCTCCTGGTCCTCGATGGCGTTCAGATCAAATCCAAGTTCTTCCAGAGCTTCCCGGATTTCTTTCTGGGCGCAGATGCTGATGATGTTGTTTCCCAGGAACCGTCCGGTCAGAAATTCCATGGACATGTAGTATACGACTTTCACATCCTGTTTTTCATATTCCTTGTGGGTGGCGATCCACTGGTCAATAATGATGTCCTTTACTGCCATGGCCACTGCATGGTAGACCTGAGACGCAGTTGCCTCATCAATGGTCCGGCGGTAAAGGCTCTTTACATTATCAATCACTGTTTTTTTGAATTCTTCTTTATTAATACTAGGCAAACCATTTCCCTCCTGTTCTCTATTTTGTCACTTTCATGACTCCCAGGGTGACATCCTCTCCGTTGATATTCCATGCTTTGGTATATCCTGCCAGCTCTCCGAGAACGATCCTGTCGGCCAGAACCTCTCCCTTCAGCTGCTCGGCATATTTCTTGATGACTTCGGAAATTTTTTCGTTGTTGTCCGCATAAACGCAGATATGGTCCATAACCTCGAAGCCTGCTTCTTTTCTCATGGTCTGAATCTTGCTGACCAGTTCCCGGTAGAAACCTTCCTCGATCAGTTCCGGTGTCATATGGGTATCCAGGACCACCGTCACCGTATTGTCGCCTTCGGACACAAAGCCCTCGGTCTGGGCCATATCAATCAGAAGGTCATCTCTTGTGAGTTCCACTTCCGCATCACCGAATGTGAATTTCAGAGCGCCCTCTTCATTCAGGGTATCCATGGCCTTGTTTCCGTCCAGTTCAGACAGGGCTTTTCTGATATTGCCCAGCTGTTTTCCGTATTTGGGTCCAACCGTCTTAAGCTGCGGCTTGAATGTGTAGGATGTAAACGCCCTGACATCGTCGGTGAATTCCACACTCTTTACATTCAGCTCATCTTCGATGATTTCCTGATAGAATTCCGGAAGCGCCTGCGGTGCTTTCACAAACATGCGGCTGATGGGCTGACGGTTCTTGATATTGGCCGTATTTCTTGCAGCCCGGCCCATGACAACGATCTTCAGGACTGCATCCATCTTCTCTTCCAGCTCCCTGTCAATATGCTCCTCTTCCACTGCAGGGAAGTCGCAGAGGTGGATGCTTTCCGGAGCGGAATTGTCGATGCTTCTTACCAGGTTCTGATAGATTTCCTCCGTCATGAACGGAATCATGGGCGCAGCTGCCTTGGAGATGGTCACAAGGGCGGTATACAGCGTCATGTAGGCATTGATCTTATCCTGCTCCATGCCCTTGGCCCAGAATCTTTCACGGCTTCTTCTTACGTACCAGTTGCTCATATCGTCCACAAAATCCTGAAGGGCTCTTGCGGCTTCCGGAATCCGGTAATTGTTCAGATCATTGTCCACTTCCTTCACGGTGGAATTCAGCTTGGACAGAAGCCATTTATCCATGACGGACAGTTTCCCGTAATCCAGCGTATATTTTGTGGCGTCAAATTCATCAATATTCGCATACAGCACGAAAAATGCATAGGTATTCCACAGAGTGCCCATGAATTTGCGCTGTCCTTCCATGACGGCCTTGCCATGGAAACGGTTGGGCAGCCACGGTGCGCTGTTGATATAGAAATACCACCGGATCGCGTCTGCGCCGTAGGTATCCAGCGCCTCAAAGGGATCCACGGCATTTCCCTTGGACTTGCTCATTTTCTGTCCGTTTTCATCCTGTACATGACCCAGAACGATGACATTCTCATAAGGCGGCTTGTTGAACAGCAGCGTGGATTCCGCCAGAAGGGAATAGAACCATCCTCTCGTCTGGTCCACAGCCTCGGAAATGAACTGAGCCGGGAACTGCTGCTCAAACAGGTCTTTATTTTCAAAGGGATAATGATGCTGCGCAAACGGCATGGCTCCCGAGTCAAACCAGCAGTCGATGACTTCCGGCACCCGGTGCATCTGTTTTCCGCACTCCGGACAGGTGATGGTCACATCATCAATGAACGGCCGGTGGAGTTCCACTTCATTCTTGTCTCCGTCCATTTCCTTTTTGTACTTATTTACGACTTCTCCATAGTTGGGGCTCATGGACTTTAATTCTTCCCTGCTTCCGATGCAGTGCATGTGTCCGCACTCACACTGCCATACCGGGAGCGGAGTTCCCCAGTAACGGTTTCTGGAAATTCCCCAGTCCTGAATATTTTCCAGCCAGTCTCCGAAACGTCCCTTTCCGATGGATTCCGGAATCCAGTTGATCTGATTGTTGTTGCGGATCAGGTCTTCTTTCACCGCTGTCATCTTGATGAACCAGGACTCACGTGCGTAATAGATCAGAGGAGTTCCGCATCTCCAGCAGTGAGGATAGCTGTGTTCAAACACCGGAGCTTCAAACAGCAGTCCCTTTTCCTTCAAGTCGCTGAGTACCATGGGATCTGCTTTCTTGCAGAATACGCCTGCATAGGGAGTTTCCGCAGTCATGTCTCCTTTTCCGTCCACCAGCTGAACGAACGGAAGATCATAGCGGCGTCCCACCTGGGCATCATCCTCACCGAAAGCCGGTGCGATGTGTACCACGCCGGTACCGTCTGTCAGTGTGACATAATCAGCACAGGTAACAAAAAATGCCTTCTTGTTCTGCTTTCTGCATGTCTCCACAGCGCAGTCCATAAGCGGCTCATATTCTTTGTACTCCAGCTCTTTTCCCTGATACCGTTCCAGAATCTCATACGCCGGTTTGTTGTTTTCCTTGTCTGCCAGCTTTCCGAGAACCGTATCCAGCAGTGCTTCCGCCATATAATAGGTATATCCGTCTGCTGCCTTGACTTTCACATAGGTCTCTACCGGATTGACGCAGAGTGCCACGTTGCTGGGAAGCGTCCACGGTGTGGTGGTCCATGCCAGGAAATAGGCATCTTCTCCCTTTACTTTGAATCTGGCAATGGCAGAGCGCTCTTTTACATCTTTATAGCCCTGAGCCACCTCATGGCTGGAAAGCGGGGTTCCGCACCGCGGGCAGTAGGGAACGATCTTGAAGCCCTTGTAAAGAAGCCCCTTGTTCCAGATCTCCTTTAATGCCCACCACTCGGACTCGATATAGTCATCATGGTATGTGACATAAGGATGCTCCATATCTGCCCAGAAGCCGACGGTGCTGGAGAAGTCCTCCCACATGCCCTTATATTTCCAGACACTTTCCTTGCAGTGCTCGATAAACGGCTCCAGACCGTACTCTTCGATCTGTTCCTTGCCGTCCAGTCCCAGCATCTTTTCCACTTCCAGCTCCACCGGAAGTCCGTGGGTATCCCAGCCGGCTTTTCTGGGCACCATATATCCCTTCATGGTGCGGTATCTGGGGATCATATCCTTGATGACCCGGGTCAGCACATGGCCGATATGGGGTTTTCCGTTGGCCGTAGGCGGACCGTCATAGAATACATAGGGTTTTCCTTTTCTTCTGCTGTCGATGCTCTTTTCAAAGATCTTGTTTTCTTTCCAGAACTTTTCGACCTGTTTTTCCCTGTCCACAAAATTCAGATCTGTCGACACTTTCTCGTACATGACACATATTCCTCCAATCTTGTTTCCTCTGCTGCTTTCTCTTCACAGCAGTTCTCAATTTTTGTGTGCCGCAGTAATTTAAAAAGAATCCCTCTCTGCAGAATTCTCTGCCTGCAGCGGCGTTTTCCTTTCCGCTGCAGTGCGGTCCATGCAGAGCACTTCATTATACAGAAAGCAGAGTTTCCATATAATGAAAAAAGTCCTGCTCTTGCGAACAGGACGATTGGGATCTCGTTATACCACCTATTACTGCATACTGACATATGAGTTCCCTGTAACGGGGGAAAACCGGACCAGCTTACTGTATTCAGCCGCCAGCTCAGGAGTGATCTTCCTTCCGCACCAGGCACCGGGCTTCCATCCTCCCCGGCTCGCTGCAGCCATCCTGCGGATCTACTGTCTCCGTCTTCGCTTTTTCCATAAAATCTGTCGATGTTATTATAATAATCCGGCCTCCAAAAGTCAAGAACCGTGTTTGTTAATTGTTTAACATTAAATTTGCCTTTTCCTGTCTTTGTTGATATAATAGCCGCAATAAACAGGGATCCATACGGCCGGTTGCCGGAAACCGGCCGGCTTTTTTCATGGTCCCGGAGAAATCTGTGCCGGACAGCACAGAAGAATACAAGGAGAGATCATTATGAGCAAGCGCAATCTGACACTGCTGACAGACCTCTATGAGCTGACCATGATGCAGGGTTATTTCTATGAAAAAGATGCCAACGAAACGGTTATTTTCGATGCCTTCTACCGTACCAACCCTGACGGCAACGGCTTCGCCATTGCAGCAGGTCTGGAGCAGATCATTGAGTATATTGAGAACCTGCATTTTGAAAAAGAGGACATCGATTATCTGCGCACCACCGGTCTTTTTGAGGAAGCGTTTCTGGAATATCTTTCCACTTTCCGCTTCACCGGTGATATCTACGCCATCCCTGAAGGGACTGTGGTATTTCCGAGAGAGCCCCTGGTGAAGGTCATTGCTCCCATCATGCAGGCTCAGCTCATTGAAACGGCACTTTTGAACATCATCAACCATCAGAGCCTCATTGCCACCAAGGCTTCCCGCATCGTCCATGCCGCCCACGGAGACGGGGTTATGGAGTTCGGACTCCGGAGAGCTCAGGGGCCTGATGCCGGAATCTACGGAGCCCGCGCCGCTGTCATCGCCGGATGCATCGGAACTTCCAATGTGCTCTGCGGCCAGATGTTTGACGTGCCTGTAAAAGGGACCCATGCCCACAGCTGGATCATGAGCTTTCCTGATGAGCTGACGGCTTTCCGAACCTATGCAAAGCTCTATCCCAGCGCCTGCATTCTCCTTGTGGATACCTATGACACCCTGAAATCCGGTGTTCCCAACGCCATCCGGGTGTTCAAGGAGATGAGGGAAGCCGGTATTCCCCTGACCTACTACGGAATCCGTCTTGACAGCGGAGACCTGGCGTATCTCTCCAAGGAAGCCAAGAAAATGCTGGATGCGGAAGGATTCACGGATGCGGTTATCTCTGCCTCCAACGATCTGGACGAGCATCTGATCTCCAGCCTGAAGCATCAGGGTGCCACCATCAATTCCTGGGGCGTGGGCACTAATCTGATTACGTCCAAGGATACCCCTTCCTTCGGCGGCGTATACAAGCTGGCTGCCATCATGGATAAAAAAACCGGAAAGTTCATTCCCAAAATCAAACTTTCCGAGAATACTGAAAAAATCACCAATCCGGGAAACAAGACCATTTACAGGATCTACAGCCGGGAAAGCCACAAACTGATTGCCGACCTGATCTGCCTGGTGGGTGAAAAGTTTGACCCCAATAACTCCCTGCTTCTCTTTGACCCCATTGAGACATGGAAGAAGACACTTCTTGCACCGGGCACCTATGACCTGAGGGAACTTCCGGTTCAGGTATTTAAAAACGGCACCTGTGTCTACCATTCTCCCAAGGTCATGGAAATCCGGGAATACTGCCGGAAAGAGCAGGATACTCTCTGGGACGAGACAAAGCGTCTTGTGAATCCTCATGAGGTCCATGTGGATCTTTCCCATGAACTGTGGCATATGAAAGCCCAGCTTCTGGACGCCTATCATTTTGAATAAATCTACATTTATAAAACAGGAGGAACTGTCATGAGCGCAACTGATATTGCAAAATCCGTGGATGTGGATCTGAATCAGATCCGGGAACAGGCGGCAGCCGTGACGGAAGAGCTGATTTCTGTTTCCGGAATCAGAGAAGGCCAGATTCTGGTGGTGGGCTGTTCATCCAGCGAAATTGCCGCCCATAAAATCGGCTGCTATTCCAGCAAAGAAGTGGGAGAAGCCGTATTCGGAGCCATTTACGCAGCAGCCAGAAAGCATGGTCTTTATCTGGCAACCCAGTGCTGTGAGCACCTGAACCGTGCCCTGATCGTGGAGGAAGCGGCCGCCAGAGCCTATGGCCTGGAAATGGTAAATGTGGTACCCCAGCTGAAAGCCGGCGGCTCTTTCTCCACGGCTGCATGGAATACCTTTGAGCACCCGTGTGCGGTGGAATCCATAAAGGCACATGCCGGCATCGATATCGGCGATACCCTCATCGGCATGCATCTTCGTCCGGTGGCGGTTCCGGTGAGAACTTCCATAAAGGAAATCGGTTCTGCCCATGTTGTCTGCGCCAGAACCAGGTTAAAATATATCGGCGGAGAACGTGCTGCTTACACCCCCATGTAACGGCCGGATACCTGAGGATATCCCGAACATACAGGGGATTTCCGGAGACGTTCTGTACATTCTCCGGGCAAAAAGTAAAAAATCCAGTCTGAAAGCCAGAGGCGGCGGCCGGAATATATCCGGCTGCCGCCTCTTTATGCGCTCTGTCCCTGTTTTTCGTCTGTACTGTCTTTATGGTACCGGCTTTCCCTGATGTTATCTGTTCTGCTGCCTCAGTCATGTTTTCTTTTCCTGCTGTCAAAATATGCGAACCGGTCCACTGCGTCCAGAATATCCCTGAAATTATCTCTGGGCGCCAGATCAATATACCGTTTCAGGAGTTCTGTCTCTTTTTTTCTGTATCTCCCGTAAAAAATATCATAAAGGTTATGCCCCCGGAGATGGATCTTTATTTCTTCCATATGTGCCTTCATATCTTCCGGCGAAGTAAAGCCGCGGCCCATCACATCCTGCAGTTTCTGCCCGCTTTTTATTTTTCCGAGATAAACATTCCATTTTTCCCACAGAATCCTGTAAAATTCCTCTTCCGACTCCACAATTCCCAGCTGCGCCATCACATGCGGGTCAAGGAAATAATTTTCAAAGGAATAATACTTCAGCACCAGCACATTTTACTGATGTGCGATAAAGAAGTAATAGAAGTGTAAAAAATTTTGCCGTTCCTATCCGG